>Ga0123354_10002630_pt1 | contig 23972 bp, 20 predicted proteins | sample TergutLab28metaG_2_FD_97872 | JGI IMG/M metagenome (GOLD analysis project Ga0123354, IMG submission 97872) | Labiotermes labralis P4 segment gut microbial communities from Petit-Saut dam, French Guiana - Lab288 P4 | ecosystem: Host-associated > Arthropoda: Insects > Digestive system > Gut ... | reverse complement strand
TTTTGAGTTGATTAGTAAGCGCCTTGAGGAAGTTCAAAAAGGATTGGGCGAAATGCAAACATTGGCAAGCGATGTGGGCGGACTGAAAAAAGTGCTGACAAACGTTAAAACACGCGGAACATTCGGCGAGGTTCAGTTGGAAAGTTTGCTTGAGCAGATATTTTCACCCGAACAATATGATACACAGGTGTCGATTAGAAGTAACAGCCAAGAGCATGTGGATGTAGTTGTAAAACTTCCCGGACAAACGGATGATAATAGCGCATTGTTGCTTCCGATTGATTCAAAATTTCCCGTTGAGGACTATCAAAGATTATATGACGCCTACGAAGCAGGTGAAACAAAGGAAACAATTTTAATTTTAAGAAAAAGATTTGAAGATTCGGTCAAATCTACCGCAAAAAGTATTGCTGCGAAATATATAAACCCGCCTATAACCACTGATTTCGCCATTATGTTCGTACCTTCGGAAGGCATTTATGCTGAAATTTTGCGTGGCGTTGAAATTTTTGAATCGCTGCGGAGAGATTTTCACATCACAGTTGTAGGTCCGACCAATCTGGCTGCGTTTTTGAGCAGTCTGCAAATGGGTTTCAGAACGTTGGCGATTCAAAAGCGTACAAGTGAAGTGTGGACGATATTGGGAGCAGTCAAAACAGAATTTGGTAAATTCGGCGATGTTTTAGATAAAGCTACTAACCAATTGCAAACGGTAGCGAAAAGCATTTCAAACGCCGGTACAAGAACGCGGGCGATTGAAAGAAGACTGCGCAGCGTGGAATCGCTTCCTCAAGAACAGGCGGTCGCATTGCTTGGTGAAGCCGTTGAGTTAGAAGAGGCTCTTAATGAAAATGATGAAAATGGATAAAGCAAATTAAAAATTAAATATAATAACAAAAATGAAACAAACATTCATCCTCACCTGCTTACTTTTTGTAAGCGTATGTATTTCAAAAGCGCAGACTGCCAATCCGCAAGCCACACCGGAAGCCAGACAACTGTTTTCCCGTTTAATGGATCTCCAGAAAAAAGGAACCATGTATGGTCATCAAGACGATTTAATGTGCGGATTTACGTGGTGGTATCAGCCGGGGCGTTCCGATACGAAAGATGCCGTTGGAGATTATCCCGCAATTGCCGGATTCGAAATGGGCGAAATAGAAAGAAAAGGCGAACGCAATCTCGATTCCGTGAGTTTTAAACAAATGACGGAACAAGTGAAATGGTTTCACAAACAGAACGGCATTATCACCGTCAGCTGGCACGTAACCAATCCGATTACATCACAATATCCGGGGAAGAAAGAACCCAACGGCGCAGGTTCGGCATGGGATGTAAAAACAATTTCGGCAGATAGCTTAAATGCGGTGAAAAGTATTCTTCCGGGAGGAAAAAATCACGATGAATTTGATCAATGGTTGACCACTTTAGCTAATTACTTTAAAACATGGAAAGACGATAACGGAAAGTTGATTCCTTTCATTTTCCGCCCTTTTCATGAACATTCGGGCAGATTTTTCTGGTGGGGCGATACACGCTGTACCGACGAAGAATATGCAGAATTGTGGCGATATACCGTTAATTTTCTTCGTGAAAAAGGATTGAATAATATTTTATTTGCTTATAACACGGATAAAGTAAATTCATTAGAGCAATATTTGAGAGGCTATCCGGGCGATGAATACGTGGATTTGATAACAATCGACTGGTACGGTTCGGGGCAGGAATTTAATGAAGCGGTCGATAAAGCATTAAATTTTACCGGTGAATACGCTAAAGAAAAGCAAAAAATACACGCCTTGAGCGAATGCGGTCCCATCAGTTCGGATTTACTGCAAATAATTAAAAAACATGACATCTCTTTTCTGTTGACTTGGCGAAATCGTCCTCTCAACAATCTGGCGGAATTAGAGAAATTACCCGATTTCAACGAAAAAGTAGAACAAATTATCACAGAAAAATATTCTTATTTGCCGAATAAAGCGACAATGCAAGAAATGTTTAATGATAAACATTATTTATTTTTGAAAAATATTCAGGAGATTAATACTAATAAAAAATATTAAAATGGATAGGTATTTCAAATTATTTCTTTGTAATATCAAAAAAAAACATTACCTTTGCGCCTCATTAAAAAAATAGTATTTATTAATTCAATTAAAACTCAATGAACAATTACGAAACCGTTTTCATTTTAACTCCCGTTTTGTCTGATGCTCAGATGAAGGAAGCGGTCGATAAATTCAAAGACATTCTTACCGCCGAAGGCGCTGAGATTGTGAATGAAGAGAATTGGGGATTACGTAAGTTGGCGTATCCTATCCAGAAAAAAACTACCGGATTCTACACCTTATTAGAATTTAAAGGCGATCCGGCTATTGTTGCGAAGTTGGAAACTCAATTCCGCCGCGATGAAAAAGTGATTCGATATCTGACGTTCCGTCAGGATAAAGATTTTGAGGCATACGCCGCTAAAAGAAGAAATAAATCCAAAGAACCTGTAAAAGAGAATTAAATCATGGCAGCAAACAATAATTCGGAAATCCGTTACTTAACACCTCCAAGCGTTGATGTTAAGAAGAAAAAATATTGCCGCTTCAAAAAAAACGGCATCAAGTTTATCGATTACAAAGACCCTGAATTTTTGAAGAAATTCTTGAATGAACAAGGGAAAATTCTTCCACGCAGGATTACCGGTACTTCGTTGAAGTTCCAACATCGTATCGCTCAAGCTGTGAAGCGCGCCCGTCATTTGGCTCTGCTTCCGTATGTAACCGATTTAATGAAATAAAACTATAAGGAGGAAAATAATTATGCAAGTTATATTATTGGAAGACGTTATCAATCTGGGTTACAAAGATGAGGTTGTTAACGTTAAAAGCGGTTACGGAAGGAATTACTTGATTCCGGAGAAAAAAGCAATTATTGCTTCCGATTCGGCTAAAAAAGTATTGACGGAAAATCTCAGTCAACGCGCTCATAAATTGGAAAAAATTAAAGGCGACGCTCAAACGCTGGCTGCAAAAATGGAAGGCCTTACTTTAACGATTGGAGCAAAAACAAGTTCTACAGGAACCATTTTCGGTTCGGTTACTAATATCCAAATTGCTGAAGAATTAGCAAAGAAAGGATTTGATATTGATCGTAAGACTATCATTATTAAAGAACCGGTTAAAGAAGTCGGTTCGTACAAAGCGATTGTGAAAATTCATAAAGAAATTTCCGTAGAGTTGCCTTTCGAAGTTATTTCCGAATAAGCAATAAGAACAAAAAAAAGAGATGTAGAATCTCGATTTGTATGGAGCTAAATGTATTAACGGCAATATCCCCTGTGGACGGTAGGTATCGAGACAAAACTGTCGGCTTATCTGTTTATTTCTCGGAATGTGCTTTGTTCAAATATAGGGTATTGGTTGAGGTAGAATATTTTATTTCACTTTGTGAATTGCCTCTCCCCCAATTAGCAGCTATAAATAAATCGGAAGTATTCGAAGTCTTACGGAAAATTTATCATTCTTTCTCAGAGGAAGATGCTTTGCGAATTAAAGCGATTGAAAAAACAACCAATCACGACGTCAAAGCGGTAGAATATTTTCTAAAAGAGGTCTTTAACAAATTGCATTTGGATCAGTACAAGGAGTTTATTCACTTTGGATTGACTTCTCAAGACATCAATAACACAGCCGTTCCGTTGTCGATTAAAGATGCCTTAGAAGCAACCTATTTTCCTGTTCTGAATAACTTGCTTGAAACTTTAAAAAAATATGCGGATGATTGGAAAGATATTCCCATGTTGGCGAAAACCCATGGGCAGCCGGCGTCCCCTACTCGATTGGGTAAAGAAATTCAAGTATTTATCAGCCGTTTGGAACAGCAACTCCTCTTATTAAAGGAAATTCCTGTTTCCGCCAAATTTGGAGGAGCAACGGGAAACTACAATGCGCATCATCTGGCTTATCCACAAGTTGATTGGAAGTTATTCGGCAATAATTTTGTGAAAAAGCTCGGTTTGATACGGGAAGAATATACTACTCAAATATCCAACTACGATAATCTGAGCGCTTTATTTGACGGTTTAAAAAGGATAAACACCGTTTTAATCGATTTATCGCAGGATTTTTGGCTGTATATTTCAATGGAATATTTTAAGCAAAAAATCAAACCGGGGGAAATCGGCTCTTCTGCAATGCCTCATAAAGTGAATCCCATTGATTTCGAAAATGCGGAAGGAAATTTAGGCGTAGCTAATGCAATTTTAGAGCATTTATCGGCAAAATTACCTGTTTCGCGCTTGCAGAGAGATTTAACAGATTCCACCGTATTGAGGAACGTAGGTGTCCCTTTCGCTCATAGCCTGATTGCCTTTCAAAGTCTTCAAAAGGGACTGAACAAAATATTATTAAATGAACAGGCAATACAAAACGATTTGGACAATTCTTGGGCGGTTGTCGCCGAAGGCATTCAAACCATTCTTAGAAGGGAAGGATATCCCGAACCGTATGAAGCGCTGAAAGCATTAACTCGCACAAATGCAAACATTACTGAAAATTCAATAAACAATTTTATATACACACTAAATATAAATAACGAGATAAAAAAACAATTAAGCACAATTACTCCTAAGAGCTATACTGGGATCTAAAAAAGTGAACAAAGCAACCGGGAGGTTGGAAGTTACCAATAACACATTAAAACTTTTCAAAACATGACTACAGAAAATGATGAATGGAAACCCCGTAATCGTTATAACGAGAACGGGCAAAGTGAAGATGGTCAGAGAGAAAGAAAACCGTACCAGTCTTACAATCGTCCAAACTATGGAAATTCAAGTGGTAATTATCGTCAAACCGGTAATTACGATAGGCAAGGAGGAAATTACAACCGACCGAAACCGAATTATGACCACTTGAACAATAATAGTTACAATCGCCAAGGAAATAATTACAATAATTCCTGGGGCGATAATTATGATCGTCGTGAAAACGACTACAACTTTAAGGCGCAGCGTTCTTCGTATGACAACAACTATTCCCGTCCCTACGACCAACAGCAACGGATGTATGACGGCAATCGTATGCAACCCAATGCAGCCGACAATACATCTGCCGGAAAGAAACGCAGACCTCGCGTAGGCGAAGTTCCCATTCCGGTTAGAAACACCAATTATTATTCCGGTCCACAACAAAATCAGCCCGGCAATTATAATCGAGACATGAGAGGCGGATATCAACAACAGCAACAGCGTAATCCAAATATTAGAACTCCGAGAAAGAACTATGTTGGAAAAAGCAATACTGTCGCTTACAATCCGAATGCAAAGTATAGTCAGAAAAAGCAGATGAAATATCGCGAAGAACATTTTGATTTAAATGAACCGATCCGGTTGAACAAATATTTATCCAATTCGGGCGTATGTTCTCGACGGGAAGCCGACGAGTTTATCCGTGCCGGCTTAGTGAAAGTAAATGGAGAAACGGTTAGCGAATTAGGTACAAAAGTGAAGAGAAGCGATGCCATCACTTTCCACAATGAACCGGTTAAATTGGAACATAAAATTTATGTTCTTCTGAATAAGCCTAAAAACTGCGTGACCACAGCCGACGATCCTCAAGAACGTTTAACGGTTATGGACTTGGTTAAAAACGCTTGCCAGGAACGCATTGTTCCCGTAGGTCGTTTAGACAGAAATACAACAGGAGTTTTACTGTTGACCAACGATGGCGACTTGGCTTCCAAACTAACTCATCCTAAATTTCTTAAGAAGAAAATCTATCATGTATGGTTAGATAAAGAGGTTTCCGTTGACGACATGCAAAAGTTAGCCGAAGGCGTAGAATTAGAAGATGGAGAAATTCATGCCGACGCTGTCAGCTACGTATCCGAATTTGATAAAGCCCAAGTAGGCATTGAAATTCATTCGGGACGGAATCGAGTAGTGCGCCGTATGCTGGAAACATTAGGTTATCATGTCATAAAATTAGACCGGGTATATTTCGCCGGACTAACCAAGAAAAATCTGAAACGCGGACAATGGCGCTATCTGAACGAAAGAGAAGTTTCCATGTTGCGCATGGGGGCGTTTGATTAATATAATAGTGACGAGTGACGAGTGACGAGTGACAAGTTACACGTGACGAGTTAAAAAATTATGGAGATAATGAAGCGATCTAAAATTGTTGATTTAATTCATTCAACCTCCTTTGGCGAATCTGTATGCGTCAAAGGTTGGGTGCGTACCCGTCGAGGTAGCAAGCAAGTAGCTTTCATCGCGCTAAACGATGGTTCTACCATTCATAACATGCAAGTGGTTATTGAGCTTAATCAATTCAGTGAAGATCAATTGAAAGATATAACCACCGGAGCTTGCATCAGTGTAAACGGCTTATTAGTTGCCTCGCAAGGACAAGGTCAAGCAGCTGAAATTCAAGCAAAAGAAATTAATATTTTAGGAACGGCAGATCCGGCTTTGTATCCCTTGCAAAAGAAAGGACACTCGTTGGAGTTTTTGCGGGAAATCGCTTATCTTCGACCTCGTACCAATACTTTTGGCGCTATTTTCAGGCTCCGCCATCACTTGGCGTATGCAATTCACGATTATTTCAACAAACTCGGTTTTTTTTATTTTCATACACCGATTATTACCGGCTCTGATGCGGAAGGAGCCGGATCTATGTTCCAAGTTACAACCTTGGAAACCGATCATTTGCCTGTGACTACTGAAGGAAAAATCGATTATTCGCAAGATTTCTTCGGTTGTCACACCAATTTGACCGTTTCAGGACAATTGGAAGGCGAATTAGGAGCTATGGCTCTGGGAGGTATCTATACGTTCGGTCCTACGTTCAGGGCTGAAAACTCCAACACGCCCCGACATTTAGCGGAATTTTGGATGATCGAGCCGGAAGTAGCTTTTAATGATATTAACGATAACATGGATTTAGCGGAAGATTTTCTGAAATACGTGATTTCTTACGCGATGGATAAAGGAAAAGATGATATCGCTTTCCTGAATAAAATGTATGATGAAGAGTTAATTGAACGGCTGAATTTTGTACTCCATAATCAGTTTGTACGTCTGACTTATACCGAAGGAGTTGAAATTCTCGAAAAAAGCGGCAAAAAATTTGAATATCCGGTTTATTGGGGTGCAGATTTACAGTCGGAACATGAACGGTTTTTAGTAGAAGAACACTTCAAATGTCCGGTGATTTTGACCGATTATCCGAAAGAAATTAAATCGTTCTACATGAAACAGAACGATGACGGTAAAACGGTTCGGGGCATGGATGTTCTTTTTCCGAGAATCGGGGAAATCATCGGAGGTTCGGAACGGGAAGCCGATTATGACAAACTGATGAACCGTATCAAAGAACTGAATATGTCGATGGATGCGTTATGGTGGTATTTGGAAACCCGGAAATTCGGAACAGCTCCTCATGCCGGATTCGGTTTAGGCTTCGAACGCTTGGTTCTGTTTGTTACCGGTATGACTAACATCCGCGATGTGATTCCATTTCCCAGAACACCGAAAAATGCGGAGTTTTAGTGGTTAGTGGTTAACGGTTAATTAACTAATAAATGATTAATCATACATTTAATTTATGCGGACGCAAGCAGTAAAGGACTTTATAAGGGAACACCAATCTTTATTTTGGTATTCGCCTGAAGATAAGACCGAAACAGTGACGGATGAATTGCTGGTGGAAATATTAATTAACTACGGCTCACTGGAAAATATCCATAAACTATTTGAAATTTTCGGATTACAAGAAACAGCTACTGTTTTTCGCCAAATGACAGGACGGAAATCCATGAATATATATCCTGAATTGAGAACTTTTTTTGAATTGTATTTCGATAAATATGTGCCCCGAAATTCTCAGTAAAGAACAAAAAGACCTGCTTCCGCTAATAAAATTATTTCATCGGGAATTTTATCTTGTAGGCGGCACCGCTATTGCAATGCAAATCGGACACAGGAAATCCATTGACTTTGATTTATTTAAAGCTACTCCATTTAATTCTAAGAAAATATTAAATAAAATCAGCACGCAAAACTATCGGTACAACATCACCCGAAGAGTGGAAGAACAGTTAAATTTGACGATTTTTGATGTCCAAATAACTTTTTTTGAATATCCTTATACGATTGAAACTACCCTCGATTTTGATAAAATTTTTCGAATGCCGGATTTACTTACGTTAGCGGCGATGAAAGCCTTTGCACTTGGCAAACGTTTTTAATTGCATACACACTGATTTATATTATCAAACAATTATACCTGATAATATAAAAACAATCCGTACTTTTGCATAATGATTTATCCTCAAAACTTTGAAGAAAAAATAGGTTTCGATAAAATTCGTGAAAGGATTAGCGCCCGTTGCTTATCGACTTTGGGTGTAGAAAAAGTCGATGAAATGGCTTTTTCTTCCCAATATGATCCTATTCGTAAGCAATTGTATCAAACCCACGAATTTGTTCGAATTATTCAGGAGGAAGACAATTTTCCTTCCGATCATTTTTTCGACATGCGCGAATCGTTGAAAAAAATACGTGTGGAAGGAACCTATCTACTCGAAAAAGAATTGTTTGATATTCGCCGTTCTTTAGAAACAATTAATGCTATCGTCCATTTTTTCCAAACTCCTTCCCTTTCGGGGAGAGGACAAGGGGAGAGGCTTTATCCTCACCTTCAGGAATTAACTACCAACGTAGCGACTTTTCCTCAACTTACCAAACAAATCGATCAAATTCTCGATAAATACGGAGAAATTAAAGATAACGCTTCTCCTGAATTGAGTAATATCCGAAAACAACTGTCGCAAATCGTCAACAGTATTTCCAAAACGCTGAACAGTATTTTACGAACCGCCCAATCGGAAGGATTGGTAGAAAAAGACGTAACGCCCACAATGCGCGATGGTCGCTTAGTTATTCCAATCTCTCCGGCTTTCAAACGGAAACTGAAAGGAATCGTACACGACGAATCGGCTTCGGGTAAAACGGTGTTCATCGAGCCGGCAGAAGTTGTAGAAGCAAATAATAAAATCAGGGAATTGGAAAATGAAGAAAAGCGTGAAATTGTTCGGATACTGACAGCTTTAACCAATCAAATCCGCCCGGATATTCCTGAAATCCTATTATCGTATCAATTGCTTGCCGAAATTGATTTTATCCGCGCCAAAGCATTGTTAGCGATTGAACTCGAAGCCATTCTTCCGGTTATCGAAGCTAAACCGCAAATCGACTGGATACGGGCTATTCATCCCCTACTCTATCTTTCCCATAAAAAGCAGAATAAGCTTGTAGTTCCGCTGGATGTCGAATTGAATCCGGAAAAAGGACGATTGCTGCTTATTTCCGGACCGAATGCCGGCGGAAAATCGGTTTGCCTGAAAACGGCAGGTCTTTTGCAATACATGCTTCAATGTGGAATGTTGATTCCAATCGGCGAACGTTCGAAAACAGGAATCTTCAAAGATATTCTTCTGGATATAGGCGATGAACAATCCATCGAAAATGATTTGAGTTCATACAGTTCACATTTGACCAACATGAAATTTATGGTTAAAAACGCCAATCCCCAATCATTGATTTTGATTGACGAATTTGGCGGAGGAACCGAACCGCAAATTGGCGGCGCCATTGCAGAGGCTTTATTAAACCGGTTCAACGAAAAACAAAGTTTTGGAATTATCACTACCCATTATCAAAACTTGAAAGCATTCGCAGAAAACCACGAAGGTATTGTCAACGGCGCTATGTTGTACGACCGGCACGAAATGCAGGCTTTATTCAAATTATCCATCGGACAACCCGGTTCTTCGTTTGCAATTGATATCGCCCGAAAAATAGGGTTACCGGAAGACGTTATCGCAGAAGCCTCAGATAAAGTAGGCAAAGACTATATCGACATGGATAAATATTTGCAAGACATTATCCGCGACAAACGTTACTGGGAATCCAAGCGACAAAACATCCGCCAACAGGAAAAGCGATTGGAAGAACAGAGCGAACGTTATCAATCCCAATTGGAAAAAATGGAAAGCCAACGCAAGGAAATCCTTTCCCAAGCGAAAACGGATGCCGAACGCATGTTATCCGAAACCAATGCCATCATTGAAAAAACGATTCGGGAAATCAAGGAAGCTCAAGCAGAAAAAGAAAAAACAAAAGAAGTCAGGAAAACATTGGACAGTTTCAAACAAAACATAACAGACGATAAACGGGTAGTGATTAGTGGTAAACGAGAAAATAAAAAACATCCGTCACCCGTCACTCGTCACCCGTCACTTGTCACCCGTCACCCATCACCCGTCACTCCAATAAAATCAGGCGATACCGTTCGAATCAAAGGACAGCAGACCATCGGTCAGGTTTTGGAAATCAAAGGTAAAACAGTGATTGTTGCTTTTGGCGCCATAAAAACTTCAACGAAATTGGAACAATTGGAAAAAGTGAGCAACAATCAGCAGAAAAAGGAAACCGCTCGCGCCTCAACGATACATACCAATAACGCTGACACGTTCTCCGAAAAAAAGTTGCATTTTAAAACGGAAATTGATATTCGTGGAATGCGAGGCGACGAAGCGCTGCAAGCGATTATTTATTATATCGACGATGCGATCCAGTGCAATGCCGGACGTGTACGCATTCTGCACGGTACCGGCACCGGAGCGTTGCGGCAAATCATCCGCGATTACCTGAAAACCGTGCAAGGCATTAAACATTTTCAGGATGAGCATGTCCAGTTTGGCGGAGCAGGAATTACGGTGGTGGAGTTGGAGTAAGCAAAGAAAAAGGCAAATATTGAACGCTAAGTTTAACCGTTATCGCCGTAACTGTTACGGCAGTTGCAAAATCACAAAACGCTATTAAAAAAAATAGTCCCGAGCGAATCCGGGACTATTCCTTATTTATGAGAGCATTTAAAAAAGATTTATTTCACGATTACTTTAACCGCATTTGCACCTACTTTCACAATGTATATGCCTTGTGACAGAGGAATTGTGGTATTATAACCCGCTACAGTCTTTTTCATTAATCGTCCGTCGATTCCATAAACAGAAACGATATCATTATTACCATTTACGATAATGCCGCCATCGGTATTGTAAACATTGGTAACCACAGAATTAACTTTAGGAATACCATCTGTTGCAGGGGCGTCCTTATCATAGTTCACAAGCATATTGCCGGTGGCATCGTCCGTAATCACAATTGTATTAACAATAAAGTCGTTAGAACCGGAACCGCCGCGAATACCAATGCTGCCGATATTTTGAAAAGCTGCAACATCATCCATCGTAAAATGGACTATATAGGTTAGTACACTGCCATTGGTAATTGTACCTGCGAAATCTGCAGAGAGCCCTTCAGCAACAGTGCTGTCTGCATTACCGACCGTAAATCTACCGGGACCTTCGGCTCCTTCACCCCACATACCTTCAACGAGGGGGTCAGATTGATTCGTTCCGTATGAATCGCTTGTAATCCAGCGAACACGCATACCATTCATATCTGCAGTTGCTTCAAAGTTGAACGTCATTGTGTACGCTCCACCTTTCACGGGTGTGAAAGCCGCTGCTGGACCGGATGTCCATGGCCACACACTGAAGTCGGTTCCCGTAAAGATATTCGCACCCGTGTAAGCGTCACCGTTAGTAGCTGACAAAATTTCCACGCCGGTAACTGTGCTCGAAGGAGGCAAAACAGTTGCTGCCGGAGCATCCTTATCATAGTTCACAAGCATATTGCCGGTGGCGTCGTCCGTAATCACAATTGTATTAACAATAAAGTCGTTAGAACCGGAACCGCCGCGAATACCAATGCTACCTATATTTTGAAAAGCTGCAACATCATCCATCGTAAAATGGACTGTATAGGTTAGTACACTGCCACTGGTAATCGTACCTGCGAAATCTGCAGAGAGTCCTTCAGCAACAGTGCCGTCTGCGTTACCGACCGTAAATCTACCGGGACCTTCGGCTCCTTCACCCCACATACCTTCAACAAGGGGATCGGATTGGTTCGTTCCGTATGAATCACTTGTAATCCAGCGAACACGCATACCATTCATATCTGCGGTTGCTTCAAAGTTGAACGTCATTGTGTATGCTCCACCTTTCACAGGGGTGAAAGCCGCTTCCGGTCCTGACGTCCATGGCCACACGCTGAAATCGGTACCCGTAAAGATATTCACACCAGTGTAGGCGCCACCGTTTACGCCATTTGTCACAACTTCCACGCCGGGAACATTGCTCGACGGGGCAATTGTTGTTTGCGAAAAAGCAAACCCTGCGCTCATTACAAGCGCCATTAAAAGAAGTAAAGTTTTTCTCATGACTAAAAAATTTTATAATTAATACTAAAAAAAAGTTTTTAAAAACAATGGTGCAAATATAGAGATAATGTTAAATATGAACAATGAAAATGAGAGTATTTTGTATCTTCAATTGTAACGAAAATTATCTCTTGCGTTACATCGGGCGTACATAGCGATGCCGCCTACTATAAAACCCGAAAAATTGCTTTATTTTTGCGGATATTTATTTAGAAATTATGAAGACAAAAGGTTTATTATTCCGTATTTTATTTACGTCGGTTATTCTTCTGGTTTGTTGCTTTGCAAAAGCGCAAGTAAAAAATGCAACGGTAACTATCAATAGCGACACAACTTACCAAAAAATTACAGGTTTTGGAGGATTCGTATGCAGTCCTCAATTCGGATACAATTTCATGTCAGCCGATGAAATCAAAAAAGTCTGGGGCAACGGCAGTGAAGCCGGATGCAACATCATGCGCCTGTTTATTCCTGATGGAGAAACCAACTGGAGCCAATCGCTGGCAACGGCGCAATTGGCTAAGTCGCTCGGAATAATTGTCTTCGCAAGCCCATGGACGATGCCGCCGCAATGGAAAACCTACAACTCGGAAAATTCCTTATACACAGATAATAGCGGAACGCATAATAATTATTTGCAGGAAGCGCACTATGCCGATTATGCCAACTATTTGAATGATTATGTAGTCTATTTGCGGCAGAACGGAGTGGAATTGGATGCAATATCTATTCAGAATGAACCGGATATGGGGGTAAATTATCAAGGCTGTATCTGGACGCCGGCACAATTGACCACCTTTATCAAAAATTATGGATCGCTCATCAGTTGCCCGATTATTGCTCCGGAAAGCATCGGCATGACCGACGACTTTGCCAATGCATTGTCGGCAGACGATGTGATTGATAATTTCAGCATCTATGCCGGTCATCAATACGGCGCTATTCAGAGTGGTTTTCAACAACTTCAGGCGAAAGGAAAAGAAGCTTGGATGACGGAGTATCTGCTCAATTGGAATTCCGATGCAACGGTTCCCGCCCGCAATTTCGATTGGCAGGAAGACGCTTTCAGCTTTGCAACCTCTCTGAATACCGCTTTACTTGCCAATGTGAATGCTTGGATTTATTATTCCGCCAAGCGTTTTTACTCACTTATTGGCGACGGCACTGAGGGAACAGTCAACGGCGTGATGACCAAAAGAGGCTATATCTTGTCGCAGTATGCGAAAAATACAATAGGTTCCACACGGATAAAAACCGAATGGAAAGACGATTCGAACGTTCTTCAAGGCTCTTCTTTCATTTCCCAAACAGGCGATAGCGTTATTGTAATGGTAATCAATTCTTCCAATGATGCTTATTCTTTAACCGTCGATTTACCCTTTTATACAAAAGCCGGCAAAAGCATTCTGACAACTTCTTCCGTCGATTGGTCTGATTCCGATTTAGTAATAGACGAAGAAACCTATCGTCCGGCGGTCAACATCAGCGCTTCGAGTATGACGACGCTCATCTTTACCAAAAGCAGCGATCGCCCGGTTTCTCAAATGACGGGAACTCCTGTTTATTACAACCCGATTGAACAACAAATGCCTACAAACGCCAATTTCGGCAGCAGTTGGCAACTCAGCGGCAAGACGGTGACTTTCGACCATAGCAACAATCTTATTAGTTCGAATACGAATGCGAATAACGGTTATCTGAAATTGAACGGTAATTATAACCGGTTAGTATTCAATATTAAAAATATAACTTCAGCTTCGACTTACACTTCCGGAACCACTACGTTGTATTACATCAACGGCGCTGGAAACTTTAATTCGTATAATTACGGAACGATAACGTTTGTTCAAAACGGCAGTTCACAGTGGGCGCTCGATATCTCCAATCAGGTTCTTACCGACGGATGCACCGGTATTATCGGCATCAGTAATTCCAACTATACTTCGATACTTACCATTCAATTCGGAGACGTTTATTTTGCTTTCGGCAACGAAAAAGGATATACATTTAACGGCGATTACAGCGAAGACGACAGCAATTTACTCGATTGTCTTGAAGATAATTCATATACATCGCTCGACTTTACGGAAGCTACGGGCGTTCCCTCCGATGAAAATTGGCAGGCTAACGCTGCAAACAAGAACTGCCTTTATTATGTTGCAAGCGACGTTTCGAATAATAATGCCAATGTCATATCGGGAAGCTATTGTAACAGCCTCGTACTTACAGGAGACGACGAAGGTAACAATTTTTATGCTCCCGTCTCATTTACTTCTGCTGCGGCATCATTCAATCATACCTTCAACGGATATGAGATGCTTGTTCTGCCGTTTGAAGCGACCATTCCCGATGGCGTCAAAGCATATACCTTGCAGTACTCGGCTTCCGACGTAACCTGCACGCTCATTTCTGGCAATATAATTCCAGCAAACACCCCCGTTTTGGTAAACGCCACAGGAACTTACACATTCACCGGAAGCGGAGATGTGTCGATGCCTGAAGCAACACAAGAAGACAGTTTGCAAAGCGTTTATATCGCTCAAAATGCGCCGATAGGCAGTTACATTCTTAGTACGGATAACAACACGCCCTCATTCAACAGAATAGCGGCAGGCAGCAGCTACCCTACTATAATGCCTTTCAACGCTTATCTGGTAGCCGCCGTCGCTTCCGCTTCGCAATTGCCGATTATATTTACCGACGGCACGGCAATACCTTTGATTGTTTTTGAAAAAGAAAAAGATAATACACTCTATGATTTAATGGGTCATCGCATCATTCATCCGCAAAAAAATGTCGTTTACATTTACCAAGATGGAAGGAAAGTAATATTTTTCTAATCTACATTTTTACTACCTTTGCATCTCAAATCATTGACACGAAAATTATAGAATGAACATAAACGATGTTGATTTAAATTCAGAGAAATGGTGTGACTTGGTATTTGAGGATAAAAATAAGGAATATGGAGCGTATTATCTACGTAAAACATCATCCCGGAGGCATTTGTTTGCGCTATCATTCGTAGTAGCAACGGTTATCGTCGTTCTTTTATTCGTAAAAATCATTCATTTCAACCGGATGCAACCATCCATAGACGATGAATATGAAATAAAACCGATTGAATTGTCCAGCTTGATTGGCATGGAAGAAAACAACAACAATCATCAGGCAAAAATAGAAAAAAAAGCGCCCTTGAAAACAGTCGAAACTTTCACGCCGCCAACCATCACTCCAGATGCAATCGCACAAGATTTGAAAGAATTGCAGGAATCCAATAATCTTGGGCAGGATTCGACCGACGCTTATGCATCGGAAGAAGATTCACTCTTGTTGCAACAGGAAATGGCAAATTCGAATCAAGAAGAAAATGATACGACTGCAATGGATGAAAATAACAAAGATGCTCAATTTCAAGATGGAAAAACGGCATTATTGCGTTATATCTATCAAAACATCCATTACCCTCCGGCAGCGCTCAAACAGCGAATCAACGGGCGGGTCGTTTGTTCTTTCATCGTCAATGAAGACGGTTCCCTGTCGGATATAACCTTAGTTCAAGGCGTCTATGTTTTTCTGGATGACGAAGTCCTGAGAGTTATCCGTTCCATGCCTTTATGGAAACCCGCCATGAAAGACGGAAAACCGGTCAAAATCAAATACATTATGCCGGTCGTATTCCGATTGAACTAATTCAATCTGCTTTCTTTTTAATGATATTATCCGAAATATTGGGAAGAAAAACCGCTAAAAATCCCATCAGCGGTAAAAATGCACAAATGTGATAGACCGTATCGATACCCCACTTGTCGGCAAGAAATCCTAAAACGGCAGCGCCAAGACCGCCCATACCGAAAGAGAATCCGTAGAAAAGTCCCGACATCATCCCGAATTTTCCGGGAACCAATTCTTGGGCAAAAACCAAAATGGCAGGGAAAGCCGATGCCAAAATCAAACCGATGATAACCGTTAAAACTCCTGTCCAAAACAGGTTGGCATAAGGAAGTATCAGCGTAAACGGCGCTACGCCCAGAATAGAAAACCAAATCACCCGTTTACGACCAATCCGGTCGCCGATAGGACCGCCAATCAACCCGCCTACCGCTACGGAAAACAGGAATAGAAAGAGCATATACTGTGCATGTTGCGTAGCGATATGAAATTTGTGGAACAGATAGAACATATAATAAGTGTTTATACTGCTCATATAGAAATATTTTGAAAATATCAGCAACAATAAGACAAAAACGGTCAGAATAATTTTTCGTTGGGACAATGGCTTTTCGGGATGAACTTCATGTTGCGCTTTCTGGAAAGAAGAGATGCGCCCTTTATACCAGAATCCGACCTGCAACAACACAATCATTGCCAAAAAAGCAACCGGAGAAAACCAAGCGACATGATTTTGACCGTAAGGTATCACAATCCATGCAGCTAATAACGGTCCTATGGCTGCACCGGCATTTCCTCCCACTTGAAAAATCGACTGAGCCAATCCGAATTGCCCTCCTGAGCCTATGCGGGACACTCTCGCCGCTTCGGGATGGAAAATAGAAGAACCCATCCCCACCATCATTGCAGCTATCAGCAAAAAAGGATAACTTCCTGCAAAAGCCAGCATCAGAATGCCGGACAATGTACAGATCATGCCGAATACCAGCGAAAACGGTTTGGGATGTTTATCGGTGTAAGTGCCTACAAAAGGCTGAAGAAGCGATGCCGTGATTTGATACGAAAGCGTTATCAGTCCGATTTGAACGAAATTCAAATGAAAGTTGGTTTTCAGCATGGGATACACAGCCAAAATAAGCGACTGCATCATGTCGTTCAAAAAGTGAGAGAAACTGATAGAAGCTAATACGTTATACTGCGGTCGGATAGTAGAAGTATTATTGTTCGTTTGCATACAATGACTATATATTTGAGAGTTACTCCTGAGGTGTTGCAGGTGTTGTCGGTGCTGCTTCTTCCTCCTTATATCCAAGGGCAATCGCTTTATTCAAATCGTCGATTGCGCCTTGCTTTTCATGAAGCAAAAGTTTTATACGATACCTGATTACATATAAATAAGGGTTTGTAGATTTATCGCCGCCCGCCAGATGGATGGCTTGATTGATGTCGTCATAAGCTTTTCCCGGTCTTACCATTAAAAGGTATAATTCCGCTCTGCCGGCATAGAGATTGAAGTCTTGCGGTTCTTTGTCTAAAAGATAGTTGTAAATTTTTTCGGCGGAATCGTAATCGCCTCGAAACTTGGCTACGGAGGCGAATCCGCGACGGGCATACAAACTTTTAGGATTTAAATCCAGCATTCGCCTGAAATCCGCTTCGGCTAAATCCGTATTTTTAATTTGCAGATACAATAAACCACGCTGATACAAAGCATCTTGATCGTTAGGTCTTTCGTCGAGCAAAGAGGTGTAATCAATGATTGCATTCTGCGGTTGCCCCATCTCGGCAAACAGAGAAGCGCGAGCTTCGAGAAAAACAAGTTGTTTAGGAAATGTCCCTAATGCTGCAGTATAAGACAAGAGCGCCTCTTCTAACTTGCCCATTCTTCGTTGCACCGTACCCAGATTGTTTAATAAGAAAGGATTTACCGGATTGTCCGGCTTGCTTTCTAAAACGGCTTTCAATGCTATTTCAGCAGAATCCAAGTGATTTCGCTGAATATAGTCGAACGCCAAAGAAAGCGAATCTACATTTTGAGCTGAAATATAAACTCCTCCGAGCAGGAAAAATATTCCAATTATTCCCGCTCGGAAAATGTTTTTTAAATATGAATTGTTCACAGGCTTATTTCGCTGTCTCAACCGGCGCTATCAGTTTATAACCTTTCCCGTGAATATTCATTATTTCCACCCGCGAGTCGTCTTTTAATAATTTCCGAAGTTTGGTGATATATACATCCATACTGCGAGCGGCAAATTGATAAAAATCAGGATGAGGTTTCCAAATCGTGTTAACTGCAAATTCTCTGTCTAAAATATCATTCATATTGATGCACAAGTTAGCCAGCAAATCGCTTTCTTTTGTTGTCAATTTGGTAGCTTCTTTTCCATCGCTCAATATTTGCTTCTGGGTATCAAAAACATACATGCCAATATGATACAAGGGAACTTCTTTACTTTTCTTACCCTTTATCCTTCTCATAATGGCTTCGATACGAAGCAAAAGTTCTTCCATACTGAAGGGTTTTGTCAGGTAATCGTCTCCACCTACTTTAAAACCTTCCAAAATGTCTTCTTTCATATTTTTCGCCGTCAAAAAGATAATAGGAATTTCCGCGTTGATGGTGCGAATTTCCTGAGCTAAAGTAAATCCATCTTTTTTAGGCATCATCACATCAAGAAGGCAAAAGTCGTATTTCTTTTCGGGGAAAGCCTTTCCGCCTGCTTCTCCATTCGGGAACAAGTCTGCATCGAATCCTTTAGCTTGCAAGTATTCTCTTAAGAGCATTCCTAAGTTCTCGTCATCTTCACACATGAAAATTTTTACTTTTTCTTCCATAATCACATTAATTTATTTACATCATTAAAATAACACTTTCTTTCAATTATTATTGTACATACGGGAGAGTAATTATAAACTTCGTTCCCGAATTTACTTCACTTTCCGCTTTAATAGTTCCATTTAGTTCTTCTACGACTTTTTTTACATAAGCCAAGCCTAAACCAAATCCTTTTACGTCGTGCACATTTCCGGTGTGCACTCGATAAAAGCGCTCAAAAATCTTTTTCAGATTTTCCTTTTTTATCCCGGGTCCATTATCCCGAACGCTAATTAATATCTTGTCGTCCACGTTTTCCGTACGAGCTACTAATAGAAGGGGAATATCCGGTTTACGATATTTCACCGCATTTTCCATCAGATTGAAAAGCACATTCGTAAAGTGCATTTCATCCACATAAATCATCGATTCTGTAGCTTCCAATTCCAATTCAAGCGTCCCTCCACACTTTTCTACTTGTATATCAAAAATTTGCGCTACATTAAGTAACAAATCGTTGGTGTCTAATTCTTTAATTTTCATTATCGAACGTCCATCTTCCATCAAAGACATTTGCAAGACTTTATCAATAAGAAATTGCAGACGTTTGGTCTCATCGGCAATCGTTCGCGTAATTTTATTGAAAGAAGCCGATTTACTCAATGAACCGGTTTGTTCCAGCGTTGAAATAAAGTTTTCGTCGCTTAGCATTTGTCCGGCAATAGAAATTCCTGCAACCGGCGTTTTCAATTCATGAGTCATATTGCTAACAAAATCACTTTTCATTTCGGATAGATGCTTTTGTCGGAAAATAATATAAAGCGTTATCGTAAAAACAAATAATAACAATACCGAAAAAGCAAGCGATGGAATAATAAATTTGATGGAATTTAATACGAATTGATTTCTTGCAGGAAAAATAACTTGTAATGTATATAATTTGGAAGTCGGATCGTTTGGAAACAGAATTTGTGAAAAAACTCTTTTCGAGTTGATTATATTAGAATCCACACTTTTATATACGACATTTCGATTGTTATCGATAATCATATACTGAAAAGGAATAGCTATATTGTTGTTTGCCAATTCCGCTTCAATGTATGATTTCAGCCGTTTCAAATCTATCCGTTCTTCTATCGGCTTTTCATCCGCTTTCATCATTTGCCGAATGACTTCGCTCAGCAAATTTTCACTGTAATTATACCGTTGGTACAACGATTCCTGAATGGATTGGGATTGCGAATTTATACTGCTTTTCCCTGCGCCACGAATATTATCTAATTGAATAATAATATCTTCACTCACAACAAAATCCATTTGTGATGCCCACTTTTCCGAATTTTGAAGTGACAATTGCTGTTGTCCGTTTGATAAAATGTTATCAATCGATAAACTATTTTTACCTATTGATTTTTTTCCCCATTTTATTATTTGCTCTTTCAATAATTTAGAAGATTCGTCCAATTCCAAACCATGAGACACTTGATACAGACTTCTCTTAACTGCTTCATCAAACTGCTCATGTTGATTAGATACAATTTCACGAATATAGTTTATTTGCAGGTATAATAATCCTACAAAAGCAATAATCATAAAACTTACAAGTAGCCCAATAGTTGATTTTCTCATCCGTTGTTATACCTTTTAATTTGAAGTAACAAAGTAACGATATTTTTGTTTAACATTTAGCAAAAAAAATGAAAAAAATGAAAGTGATAAAAATAAATGTTTTTAACAAAATGGTGAAAGTGTTAATTTATCGAATGAATATGTTAAAACTTGAATTTATCTTATTTTCAAATTGCTTAACAATGCTACATACCGAGTGATTGCATTGTTGATTTCCGCGATGAAAATAAATTCATCAGCGGTGTGGGAACGGGCTGAATTTCCGGGTCCAATTTTTACGGAAGGAAAATTCATCAACGACTGGTCAGATAAAGTCGGCGAACCGAACGGTATCATGCCTAAGCTGATTGCCCGCTGTATGACAGGGTGTTCAGATGGTATCCGCGATGAATTCAAACGAAAAGAACGCGCTTTCACTTCAGCTCCACAAGCGGCAGATATTGCTTTAAAGAGCGCTTCGTTCGAATATAGTTCATTTGTTCGAATATCTACGGTGAACTTGCACACGTCGGGAATCACATTATGCTGCGTTCCTGCCTGAACTCCGGTTACGGTCATTTTCACGGAACCCAGCAAGGGACTGACCAAAGGATAACGTTGATTTTTAAACCATTCAATCACAGGAAGCGCTTTATAAATAGCATTCTCCCCTTCTTCACGAGCGGCATGACCTGATTTCCCATAAACGATTCCATCTAAAACCATCAAACCTTTTTCTGCAATCGCCGGTTGCATGGATGTCGGTTCTCCTATGATACCTAAATCAATCGGCGGCAATTCAGGCAAAACAGATTCAATGCCGTTTTTTCCTGAGATTTCTTCTTCGCAAGACGCCAAAAAAATAAAATTATTTTCCTGCCGGGATTGGGATAGAATCCTAAAAACCTGAAGTAGCGAAACAACAGAAGCGCTCGCGTCGTTACTTCCCAAGCCATAAATTTTTCCTCCTTCTTCAAGGGGGGAAAAAGGGTCTTTGGTCCAACCGGCAACCGGTTTTACCGTATCAATATGCGAATTAAGAAGTATGACAGGCTTTTGCTCGTCCCAATCAGGCGACATCAACCAAACATTATTCCCTTTCCGCAAAGGATGATATTTTTTTTCTTTCAGCATAATTTCCATAAAATCAGCTAATTGACTTTCTTCTCCACTGAGAGAGGGTATGGAAATAATTTGCTTCAATAAATCAATCGCATCATACAAAAAAACATCAATATTCATATTAATAATAAAGTTTCATGCAAAGTTAGAATAAAAACCGTATATTTGTAGCTCTTTTAAATATATAATGGAATATTATCATTTATCACAACTAATACATCATCACGCTTTACAGTATGGAGACCAGGAAGCGCTGAGAATACGCGATAATGGAACCGGAGTGTGGTCGTCCATTTCGTGGGATGACTTTTCAAAAAAAATTATTGCAGTCGCCCGTTCGATGTGTCATACAGGCATCAGACCGCGGTCAAATATTGGCATTTATTCCCAAAATATGGCAGAATGTTTTTATGTCGATTTTGGCGCTTTTGCCAATCGGGCAACCGTAATTCCTATGTACGCGACGTCGTCGGTTCCGCAAATAACCTATATGATTGAAGAAGCGGAAATTCAATTATTATTTGTAGGTGAACAGTACCAATATGATAATGCATGGCAAGTGTTTCAAGCAAGTAATTTTCTGAAGCAAATTGTTATTTTAGATAATACTGTGGTAAAAGCCCCTATGGATAAAACATCCATGTATTTTGATTATTTCAGTTCGCCTAAAAACCGTTCTTCGCAAGACATGATTGCGGTGGATAGACGAATGAAAGAAGCAAGAACCGAAGATGTCGCCCATATTATTTATACTTCCGGAACGACCGGAGTGCCGAAAGGAGCTGTGCTAACTCACAATAATTACATGGAAGCCTTTCGGTTGCATGATATCCGGCTATCCTATCTTCCTCAACGATTTCTCTCCATTTGCTTTTTGCCGCTGGCGCATATTTTTGAAAAAGCGTGGTCTATCTTTTGTTTGCATCGGGGTTGTACGATAGCTATCAATCAAGACCCAAAAGAAATAACAACTTCAATCAAGGAAATTAAACCGGATGCGATGTGCAGCGTACCCCGTTTTTGGGAAAAAGTATATGCCGGAGTACAAGATAAAATCGAAAATTCAAATTTCATTACGAAAGCAATTTATTCTAATGCGGTTTCTACCGGGAAAAAATATAACCTCGACTGTATAAATAAAGGTAAAAAACCATCTGTATTTTTGAGATGGAGGTATAACTTTTATTCAAACGCTATTTATTCCAAGCTGAAAAAAGTGCTGGGGATAGAAAAAGGACTGATTTTCCCTTGTGCGGGAGCAATGCTTTCCGAAACAATTGTTACATTTCTTCGTTCGGTAGATATTCCATTAGTGATGGGTTACGGATTAACGGAAACTACGGCGACACTCAGTTGTTTTCCTCCGTCTGATTTTGAAATAGGCACGGTTGGTCAAATAATGCCTGAAATTGAAGTCCGAATTGGTGAAAACAATGAAATTCAGGTGAAAGGGAAAACAATTATGACTGAATATTATAAGAAACCGCAAGAAACGAATGCAGCATTTACCAAAGATGGATGGTTTCGAACGGGGGATGCCGGAAGCTTGACCGAACAAAACGGTATTATCCTAACGGAAAGAATCAAGGACTTATACAAAACTTCCAATGGAAAATATATAGCTCCTCAACAATTGGAAGGACGTCTGATGGATGATAAATACATTGATAGCGCTATTATTATCGGCGACCAAAGAAAATATGTTAGTGCATTGATTGTTCCCGCATTCGATGAATTAAAAAAATATGCCACCGAACAGAATATTAAGTTTGAAAAAGAACAAGACTTGTGTCAAAACCGGTCGATTATCGAATTGTACAAAACCCGCATTAGCACTATGCAGAATGAATTTGCCAATTATGAGCAAATCAAACAGTTTACTCTCTTGCCAGAACCCTTTTCAATCGATACGGGAGAATTAACGAACACACTAAAAATGAAACGACTGTTTATCGCCGAAAAATTCAAAGACGTTATTGATAAAATGTATAGCGATTAAAATCTTATTTTTTCGGGATACCTATCCTATTTTTTAATGCTTTTCCTGTGTCCGGTTAACTCGTTACTATTGCCTTGCCTTTATAAACCCAATATGTCTCCCTTAAGAAACACTTGATTCCTTAACCTGACGGCTATGGGCAATGGCGGGATGCTTCGCCGAGCGTTCGCACAATTTATTATCACGCGGATGGGGAGCGGGGGAAAATAAAAAAGGCGCATTAGCGCCTTTTCGTTTCATCTAAAGTATTGAAAATCATTATTTCTTGTGGACCTGGAGGGATTCGAACCCTCGTCCAAACGAGGAACAAATTTGCTTTCTACATGCTTATCTTCACTTGATTTTTCGACTCAACATTTAGCTGAAGCTACCCTTGTTGAGCTTATTCTTTTATTTTCATCCGAAG
>Ga0123354_10002628_pt1 | contig 23972 bp, 16 predicted proteins | sample TergutLab28metaG_2_FD_97872 | JGI IMG/M metagenome (GOLD analysis project Ga0123354, IMG submission 97872) | Labiotermes labralis P4 segment gut microbial communities from Petit-Saut dam, French Guiana - Lab288 P4 | ecosystem: Host-associated > Arthropoda: Insects > Digestive system > Gut ... | reverse complement strand
TTAACGAAGCGAGAAAGAATAGCAGCCTTATCACTGTTTTTTACTTAAATTTCTTCCTGGAACTAACTGTCTGTTTCTTTCACATTTCCCACCGTTCATTTGACACAAATATAATTCGAACAGTAAAAGTAACAAGGTAAAATTCTACCTAGAACAGACCACGAAGGTCCAGATGGGGAGTAGAGGTATAGTTATACTCTTTCTTTAACTTCGGCGCTAGATGGGGGTGGGTGATCAACGCTACACTCCGGCCACTTTACCCCTTGTAAGATCCGGTACCCATTGTATAGGAGGCTGGGTGGGCCCAAGGGCCGAACTGGAAGGGTGAGGAAAATTTCTCCACCGGGATTCGATCCCCGGACCGTCCATCCCGTAGTGAGTCGCTATATCGACTGAGCTATATAATAATAATAATAATAATAATAATAATAATAGCTTTATTAAAACTAATCTAGACCGGGACGGCATAGTCAGTATAGCCACTTGTTATTAACTATACGGTCCGGAGATCGAACCCCGGTAAGTGCAAGTTATTTTCGATTTTCTACACCCGTCCAGACCGGTACTAGAGCCCACCCACACACCTGTATTATACGTGCTGGGGACCTTTCTTGATGGTAAAGCGGCCCCGGGGTGTGACATTCATCACCCACCGTCATCTAGCGTCGAGGTTAAGATTGAGTAGAGCTATATTTCAACTGGCCGTCTGTGTCTTTACGGTGCGTTAACGTGGGGAAATACACACTTACAATTTTTATAAATTTGACTCTTATTTTCCCTTTTGTCTTCTTCTTCTTCCCCCCAAAAAAAGGTGGTGACACTCCACGGAAGAGGAGATTTCTACAGTGTCGTACCATCTCCAGGATCTTACAGGATCTGTCTTATATTTCGTATATAGTTATGCGAACGTACGTGATCCAATGTCGAAAACATAAACAATTAACAGTAACCATGACAGACGGCGGAACATATTTCTTCTCCTCCAAACAAATCCAGACACGAACAACCAGTCATCAAAGCGTAGCGATTCGTGAAAGGAGTTAAATAATCAAAATGAAGTCAACATCATATTGTGAATGTAAGCAGAGCACAGTGCATGACGTCAATTGGTTCCTTTTAATAAATTATTCAGGTCGTTGTTAAGCGGTAGCATGAGGTTCCAAGTACAGTCTGTTTCCGCACACCAGCTATCCTGAGTGAAACTTGTAGTATGTTTCTTCGGCACTTGCAAACAAACTCTAAACCAGCGACTCAAATTACGCCAATAACACTTCCTTCCAAATTGTTTCGAATTAAAAATGCACCAATCATTCTAGGATTCTGTTATAGCCTTTATAGCCTGAAAAATAATGACAGTCTTTAGATAAAAAGCAACTAAAAATAAACAACAAATCAATTAAACTTCACTATATACTTTGGATTGATACCCATCAAAAATAAGGAGAAAATTATTTGAATGTACTGATTTATTTTGGCTCTGCAGCCCAACTCAGGCCAAAACCACATCAATGCTGAGGCTACTTAACACACACATTTGGACACAATCACACACACAAACGCGCACGGGCATTCGCACTCCTCTGAACAATTATCAGCCCGTAGCAGGAACCGATACCTTAACAACACAACTTCCGGTACTGTGAAACACTTGCAAAGTGTCACTAATTGTTTGAACTCCCCTCCCAAAAATCAACTCAACTCTCGAACCCGTAAGCCACAACGCGCGGTTAACATTTCAGTTTGGAATAAATACAGATAAGGAATACACTTATCTCTAGAATCCTTATAAATTCAACGTAAAAAATCATCAACAACTATCGTTTTCTAGCAGTAATTACAATAAAACTGAGGTTAGGAAACAACTTTTTTTCTACTAAATACAGTCTACTGAACTCGAGAAACTTGTACTGAGCTAAACTGCGTTATGCCATTATTCTAAATAAACAAATTTTGTAACTTGTTAAAAATATTCAATTCAATTCATTTCAATGTGCTCGTTGTCACTTTGAGCAGACCAACAGAACTATTCAACGGACCATAGCTACCTGGCCCACAGGGCTCCTCGGACCAAACTTTTGATAATATCATTAAAATTTTTATATTTATTCACCCGCTGATGCACCAGTGAGTTGTCTTAAAAAAACAGTATTAAAATTTACATTAAAACTTCCATTAAAACACTCGTGAGCTCCCTGATGATGTTTGTAACTGTAACACCGAAACATGTCGGGAGCTGTTTTAATGTAAATTTTAATATTGTTTTTTTAAGACATCTCACTAGTGCATCAGTTGGTGAATAAAAAAAAACTTTGATAATATCAAGAAGCTGCACGGTACGAACGTGAAAATTTTGATAATATTGTTTGAAATCCCAGTTGTTACTCCAGATACTGCTACTTTTGGTATTAGAAAGCTATTACATTTTTCCTACGTAGTTTGCTTGTGTGCGCAGTATGATACTTAAAAGAGGACGCGTGCATTTCCGCACACAATTCTAACCGATTGTTTTTCTACTGGAAGCAATCTGTGGTTTCTGTGAAGTATAAAAAGATTGTTTAGAAGTAATGTAGATTAATTTTAGTCTTCAAAGGGTTAATTGCTTATAATGTGAGAGAAAAACGTGTAAAGTGGGAAGTACATTAGAAGGTGCAGTGTAGGGCACGATCTTGGAACAATGCGCGGATCTAGTCGCAGCCTATTTTAAAACACACAATTACAATAATTTAATGTAATTTTCTGAATTACGAAACAAAACATAGCAGTTGTGCGAGAATAATATTTAGCTTGCACTTTAATAGCAACAGCTAGTGAATCTAAAAGTTGCAAATGTTTCTGGTGATAAATTTTAAACTTCCGAAAGTGTCTGAATCAAAAAATAGTGGCATGGCGAAGCAGCAGAGTTTGGAAGTCATGGCCAAATATTTTAATGTAAGGCAGAAACGTCAATTAGACAAGATCAGGGAATATAAAAAGATGAAACTTACAATACAGGGCGTTTCATAATGTTCTCCGTGATTACAAACATTTATAACAAAAAAGCCAAAGGACCTACCTTAATGGAATTGTTCACAGCCACAGGAAAACTAAAAACGTTTTCTTGACAACTAGAGATGTTCGCTGTGTGCACCACTGGTGACACGGCGCACATCGATACGATATTCAAGTTCTTGCCACACGCACGTCAATGCGGGCGCATCGATATTCTTCACTGCTGCAATGATCCGTGCCTTTAGGTCAGCGAGGTCACGTGGCAATGGTACACTGCGTACTGTGCACGAAATGCACGTTGCACAGTAAACACAGACTTACTCGTGTGATATTCCAGCACACAAAACGACTTCTTCCCCAGAGCGGCCATTTTCTCACTACATACACTCGCATCGCCTAGCGGCAGAAAAGTGAACTACGATGAAAAACAACTTCCTGGGGAGAAAAAATTTGGGTTGTTCCTTCTATCTGTATAGGTTTAGTAAGTACATGTCCTGCGGTTTTCCTATAATAAATTTTTGCAATCCCGGAGTACACAATGGAAAGCCCTGTATTTGTCTTTAGTTAATCAATAGCCATTCAACCAACAGTAATGGATTCTTACTGCCGCCTATGCAAAGGCAATGTTATTAACACTGGCACAATATTTATAGGGTTTGGAGTCTGCGAAGGACAAAAGAGTTTCTGTGTGTTTTGCTGTGTAGTTTTTTGGAATACCGCGACGAAATTAAGCAAATAAATGCGACACAAAGATTCCAGACCTTTTCCTCGAATTTTCAGTAGAAACTTTTTAAGTACAGATTGGGTAAAAATTAAACACGTCGGACTAAGGAATTATATAAAATTAGGCACACGGATAGGAATTAATTAAACTTAAGTCTTTTTTAATGAAACTTTTCTCATTTGATATTTGCAAGGAAACGAAGCTCAAGTAACTGCTACGACAATAAATCACGTCGTGTGTAATGAATTTATGAGAACAAGATGTAACAAATTACAATTGTTGGCTTGGCATACGAAGTACTTGCAATTAATGAGAGACCCATCTTTACATTCTGTTCGTGATTTCTAATTTTTACTTCAGTATTCTACACTCGCATTTCAGCAGCTGAACCTACTTCATTACCTCTTCTTAAATTCCCGTCGTGTTTCTAAAAGTCATGTGGATTCCTGCTATTTAGAGATGAGAAACTGGATTTTTTGCTCATTTGCTTGCAAGCAATTTATGTAATTTTATTTCTTAGCCGACAAACGAGTAGATGGGAGAAAGTATCTTAAGGGGGCGCTAGGGAAATACATTGTGACTAGCCTACATAAACGGAAGGTGAGACTGGCGAAGAAATGAGGGGATTAATCAAGACGAAGACAGATCATTCGGTCAAAATGCAACAGGGTGTGGGCACAGCGACATCTGCCAAACTACTTGTAAGAACAGAATTTAGACACAGAAAGGCAATGAATTCTTACATATAAGGTAATGTCGAAGCGCGTTCACGTAACCATTATTAACGTGGAAATGCTATAGTTATTAAATATTACGACTGTGTGTCTGGCTTCGGCAGTGTAGTACAGTTGCAATTCATTCTGCAGCGATGTTACCGATACTCCTGTATTTGAGCCTTCACAAGATGCAGTACGGAAGGTTAACGAAGGTTTGCAGCATATTGAGCGCAAATTAAATAAGAATAATGTAAAGTAAATTATATAAATTCTCTCATACATAATTCTTACGAAAACTGTGGAAGGTTAATGGGTTACTAGCGAACAGTATTAATGTCCTACGCTTCAGAACTACTTAGTGACTCTACAGGAATATTTCCTGATAAGTCGGATCCTGTCGCCATGACTCCTCTTCCTCAGGTAGCGGACGGAAGATGAGTGTAGCTACGGATATATCGAAAAAGCCGTGGCGGACAGCGGATAAGGGGTGGTCCTCCAGCTTGGAAATTGGGCTGGGTACAGAGACAAAACCTGAGCTACAAAACTCCTTGGAAAACGATCGACTGTGTTTCTTATAGACTAATCTAAACATAAATACTCGAACATGCCTACGAAAAATAACGTCCTAAGGATTGCATAAGCATGGGCGGATATTGAATAGGTAATTTGACATTCAGGTGACCGTGCATCGTGACAAATTCTTATAATAAAACCAACTAGATGCACTAATTTCTCAAATTTGTTTTTGGAATAAAACTGTACATGTTTCGGACAGTTCCCGTGTCCATCATCAGGAGTTTTTCACTGTACACACAGCAATGGTATATGTCATACAGGTTTGCTGTCAGCAAGTCTGTATGACATATTCCATTGCTGTGTGTACATTGATAAAACTCCTGATGATGGACGGAGGAACTGTCCGAAACATGTAGAATTTTATTCCAAAAATAAATTTGAGAAACTGGTGCATCTAGTTGGTTTAATTGTAAGAACTGAATTGACAGTGTCTGTGTACACACCAGTATCAATACGACGTTTCAAGTCAAATAAGACAATATGTCACACTGACCACCAAAAAGACAATGAAACATCTGATGTTAATAAAAATCCAACCAGATGCAACTGTATGCAGATATTTATTTACTGCAGAGTCACTCTACATGTTTCGGGTGTCACAGCACCCATCATCAGGAGTACTAAAAACATGCAGCAAAAACTGTAAAGACTCTTAATAAATCACACATGTGTTGTTCAGGCGGTGCTAGTGCATAATCTTGGCTTTGCAGAAACTAGGTCTAGTGAAAGACGCACGTGTGTGCCTAAATTAAACCTAATCGTTTTTGGGTACAAAGCAAAGATTTCAGAAGCTGGCTGTTCTTCCACCACGAGATGTAGGTACGACACCCACTCAAACTATATTACCACCACATATTGGGTTCGGCACAGCACGTTTCCTGACCACTCGATGAGAGACACGGAAATTTTTTTTCTCTTCTATCCAAATGAGACAGAGGAAGAGTCCTTCAAGAGTGTCGGTTTAAACAGTAAACTTCGCCATTTAAAGAGCATCGTTAAATAACCTGCAACCGTCAGTCTTACGGCCTGCAACCCTGCCTCCCCCATTTAACACAACCTGTGCAGCCGACTTCATTTTACGCCGTGACGTTCACACGACGCCCGTTAGCGTTTAATGCAGAATCTCCGCGCTTTTGTGCCGCTTATGTAAATAAGTTAAGTCACGTTTGCACATAAAGCTGGTAGCATTATCAGTAATTCGCCTCAAAATTTATTGGAGCGGCACTTGAATATTTTATTGGGCATTGTGTGTCCGGATGAGAAATACCTTCAAGTGGGTAGTTAAAAGCCATATAAAATATGTATGTTAATATATGAGTTGCTTCGTGACCGAACAGTGGAGCGGGCAAATTGCCAGCCGGGCACGCACGCGTGCTTACATCGTAATAAATGACTTATTTCCATATAGGCTGCTTCACTGCAAAGAAATTCTTCTTCTTTCAAACCCACCATCTAATTATGATTTAATTACGATGCAAGACCAGGCTGTTAGCACAATGAGCAGCAATGCTTGTCACTGGAGTGTTCGAATCTGCTTATTGGAATTGATCAATACTAAGACTATACTGCAGCTACAGGGAAAAGTCTCGTGACTCGATCCACATCGCACTCGAGCTCTGATATTTCTGTCTCTGCATTACATTCACTTCACACAAATAGTGATAGTGACGACCACATGAAGAAATTGGCCAGCGACAAGCCACTTCAATTGACTGATAGAGTCCACAGATTACGTGTGTGTGTGTGGGGGGGGGGAGAATAAGAGTCAAGTACAGATAAAGTTCACCCCAGAGCACACCGAACACATGAAGACCCAAAGGGTGGAGTAGAGGTATAGCTCTACTCTTTCCTTAACTTCGGCGCTAGATGGGGTGGGTGGTCAACGCCACGTCCCGGCCGCTTTACCCCAAGGAAAGAGCCGGTACCCGTTGTATAGGTGGCTTGTTGGGCCCCAGGGCCGGTCTGGACGGGTGGGGAAAATCTTGCCCCCCACGGGGATTCGATCCCTGGACCGTCTATCATCCCGTAGCAAGTCGCTATACCGACTGAGCTATCCTGACCCACTGGGGGAGGGTAAACAATGGAATTTAAATGCGAACACGAGTAATCATTTTTTTTTATTTAAACGTTGCTACATGTTGTGGTCGATGACGGCCATCATCGAGCTGCCAATAAAAAATTTCAAAGTAAATCAGAAACATAATGCAGGTAGATTCACACTACGGGAGCCCATCAATTTATAATCGTTATTACAATATAAATTGTACAAAGTTGTAAAATTTAGTAAAGACCAGTTGTAGACTGGTGGTGGTTGTAATCTACTCAGACGCATAGGGGTAAAAATTAAAATATTGGGTTGTAAGTTAAATATTATAAAAGTGAAATATATTTTGTATTATATATATATATATATGTATATACAAAATATAAAATTGGCTTCCAGACTTCCGGTACATAATTTGAAAAAAGACGTTACATTTTATCACACCGAAGCAGTAAGTCAGACAGTAAGAAGAATTAAAGATATTCTGGTTACCGTCATGTATGCGCCTCACCTTAAATACGTCATATATACTGGGTGTTTTACAAGTAGATATCTCGTTCTGAAAAGAATGCAGTGTGTACAGGTGGTGTCGGCGTGGTTATATGTTCACGTATCACGTGACAGCCTTTGAGAGGATTCTACAATCGTCATCCCCACCAATGATGGAACTTCATCCGTGCCCACAGTATAGCTTCATAGCCTCATCGAAATTTCTTTCCTTCCACTGGCACTTACGTACACAATCCACTCTACATAATTTATACATTTGAAAATAGTTGTTTCAATACTACAATGTTAATAGCAACAAATTACTGTTGTGGATAAATTGTTGGGTAATCTAGGGAAAACTTGGCTAAGACGTGAAATATAAACATGTGAAGCAGTTATACAGTATAAAACAAAAAAAATGTACCTTTCCTAACTTAATATTTTTATTTTTTATGTCTTCTGCATGTTTCGAAACCGAGGGTTCATCTTCAGGAAGACAGTTGTAAGTACAGGTATGGTGTTGTACGTATTTACATGCTCAGTACCGAACACATTCCTCTTCCTACCAGACTGCTTAACCCGATGCATGTAAGACACACTATACCATACCATAACTGTATATACAACCGTCTTCCTGAAGATGAGTCCTCGATTTCGAAACATGCAGAAGAAACAAAAAATTAAAATTTACTATATTAATTCAGAAAAGGTGCATTTTTTTGTTTGTATTGTATAATTATATTACAATGTATGGTGCAAAAAACATAAAATTTGTAGCAATATAAGAATGTAACAAAAGTGAAGAGACCGTTCGATGTTTCTGCAGTCTTCATCCTGAGCACGAGAACAGCAAGGTGCCTGTAGGTCCATTCCAGTTTCCAGCGATATGGATCCTGTTACAGATATCTTCCTTACTTATTCCTAATTTTTCTTTTACTTCCTTTGTAGTTGAGATCTACCGCAGTTTTCAGGTCAGCGCGATCGTAAGAAAATTCTTTAAGACAAGATTTTACGGTAGGTTCTATAAAATATCCCTGTGTCTTCTTTTGTTCAGTCCCCTGTTTTTTCGAAAATATCCAGTTCCATTCCTGTTTAGCTAAAAACGTACTAAGATAAGGACCCTATTTCCTTCACATCAAAAATAGTGGTTGTATTGATCGTGTTAGACATAAAGTGGAAAGTCTTACAAGAAAACATTGTTTGTTTAAAAAACAGTCGTGTGAAAAGCATTTTCTGCATTGATGCAGTTTCTTTGTCCGTATTCAAAGTTGTTTTAGTCAAACTGAAACTTGCTCTACGCTTTCAAATTTCGATTTTTTCTACGAGGTTTCCAAACAAGATTTGCTGAACCTGCATGACTCCTAGCAAATAAAAAACATTTGTTGTGGGGTAAATTTTCAGTGATTCCAGAAGGAAAGGTAGTGGAAGTATAAAATCAAGCACTTATAGTGCGAGGGAAATGTTGGTGTATGTAAGAAAGTTGCATTAGTCCCAAAACCAGAGCTGCCAACTTTTCTCAAAAATCTAGAGGCAACCTACAAATGTTAGGTTTTAGAGCGATGGAGTCAAGCAGGTTCCATACTGATGACTAACAGTTCTGTATTTACCGGTGTAAATCACTGGCACCTGGCGCCATCTGTTCCTTGCGTGTGAATTGATAAGGAGAGCTTCAGTAATTCTGCTCAGAATATTGGGTGCCACCGTAAAAGCGTTACCGACCCAGGAGAACAGGTGTCCGGAATTTGTGCACCCTTGTTCGTAAACTGAATTTAAAATATTTTACATGTACAAATAGTTAATTAGCACTGCTGTCGAGTGAGCTACATACCGAGAAACCTCGCAATCACTCAGCTCTCATTTCGAAAGGGGATATGCCAGTGTGCAGAATTATATAAGCTTCAGGAAGCTACAGTCTTCACTTCAAGGCAAGCTAATCCGAACCTAATAATTCTTCTTCCTTGCGTACTGGAAGTTGGATCTGGCCCTGCTGTGCCTTTCACATTTCAAACAGTCTCAAGGTATAGCCTCTCTACAGAACTACATTCCTGAATTCCGTATAACAGCTGCGACATGTTCTCGAATCTTCATACTGTCGGTGGTACTGACCATTCAATAGCAGAAAGGAAACGCTGCACAAGTGAAAACGTCATAATTCAAGCTCGTAACTTTTATTATTATCTTTCTTACTCAGCCCTCTCGGCCATTTTGCATAACGGTATAGAGATATGTACAAGAATCATCCGCATAGCCGACCTACCGTAAGGCATCCATGTACACTGACAATAGAAAAACGGACAGGTTGGATAAGTGTCCGGGATGCCTGCACCCAACTTCCAACCAACAGCAGCCCAAGAACCGGACGACCCATATTGTAATCAGCACTGTAGTCGTGAGCTCCTGATGATGGGCGTAGCAAAGCCCGAAATATGTTGAGCCTATCGTAAGTGTAATAAAACAAGAAGTAGCATCTAATTGGTTCTTATTCTGCAGTTGCTTAATTGTTTCTTTAAATTCGTTATAATATTATTTCTTTTGATACTGTTAGACACGTGTCTCTGAACTTTGCCATTTTGCCAAAGAACGCGAAGTAAATTTACATTTTAAGCTCACGGTTCCGTGCATAGTAATTCAATGTTAATAAAAATCCAACCAGATGCAACAGTATGCAGATATATATTTAATGCAAAGTCACTCTACATGTTTCGGGTGTCACAGCACCCATCATCAGGAGTACTAGAAACTGTAACCGCAACCTCCGGTACAGGTCATATGGTACAGCTACTTCCCTCCAACGTGGACCGATCGGGCCACGGTGGAGGGAAGTAGGTGTACCGATATAATGACTTGTACCGGAAGCTGAGCTCACAGTTTTTAGTACTCCTGATGATGGGTGCTGTGACACCCGAAACATGTAGAGTGACTTTACAGTAAATAAATATCTGCATATTGTTGCATCTGGTTGGATATTTATTAACATTAAATTTACATTATAATAATAAAATCAATTTAAATGCTTTTATGTTTATGTGAAGGAAAATCTGCTACGGGACTCACAAAAGAAGAGGAATTCCTTGACTAGTTTAAGGAATATTACGGTCTAAAAGCGGGGTTCGATCAGTGGGAGTGCCTACTTAAATTCTTATATAGACACAATTGTACTGCCTTTAAAGAATTTTTTTTTGTGAAAGAAGGAAAAGTTCCATAAGAATCTCAAAGTTTAATGCTTCTGATTTTTATTCGAAAGTTAACATTTCTAATGTAAGCGAGCACACAGTCCATCTAGAGATGTTCGTGTGGTTTTTCTCATCACTTCTGGCGAATGTTCGGTTAGTCGGTTAAACTGAAATCGGTCACATTCCTTCCCTCTCCAGTTCTTACCGTTTAATTCTTTTAATGTTGCTTGTCTTTTTAAGTGGTGTCTGTAAACAATTCTCTGACCTCTTTGTAAGATAATCTTGTCCTATGTCCATGCTGCATCATAGTGTTGCATAATGTGATTATGTTCGTGCGTCTATTGATACGTTTGCCCGAAAACTATAATTTATGGCCTAACTGGAGGTAAACAAGGCAGGCAATGTACGTACAACGTAACATTGAAGCGCGTCCGTGCAACCACAGTTGTAGTGGAAAAGCAATAAGTATTACACATTCTGAGTGTGTGTTTGTAGCCTTAAGTATCCAGCGTGCCTGCGCCATATTGTCATCTGTGGCCTGCCCAGCTCACAATATTTTTTCACATTATCTCATAAACTGCACGATTTGCGAGAATAAAATATTATTCAATATAAAGTGTGTGTTTTGATTTTCTCTACAACTTTTGTCTGAAATATTTCTCATTCTAAGAAGAACTGAGCGAGATAGGATCAAAAATGTAAGTTGACCTTATCCGGATACCACACCACCCCAGCCAAACCACAACGTAACACCAACACACATCGAACCAGAGCAATACACCCCATGAGATAACTCAACAAATAAGTCGCAAGCTCCTGAGGATGGATGTATTAACATCCGAAACATGTTCAGCATTAAATAATGAAATAATAAAGCAAATGACATCAAGTTGGTCTCTCTTTATTCAAATAGGTTTAAAGAAAATCTTCTATCACGCAGATTATTCACAATTATTTAAACCTGCAGTCTATTCTCAGGTGCTTGACCCTACAAATGAAAACACTAGATTTCTTATATATCATAATTAGTACCGTCAGTACACAACATCCATAAAACCAGATGCTTAATTACAACTGGGTTATTCTTGGCGACATGTTTCGGCCATTAAACGGCCATTCTCAGACCAACTTAGAACACACAAGGGAGTAATAAGTGTTAGCACTCATCTCCTGTGATAACGACACACGTTCACACCACCATCTACAGTGAGTCCCGTGAGGCTCCTAAAAAAAGCATTTGCAATATTTATCATTTTACCGTACTGTTTTAAATGTTTTATTCATAACTAAGAATTCCACAATGTATCAAGTTTTGATGTAAACAATGGGTTCCAACTGGGTAACAATTTTGACTGTACATTAACAACATTGTTCTAGATTGGCCCGAGGATGGCCGTTTAACGGCCGAAACGATGTCGCCAAGAATAACCCAGTTGTAATTAAGCATCTGGTTTTTATAGATGTTGTGTATTGACGGTACTGATCATATATTTATGATACACAACGGGATGGTCCGCTTCAAACTAGATTTCTTGCCCAGCCATACAGCGTCACACCCCAGAAGATGTCGCAAGATACCGCAACTATTCAAATGGTATATGCGTCCATAAAACACACATTTTCTGCACATTTAAGAATAATGACGCTCTCCTTGAAGTTTTATAAATAATTTTTTTTTCTAGCAGTAGCCGCTAGTAGTCTCCTTTTCATTGTCTATCGATGACTCTTTCCCCAGGAGTGAAGTGTTTGGTTCGTGACACTTACCGCTCAGTTCCTTGTGTTGCCGAGACAAAGAATGTGTGGAGCTGAAACTCCACCCTACACTCCTTCATGTCCTACACAGGGACAACTTTATATTTATATTATTATTTTTACATAATGACGCTGCTCCAACTGAAGGGACCGCATAGCATCGAATGTGTTATGATCTTGGATATTTAGTGTTTACATGTCTTGCATACCGGCGTTGGTGACCTGTTTCAAGGACGTACTTTTGACATTCTCACGAAGACGCTAAGGAAAACCGCGAAATATTTCTGTCAGAAGAGTCACGTCCTGTGCCAAATTCAAGAACATAAGACTCTTGCTTCTACAACGACAGGCTAATACCGAATGGTGACATTTCTGGTCCAAACTAAAACAAATGAAGGTGTCCTGTGATAACTCTGCTTAATTCCTGTGTGCTCAAGGTTTAAATTTTGTGCTGCCTATAAAATGTTATTTGCTCATAATTCTATTTGTTTCGCCGCATCATTTCAGCTGCTGTTAGTCACAGAGATTCCTTAAATTCCATTTTGACAAACACAAGTCAAGATAGAACCAGACCACCGGTAATTGTATTTACCACTAGACTTAACATCCAAAAAATTTACATTCTAAATTCGCATTGTATTTATGTTTCTCTCGCGTATCGCAGAACAAACAGTGATTATTTTCCTATACAGAATTAACTGGCCGGTTTTTGTAGCCGAGACAGAGTATGTTTACTGCGCGGTACGGACTGGGTCTTTAAACACAATTCAGGTTAATTATGTGTTTAAAGGTTCAAACATCGTATCTTTGCCTTCAGAAAAGAGAACTAGCAGAATTAAAAACAGCTCTCACAGTTAATAGGTGGTCTAAGACAGCGCCGCCTCCGGGAACGGCACAAAAAAATACGCAGTAAATTACGAGGTCTAATACTCATACTTGCACCAATAGTTCCTTAATCATATCGAAGCTGTGTCTGGTTTCAACGGATTTTCGCTCTTTTATGCCTATGAGTAATGGCAAGCGAACTTCTTATATTCATCACAGTCTGTTACGGTCAGAAAAACCTGTTTATAATTCCAGTGCACGAATCAAATGCAAAAAAATAACATTTGTTCCTTTCTTAGTGCCAGGTTAAGTTTGCCTTGAAAATGCATGACAGTTGATTTTAGGTTTTATTATTTTCTAAGTAACAGCCACGCTTGTGAGTAATTGAAATAATAAATTACTGAGCAAGTTAAAAGATGCTCATCATATGGCCCACACGGTTTGAGGTGGAGATGGTATAGGATTTTTTGAAAATCTTAGAAGAACCCGTTACCTGTACTAGAACCAATTACCTGCAGGCTTATTTTCTTACTTATTGTAAACTAAACACTTTTAGAAAGAGGGTTAAGAATGTAGTTACAAGCAGGGGAATTAAAGTGGGGACTGAGTGTGAATGAGTGAAGTGATGTGAAGTGCACTGATGTGGAGTGAACTGGCTTGATATATGCGAAGCGATTTTGTTTTGAAGTGAAGTGAAGTGAGTTACGGTGAAGTTCTTGGGGACTAAAGTGCCATGCACATTAGTGTGACCTTATACTGAGGGTAAGTGTTTGTATTGTAACCATTTTATTTGGTGTGTATCTTGTGCTGTGATTGTTTTAACTTGTTTTCTAATATGTGTTTGTGTGTATATGTGTGTGTATGTGTGTATGTGTGTGTGTGTGTGTGTGTGCGGGTTTTGTAATGTATGGGTGTGTGTATGTATGGGTTTGTAATGTATGGGTGTGTGTATGTATGGGTTTGTAATGTGTGGGTATGTGTATGTATGGGTTTGTAATGTGTGGGTATGTGTATGTATGGGTGTGTAATGTGTGGGTGTATGTATGTGTGGGTTTTGTAATGTGTTGGTATGTGTATGTATGGGTGTGTAATGTGTGGGTGTGTGGATGTGTGGGTTTTGTAATGTGTGGGTGTGTGTATGTGTGGGTTTTGTAATGTGTGGGTATGTGTATGTATGGGTGTGTAATGTGTGAGTATGTGTATGTATGGGTTTGTAATGTGTGGGTGTGTGTATGTATGGGTTTGTAATGTGTGGGTGTGTGTATGTGTGAGTTTTGTAATGTGTGGGTATGTGTATTATAGTTTTGTAATGTGTGGGTTTTGTAATGTGTGGGTATGTGTATGTATGGGTTTGTAATATGTGGGTATGTGTATGTATGGTTTTGTAAAGTGTGGGTGTGTGTATGTGTGAGTTTTGTAATGTGTGGGTGTTCTGGTAATATGTGTACTTGTATTTACTGTATTTTTTAATTGTTTCATTTATGTATATTTATTCTTATTTGTTACTAGTGTAAGGACTACTGTCACCGAGTGAAAACTCAATTTGAATAAGTAATAGTAATAATAATAATAATAATATGGTTATCATCACTGAAGGTTTTAACAAATAATTAAAACCTTCAATGATGATACCCATATGGAATTTGGATTTGAAAAATGTGGCAAGATTGCGTTTAAAAGAGGCAAACTAGTTCACTGGCAAACTTTAGTGATCGACATCAACAGAGAAATACAAAAGCTAGAACGAGGAAATACGTAAAATTACCTTGGGATTTAGGAAAGTGAAGGCATATAACATCAAAAAATGAAAGAAAGATTGAAGCAGGAATAGAGCAGGAGATTAAGAATGATACTGAAATCTGAACTGAACGCCAGAAATAAAATTACAGCAATTGGAGCATTAGCTGTCCGTGTTGAGATACAGTTTTGGTATAATAAACTGGAGAACTGAAGAAATAAAAAATATTGACAGGAAGAACAGAAAGATGCTAACAATGTATAAAAAGCATCACCCAAAAGCTGACATAGAGAGGCTATATTTAAAGAGGAAAGAAGGAGGGAGAGGATTGGTGCAATTCGAAGAGGCATATAAAGCAGAAATAATTAATATTGCAGAATACCTTAACGCAAATTATAAAGAAGACCAGTTTGTAAATATTTTTCAAAGCCACGAAAGCACTCAACCAGATATGAACTCGATAATTAAGACAGCAACAAAGATTACAGAAGAATTAAATCAACCAAATGAGAGGAGTGACACAAAACAGAATGAAATACAACACACAAAGGCAAAATTGGGAGAGTCCCTAAAAAAATGGAAAAACAAAGTAATGCATGGGCAGTACATTATAAATATAGATAGACAGCTTATTAGTGAAGAAGACACGTTCCTCTGGCTATCGAAGGGAGACCTAAAAGCAGAAACTGAACGTGAAACTGTGGCAGCGCAAGACCAGGCGCTACAAACAAAATATTATGCGACAAAAATATTGAACACAGAGACAGATAGCAAATGCAGACTTTGCTAACAATTTGATGAGACAATAGACCACATAATATCAGCATGCCCAATACTGGCAAAAGAACAGTACATAAAAAGACATGATAGAGTGTGTGCACAACTACACTTCAACATATGCGAGGAAACGGGTACAATTGGACAAAAAACACTGGTATGAACATGTGCCAAAATCAGTAGAAACATGTCAAGGAGGCAAGGTAACCATATTGTGGAATCAACAAGTACAAACTGACAGAACTATCCCCTACAACAAAACAGACATTATAATCCATGATAATGAAAAGGGAACATGTATGTTAATAGACGTTGCAATTTCAGGAGACAGAAATGTGATTAAAAAGGAAGCCGAGAAGATTCTAAAATATCTTACAATAGAAATACCGCGCATGTGGGATGTAAAAACAAAGGTGATACCAGTATGGGACTATTTCAAAGTCATTTAGAAAATACGTGAGCAACATATCAGGAAAACATGAAGTCAAGGAACTCCAGAAAACAGCCATATTGGGCACTGCACACATACTGCGGAAAGTACTAATGTAAAAGTACAATAGATTCAACGCTGAAACTAACGATATAAGCACCATGAATAGTAACAACAGAATAGCTGCAATACTGTATTCCCTAGGGACATAGTTTGTCTCAGAAATATAAGTACAAATACCCTGCATAAAGGAGATGATGATTATGATTATGATGATGATGATGATAATAATAATAATAAATGTAGGCTATATGCACTCGGAGGGGGAGGAGGGGAGCAATGTGTTGGTAAGCGTCTTGCCGGGTTCTGGAAGGAACCGTTGCTTTGAAATAAGAAGCGCTCTGTCATTACATACACAGTACGAATTGTCATCAAAATCCGTTAGAGAAGAAGCTGGTACTAGACCACGAACGGACAGACATGGCACTCACATGCGGTGATAAATGTGTACGTTGTCATGCATATCCTGCAGGTAAGGATGCGGTCAAAGCTGTACACTGAAGTACATGTTCACAGACACGAAGGCATGTACTGTAAGATAAAGCGCACGTGATGCAATGTGTGTATTGAAACAGCAGATGACAGAAAGCAGGTGCCTTCGTTGTACCGGTTCCTATTCATCCGGAACGCCGTATATCAAGACAGTACAACAGCATCATCTCCATATGTCGTTATGCTTCTGACAAATTCCAGCTTTCGAACTTGCATGTCTTGATCATTTGATGCAAAAATGGGGTACCTCCATAACGTGAGAAAAACTGTTTTATGTTTCCTTTCCGTTGAGCGAGCTCTTTCAAGGATTGTTTTTCAAAAATATTTCGTAACTATCCGGCGAATACAGCTTCAACATAGTCGTTCAGAAAACATTAAGTTATTACTTATTTCGCAACAATTTTATGCAAAATAAAGATAGATACTTTATGTAGCTAACCCTTCTATGTCCATTATTATCTCAATTCAACACCATATATGTTTATATCACTTGAATGTACACTTTTCAACAACTACAAGATTCTCCCAAAAACCGACTTCACTTAAAACGTGATTTAAGGCTTTCAGTCATACAGAAATCAGAATATGCTGAAAAGTCCTTACGTAAATCATTTCCTGTAACAAAAAGCGTTGGTTCATAAGTATAAGTTTTTGCTAGCTCCCGAAACGTCGTTCCTCGACATTTCATTATTGGAAGTTTCAAAATTTATTCTTTTAGTCACAGGGATTTATTCCTTGAGTGTGTGGCCCCAATTTATTCCCAGTATACCCAACAGTAACTCTTTATTACACAGCTTCTGCTCTGGGTAGAAAGTTTTATTTCCATCTGTATTATTCTAAAGAATAAAATATTGTTTTCCGTTATTCTCAGAACCTCAACTTTAATACTGCTTTTCTTTCTTTATTTGGTAACCCTGTTTCATTTGTCTATGTGATACAAATTCGAACCGGACGATCAATATAATGACAAATTTGTACGAAAACGTCCTGATATATGACAAGGCACTGTCCAAGTGTTTACCTGGGACATCTCCATGTAGAAGGAGGGCCCAGTGCGTCCAGTCAGTGAGCTGCACTCGATTTTGGATACGCGAGCCACAAAGTTCATTGAGCGCCCGGGGGTAAAGAAAGGAGCCTCGCAATTGGCTGGTCAAAGGGCAACATAACGTTTAAATGAGTGCTGTCTTCCCCGTGGTTGAAGTCCACGAGGTCATACAGAAATTGCAACTAGGAAACTACACGTCTCAAAGACGGCGGCGAAGAAGTTTGAGCAGAGGCGAGGGATGGCGTTGTGGCGGCAAAAACACAAGGAAACGTCGGTTGCCTTGATCAGTTTAACAGTGTTTTAATTGTCTCAGTTAACTGACGCCATGTAGCGTAGCCCTTCTCGAGCAGGCAAGAGTTCTTCAGCTAGACAAGGACTTCCGCGAATTTGCAAAGACGAAAATCCATTACAGTCTTCACACATGCAGCCATTAGCCCCTATAAAAGCCAGATGAATCCAGCCCACAACATCTTATTTTTCTTTAAAATTGATTTTAATATTATTCTCCCATCTTAGCCTTGGTTTCCCAACCCGTCTGTCTCTCTCCATTACTGTTCCTCACCATGCGTGTTACATGCACAGCTTATATTCTCCTCCTTGCTTCAAACAGCTGAATGAAATTTGGTGAGGAGTACAAATAATAAGCTGCTCCTTACACAGTTTTCTTCAGTCTCCTGCAGGCTGATACACGTACAGTCGCAGCACACGCCGAAGTTCTGCTGTGACACCAGGAAACGCAGAAAGAAGGGAAAACGAAAGCGACAGTAGCCGTGACTAGCAGTGAGATTCGTACGGATACGTTGATTTGACGAAGTACAGAATATGAGAAGTGGTAAACAGAGTTGCCAAGAACGGTCACAGTTATCGGCGTTAAATTTGACACTTGTGGATTAACGTATCATTTATCAAAATTATTAAAAGCAGCATCGCATAAAGATATCAGCCTGAGGACAAAAAACCGCCTTTCTGAGGATAACAAACCGCCTTTCTTAGGATAACAAACCGCCTTTCTGAGGATAACAAACCGCCTTTCTGAGGATAACAAACCTCCTTTCTGAGGATAACAAACCGTTTTTATGCTGGAAGATTAGTAAATTTCTTAGACAAGTTTCAACAAACGGGCGTGCGTCGAATTTTGAAAAATTAAAGGGCAGCTGGATGAACATTTGATACTTGGTAAATTTTCTTCATAATGAATTCACTGTTCCAGGTAATGTCTACTATTCTGTATATCATACTTCACAAACACGTACACGGAAAGCGTCGGATTATTCCTGTGTTAAATTTCCCGAGTTTATTTAATTTACAAGTAGGTTTGCAACCCGCTGTCAGCCAGGCAGAATTATGCCGCTTGCGGCCACATTTGTGAGTTATATATAATTAAATAACTAATTCCAGGAAACAGCGGCGTTCCTGAACAGCTAACAGGTGATCAGCTTCTCAAGAAATTCCCCACGTTTTATGTAAGCCGAGTATTTAACGCCACTTTCACAAGCGCCCGCCACCTGTCCCTCTCTGAGCCACATTAATTCAGTCCACGCCCTATCACACTTCATGAAGATCAATTTCAATATTATCATCCGATCTACTTCTAGGTTTTCAAAATGGTCTCTTTTCTTCACGTTTCCACACAAAAGCCCTGAATGAATCTCTCCTCCCCCTATACGTGCTACATGCTCCGGCTGTCTCGTCCTTCTTGATTTAATCAGCCGAATAATATTTGGTGAGGAGTTCAAATCACAAAGCTTCTTGTGGTGTAGTCTTCTCAACACCCCCTTACCTCTTCCCTATTAGGCCCAAATATCTTTCTCAGCACCCTATTCTCGAACACCCTCCGCTTATGTTTCTCCTTCTAAGTGAGAGACCAAGTTTCACACCCATATAAAATAACAGGTAAAATTATGCTTCTGTGTTTCTTGATCTTGATATTTTTGGACGGCAAACTGCAAGACAAAATATTCTGCGCCGAATGATAGCAAACAGCCCCTAACTTCAACTTCGTCTTAACCCTTTAAACGCCGAGTTAAATCCCATCTGCCATCTGCTGGCATTATTAGGATCTCACCATATTCTCCACGTTAGCTGGTTAAGGGTTAATTTCCTCATGAATGCAATGTTGATTCGTTAGGGTTATTACAAAATACCTGAAGTGCTTCACCCTTTCAAAGGATTTAGTACCTAACTGTATGTGTGATCTTGTCCTGCATGATGGTCTCGAACACATGACCATGTACTTAGCGTTCTCAGCATTTGCTTGTAGTCCAGTTTGCTTAGTAGCAGCTACTAAACCTTCTGTGGTTTTCTTCACGTTATGTATGTTCCACCCAATACATTAGCATCTTTGGCATAAATCAAAACCTGATAGGTGCCATTTAATTTCAAACCCTCCTGGTTTGCCTGAACTTTTCTTAATAACATATTCGAAAGAAAAGTTGGAAATCAATGGCGCTGGACAGTCTCCTGAATCCAACCGTTCTTAATAAGAAAACGTGTCAGAAAAATGATAAAATATATATTAGATATACACTATAAATATTACACAATAATTACACAGTTGAGTGTATCAATTATTGTAGTTTTTAAAACTAATTCGTGCGAACCATCTCATACTAATAGTGGTTGCCCTTAGCCAAAGAAGTTTGGACAGCCCTGATTTAGAGTGTACATTCTTGTTTACAAGTATCCAAATTAGTAAACATGTGCACGATAAAGATCCAGCTGCTCTAATATTTCACGCTTTTTCTTTTGGTCAGAAGTTTCCAACTTTTATAAAGATCGCACTGCCTTCATATTAAGGGCCAAGAAGACGGCTTCATATCAATATTTCAACGTTTAAGGACGATAGCTCTCGATGATCGAAGCTCTACTGTTTTTTCGACCTCAACTCTAACACATAGAGAACACAGCCAACGCTGGTTCCTATTTAGATCTACATGTAAAACGCTTGTAATCTCTGTGACATAACCCACAACAGCGTTGTATCCTGCGCGGTCCCGGTGTGGAACGTATCGTGGATGTTGTTCCAGGAGGGACGGAGCTGGAACCTCAGGTTAAGACGGGGAATTGGGCAGGCTGCACACGTTCGCAATAATCCTCACGTCAGATGTACTGGAGTTTATTTTGCATAAAGAGTGAATATTGCTGTTACAATGAAATTTATGGAGTCCTACTTTCGTGATTGTGGGTCTCTTCATTAACATAAACCCTCACTGATTGTCCAGCTTCCTTCAAAGTTGCCCGTCACCGTTCGAGATACTTCAGCTGAATGCAACTAGAGCACAAGGCAGCTACTCTTACACTCGACCCCACACATTGCTCGCGCGATAAACATTTAGCGCGACCGCTTATAAACCAAAAGAAATAGAAAGAAACTATATTCCTCCCATGCCTGGTCTGCTTACTAAGAAATAAAAGTTTAAACAATATTACAGAAATGCGAGGACTCAGCATGGTGAAATACATTTATGCCTTACATACAGTACATATAACAATCCTGTAGCAAAAAAGACAATGTCTATCAACCACACAACAATAATATCCATCAACTATACAAGAATAGGATATGCAGATTATTTTTCTTAAAATTTCCAAATATCAAATTTCTTAACGAAATCGCTCCTTGCCATTAACAGACGGAGGCTACTAGACCCTTTTCTTGATTCTTTCACCACCTCCATCCGAACAGAGGCGATGTCTTGATACACGTCATGGCCGTTTCCTAACCAATCTTTTCAGTGTCATCGAAGGCGAACGTACACTATTATCCCTCGACACTAGATAACATTGGAGCTGTAGAGGGTTTTAACATTCATAGGTCCGTGCATCGCTAATATATTCGCAGAGAACAACCAATAAGATGCAACGTTTCACAATTTATATATTTCTGTAAGACGCTGTACATGTTTCAGACGGGTTTTCCGTGCATCAACGGGAGCTCAAAACTGCACATACAGCGTCAGGTATTTGTCAGACCGTTACTGCTACCTGCTGCCAGCCTAGCTGGGATGGAACTAGACTAGCAGCAGATAGCAGTATTGGTCAGACCAATACCTGACGCTGTACGTGCAGTTTTGAGCTCCTGATGATGGAAGGAAAACCCGTCTGAAACATGTACAGCGTCTTACAGAAATAAATAAACTGTGAAACGTTGCATCTTGTTGGTTGTACTCCGCGAATATACTGCAGAACATCGTTAAGTACTCTGCGATCCATCCATTCATTAGTCCATGCAACACTGGAATACTAGTTTAACCTAGGTCAGAACGAGTTCATTTCCAATTCATTCTAACCAGTAGCAATTTTATAACCTATAAACTGATAAATCAACGTCAAATATAACACGGATAAGCAAAAAGAACTTACAAAAGAAAAGCCGAAACATGCTGCAGTTAACCAACCAATTTCGTGACGACGTATTTCGCAGGCAGTAAGAGTGAAAATGGCGTTCTCTGCCATGCGTATTGGTGCTGTGACGACGGAATTTTGACTGCTGGGAATATCAGAAATAGTATCAACGTGCAATGCGCCTTTATCTGATCGAACATGCGTCCTGTCTCCTTCCTTACGTGTGCATGTGCACTGCATCATATGGAAATTTTTCTTTCCTCGCCACTGAACTGCGTGGCATGCATTACACAGATACAAACCCATCTGCAATGCAGACCAGTCCACATGAACATACACCGCGTATATCACTGGCAATAAACGTGTCTTCATCTTCTGATCATAGAGCCTGTCAGCAATGTTGATCATTTAAATCTTTGTGCAGCGGGAAGACAAGCGATATGACTTCTTTATACATATAAACAGATGTAAGGCCATTTGGAAAACAACGCCTGTATGCAGCTTGCTTTACAAGTAGCAATATATTTGCCAACTAGTTTGTTAATGTTAAATATAAATTGTAGATAAGCATAGGTACACTAAAATATGAGAGAATTAAATAACAGTGACAGGCACAGCATCATAAAACATACTTATCGTCAAGCATCGTAAGAATGATAAAATCAACCCGGGTTGGTATGGAGGTGTATGTAAAATGTACGGTAAGGTAAAACAGTCCCTGTGCAGGCTTCGACAGGCCCTGAAATTTCCAGGAGTGAGATTTCAAGACAATGGGCACCACGTGTAGGTGGTAAGGTTTTCAGCTCTATGTACTGTCCGTCTTTACCCCATCCCCTCTCCCCAGGAAATATTCCTGGTACTCAGTTTTGTTGGAGGTTGAGTCGAACCACGGGCCATGCTGCCGCCGGAAGGATTATGTCAGTGAAATCATCGGAAATCGAACCCGCGACCTTTCGGCTTGTAGCTCAGTACCTCGAATTACTGCTTCGCCGTGTGTCCCAGAATTCATGGAGGGACCCGAAAAATGTGTATAAAATTTTAGTCAGGAATCGTGAAAGGAACAGACAGCTTGGAATACCTGGGCACAAATTGGAATATAACATTAATGTAGCTCCGTTAGTGATAAGAGGTAGGAACATACATTTAATTAAACAGAATTAGGATGGCGTTTTTAAGCTGCCATTTTATAAATAAGACAAGGAAATTTCGGCTTCAGTTAGTGGCGGGTAATGTCTTGACCGGCTGAGAAACTAACAGTTTACAAGAAAATATCTGTAACATGGAGTTGTTAGAATTTAGTTTAAGTTCGTTGTTTGGTTAACTGCTTACATAATTAGGCTGAAGCAAAATGCACTCTTAGGTGAGACGTGATTATAAAAGGAAATTTAAAAAACCAAATATGAAACTCGAGATATGAGAAGATTAAAGTAACAAAATTAATATTTTGTCGTCTGCTTTGCCTCATTGTGTGTCAATATGAAAAACTGTTTACTAAGCAGAAATAATATGCCAAATAACATATTCGTAAGAAAATAAGGTAACACGAAAGGAAAGATAGATACCTCAAAACATTAAACACTTATTGCAGAACAATTCTATTAATACTTGAATAAAAAGAGACCAACTTGATGTCACTTGCTTTTTTATTTCATTATTTAATGCTTAACATGTTTCGGGTGTTAATACATCCATCCTCAGGAGCTTGCGACTTATTTGTTGAGTTATTTCATGGGTTGTATTGCTCTGGTTCGATGTGTGTTGGTGCTAGTGCTATTGCTTCAGCCTGCATCCGGATACCA
>Ga0123354_10002627_pt1 | contig 23972 bp, 17 predicted proteins | sample TergutLab28metaG_2_FD_97872 | JGI IMG/M metagenome (GOLD analysis project Ga0123354, IMG submission 97872) | Labiotermes labralis P4 segment gut microbial communities from Petit-Saut dam, French Guiana - Lab288 P4 | ecosystem: Host-associated > Arthropoda: Insects > Digestive system > Gut ... | reverse complement strand
GGTGGGGACCCGTTGCGCTGACCACGTGACACCCCTCTATCCGCAAAAGTTGGCACTAACTTCGCCGACCGGCGACGGCCGCTCTGTCGGTATAGTTCGCGTGCGGACTAAGGCCACGGAGTTATAACTTACAATACCCGCATTTTTTGTAAGTTTTCGAATCATACTGTTTAACTTTATTGATAGTTTTGTGCAATTTAGAATTCACGCTTGAATTTTGTCATCCAAATCAATTTTTGTTTTTTTCCGGACAAATTATTAATTTAAGAAATGAAGGGGATATATAAAGCCTCATCTACATCACGTGACCTTCCGCCGAGATGCCAATAGGGTGCCTCCCGAATGCAAACCAATGGCGTCACCTTGAGGCCAGCCCATTAAATTTGAAGCGATAATGGTCGTAGAACAAAGGAGCGACTTTACAAGCTGTTAATGTAGATACGGCCCTCGTACCTGTACGTTTTCTGTCTGCATAGTAGCGGTCGTGTTTACATGTCAGTAGGTCTCGTTCGATAATGGAGGCGAAGGAACTAAATGCTCCCCCAGCATGTTATGGGACGGGCTCATTAGGAGGCAGCCGGATGCTATCGCGTTTGATGGCGGACCGTAATCCAGCTTTGCTTGTTGCTAAATAGCCTCCGAACATTATGGTCACTCCCTGCCACAGTTAATGACCATTCAAAACTGATAATTTTTTAGTAATCCTTTTTGCCTAAGCACCATGCCAAACAGGCAAAAATTCCACACAACATTCACATTTGCAGTTTATGGAGGTGACCTGTAAGCTTCTTCATTCTGTCACTTCGTGACTGGAGAAAACCCCTGATGTTCCACTGGATTCCAGCGCGTTTATTTCTTAGTCATGTTTTATTTAATGACACTGTCAGTATCTCGGGACCGCCTCTGGTCAGAGTTTCTGGCTACAGATACAGAGGTCCCGGGTTCGATCCCCGGCGTTACCAGATTTTCTGAGTAGTAGTGGGTCTGGAACGGGGTCCACTCAGCCTCGTGAGGTTAATTGAGGAGCTACTTGAATGAAAAAAGTAGAGGCTCCAGGTCTAGAAAACAGAGATTAACGGCTGTAGGGACCCGTTGCGCTGACCACGTGACACCCCTTGGCACTAACTTCGCCGACCGGCGGCGGCCGCTCTGTCGGTATAGTTCGCGTGCGGACTAAGGCCACGGAGTTTAGTCAGTATCTCGGTCTGTGTAGCTTTGGCTGGATGATAAGAAAAGAGAAAAGCGTAGAAGGTAGCAGGGAACTTCTCCGGACGGACGAAGGAAAATTACGAAACAACTATCTAGAGAGACGGCCTCTAAGCACAGAGTTGAACCCGAGACTTCGCAAAATGTTCGATAGTTTTCACCATAATGAGAATGTTGGTTCTCACGGTGTGACTGTCAGGAATGTGGCCTTTGTATGTGACGCCGTGTTGTCTGGGAGATGTGTGTAACCTCTCGGAAGAACATACTAAGTTTCCCAAAGTTTCTGGCATGGAGGAACCCCTACGGTAATTTTTAACTTCCCGTAGGACTTCCCTCTGCCTATGAAAACTTTTACAGGCCAGAAAACAAAGAAACAGTTGGTATCGTGTGAAGGAGATTCCTCCAGTACTGTCAAATGTCAGCCAAAATACCCGTTATAGTTCGAGAAATATTTGGAAATTTTCACTGTGTTCTGAAATATTTACGTATAGAAGCAGCTGGTTTCGCGTGAAGGACTTCCTCCATTACTACCAACTGTCGACCAAAATACCCACTATATTTCAAGAAATGTTTGGAAATTTTCGCTCTGTTCTGAAATATTTACGTATAGAAGCGGCTGGTTTCGCGCGAATGAGTTCCTCCATTACTACCAACTGTCGGCCAAAATACCCGCTATATTTCGAGAAATATTTAGTAATTTTCGTTCTGGTTTCGCGTGAAGGACTTCCTCCATTACTACAAACTGTTGGCTAAAATACCCGCTATATATCGAGAAATATTTGGAAATTTTCGCTCCGTTCTGAAAGTTTATGTAATTATTCGACGATTTCTCGCGAAACCCTTAACGATGTTCCGCGAAAACCTACTGCTCCGCGGAACCGTTTTTGGGAAACACTTCCCTAAGTCATCAAGAGGAAGGAAGTAACAAGTTCATTCGAAATGTTAGTTGCCACGTACAAGTCATCACAACGTCACACCCAGGAACACTGCAGTTTTAAACACGGATATTTGTCAGATATTGTGGGTGGGCGAAATACGAGTATAAGACAACGAAAGGAATATATTAGCTATTTACAAATTATTGAAAACCCTGGATTTCAACTTGTAAGTAGGGCTACAGTATGACATTTTTCTTGAATTAGAACTTTCCTCCATACAGACGTTTAGGATACAAGATATATAAAATAACGGTCAAGTTGTTTGTACTCCTAATTAACACAAAGCCATGAAGACGTGTGAAAAGGAGGAGGTACAGTTCCACTCATTATTAATCTCGATACTACATCGGGGTCAGCGGTTAGCTTCACACCCAAAGCGACAGAGAACTTCAGAATAATAGAGGCTGGGTGAGCCCCTCACTGGATTTAACCGTGACAAGAAGCAGGAAACTCTTTTTTGCCCCTACAGGGAATCGAAGCTATAAATCACAACATAGGCGAAAAGACAATAAGCGTGTCACTTGTTTTTTTTTATGGGTGTGAAACGTAGTTATTTTGTTCGGTAAATAATGTGAATTACAGGGGTCTGAGGACGAAGCAGGAAAAGGCTTACTCAAAAAAGTGTTTCGGTTTAATAGAGATCAGAGTGCAAGTACAGTTTTGGTTATAACATAATTAGGACCCTTGATTTATAGATTTCTTAATGCTGTGCGGACGGTACAACTTCCAGTTCAACTGTGGACTGATCATGTGGTTCGGATGGAGGAGACAAGGAATGCATGCAGAATATTACAGGGAAAACTTGAAGATCAAAAAGAAGAGGGAAGAATAATATACAGGTTTGTTGTACGAATATGCAAGATGTAGGTATTAAATAAACAGAATTTTTTCCCCCCTCTGTGGCGCTGCGGCCCAAAGTGGGCCATGGCCTCCTCAATCTTGAGATTTCTAGATCACACATAACGACGCATCACAATCGGTAGGACTTCTCTGGACGAGTGATCAGCTCGTCACAGAGACCTCTACCTGACAACACACAACACTCACAACAGACAGACATCCATGCCCCCGGTGGGATTCGAACCCACAATCTCAGTAGGCGAGCGGCCCTAGACCTACGCCTTAGACCGCGCGGCCACTGGGACGGGCAAATAAAGAGACTAGTTCCCAAAAAGTTTTTTTTAATTCTAACACTTTCAAAATATCAATCCATGACCATGTATTAAGCTGATTCGATATGGTGATGAAACCAAGAGATGCATATAAAAGTTTTAAGAGTATACTATATACATAGTTTGCTTCCTACATGTTTCGGCCACATTTGTGGCCTTCCTCAGAGTGGTGCATTACAAAGAATATATTAAAAACTTTTTGAACCAATGCACATATATAAGATAGAAAGTTTAAAATGTATGGTTTAAAATATACATTAACATTCAAAACACGCATACAATTTTTGTGATAAATTTTATGTAGCTATTACGTAATACGTCACCTTCCTGAAATAAAAGAATTATGTGTGTGTAGGAAGTAGTTCATACATTGGTAAATAAAAGTATATATTATAGCGTGTAGATGAAACAGTTGTCAATTCATAATGACAACCGTTTTATCTACATGCGATGACATATAATATTATCTACCAATGTACTAACAAATTCCTATGGGGACCGCGGTAGCACAGTGGTTAAGGTGCTGTGCTACAATTCGGAAGGTCGCTGGCTCGATCCCAGCTGGTGTCATTGGATTTTTTATTGACATAAAATCCTTCTGATCGCACTCTGGCCTTGGGGTCGACTCATGAGTACCAGGAGCATTTCCTTGGGGTAAAGGCGGCCGGTGCGTAAGGCTGACAACCTACCACCATCCTCTGCCCTTGTCACGAAATCTGGGAACCTTAACTTCCCCGAACCCTCTGGGCCTGTCCAGGCCTGTAATGGGACTGCTTTACCTTTACCATAATCCAGACGACATCAGTTCATCAGCCTCACTCTTTAGGTTTACATCATTCTTGTTACAGAACCCAATATTTAGCAATCTATTCATGTTAGCCTATGTTTCAAGCTTACCAATCCAAACCCACATACGCCGATAGTTAAGATCCACTTTAAGATCAACCTCCTATATATGTCTAGATCCTCCACGCCCCCCACACTCTAAGTGGTTTCCTCCTTTAGGGTTTTCGAAATAAAATTCTGATTAAATTTTTCCCTTCCGGTCACACGCACAACTGTTATCGCGGTAAGTTAACCCTTGATATCAGCACTGTAATTGTAGACGTTCAAAGAGAAATCTTCATCTAACATCGCGGTATACTTACCTCTCTTTTGGGTAAAGAACGCCACACATATAGGGCTATATTCGCTTATATTTAGGAATGTACAGATAATGAAGTATTATCTGCTCCATGAAGTTAATTATACACGCGCTTACAGATGATGGACATAGCCTGCCCTTTGTGTATTATATTCCGACCTTGTCATTCATGTCACGGTAAACAGAGTGGATGGTAGATGACTCTTGAATGATGAATTATAAGGGATTTGTTAAAAGAGGGGTCTTAGTGTAATCGAGGTACTATCCAGGCTTTTTCTGCAGGGACGGCCGACATCAACGAAACAATCTGAAGTGAAGAATTGCAGAAACTTCCCCAAAACTGAACAGAAATGTATGCGGTTTTCGGAGAGCACGCACATCGGTGTGACAGGGCAATTAAGGATACGAAATGTAACATAACACAGCCAAGTCCTGCGACTGTAAAGTTTGCGAACATCTGCAACTCTTTAAAGCAAGGAATGACATTTGACCGCAGCCAAACTGGGTCCACAGAGGGATGGACGCCCTCATTTCGCGTGACAGTTTTATTGAACTCGACCCAGTCTCTCCAATTTGGAGAAGTAGCGGGCAACAGAAAGTCACGTGCTTCACATCCTGATGAATTCTAATAATGGAATGTTGTGGCCATTGTTCCCAACACCAGGCGCAAACTCCTTATATTACCCTCATTGTTACTTCAGAGTTGCTCTGGAATGTACGTGGGAGGCGGACTGCAATATGGAACACTGCAACGACCAAGCAACTATAAACTTATGCGCAGCTTGATAAGCATAAAAAATTATGAAATGAATGCCTGCTGTCAGGAAGTAATAATGAATGAGTGAATCAATAGAACTTTAAATTCATCCAGCGCAATGGTGCCCTAAGCAGCATAAGAATGGAAGTTCGGATAAGCGACAAGATGAATAATGGATAAATATGAGGTGAAAGGTAAAGGTAAAGTTAGCCCTGTACAGGCCCGGAGAGACCCTAGGGTACCAGGAGATTTACAGACAATCGGTTGTCAGCCCTACGCACCGGCCGCATTTACTCCCCAGGAAATATTCCTGTTAAGGGTTGAACCGACACCAGGCCCATAAAACAGCCGGAAGGATTAGGTCAATTAAAAATCCCAATGACCCCTACAGGCAATCGAAACCGCGAGCTTCCCCCTTGTAGCTCAGTGCCCCAACCAACTGCACCACCGCGTGCCCCCGCATTTTACAAATGGAGAATGCTTTATACAAATTCGAGAGAAACGAAGCACGCGGAACAACAAACGTTCAGTATTTTCACTAGTCTACCGTCATGAGGCGAGTCTACAGGTTGCCCTCCAGAAATACATTGAAGTATGATGTGCTAGAATACATGATCTAAGATATTAAAATTTACGTATTTGTTCCTAAAATCAAAACATACAAATATGAAAACAGTAAATTATTAATTCAAACTCATCAGCTAAGCTAGATTGTGTGCAGTCTACATGAAGAAAAGTCGTGAATTTACTGATTTCCTTTACCGAACCTTAGATTGTTTTGTCAATATACGTACAGGACAAAGAACGGTGCAGTATCTGGATGTTTGTCACTCAATCGCTGATATTTCAAGGCTAACCACTGTTCACTGTTCGCGTGATTTGGGCTGATTCTTCTGCTCACACAGCACTTTAGCTGCTCGGTTGGAGGTACAGTACATCAGTACAGCTGTGTTTGTGGTGTGCAGTGTCCGTTAAGAGCGTTGGTAGCGAGCAATTTACGATGCATTCGATTTCCATATTTCATTGCAGTATCGTGGCAACAAGGATTCTTCAGTATATGCCTTTGGGTTCTGAGAAATTGGTTAATTAATCTGTGATATAGTGGCTAACGAAACAACATTGACTGGGTAAAATATCCCACAAATTCAAATCCTCGATGGACAGGAAATCCTACTCGTGTTCCATTCTCTTCTGGCCAATACCTACGAGAGATAAGGGAAGTGCGTCAAGGTTTCAGAGGGCTGGAAAATGGCAGGTTTGTTAATTTGCACACTTCACGAAATTTATTATTCAGATAATCATATCATGGATGCCATGCGCTGGACATGGGCCTACAACAAGCACAATAGAGATAAGAAATACACGCAATAATTTGGGCAAAAAATATTAGGAAAGAGAGTAAAGGTAAAGGTAAAGTAGTCCCGTTACAGGCCCGGAGTGGCCCAGAGGGTTTCAGGAAATTAAGGATCCCAGATTTCATGACAACGGCACCGGATGGTGGTAAGGTTGTCAGCCTTACGCACCTGCCGCCTTTATCCCCAGGAAATGCTCCTGGTACTCATTTCTATTAGAGGCTGTGTCGACCCCAGGGCCATAGTGCGATCGGAAGGACTTTTATATCAATGAAAAATCCACTGACATCAGCTGGGATCGAACCAGCGACCTTCCAATTTGTAGCAAAGCACATTAACCACTGTGCCAACGCGGTCCCGAGGAAAGAGGATACTTGAAAGATATAAGCATAGATCAGGGTAAGTGGTGAAGGTAAAGGTAAAGTGTGCCCTAGAACAGGCCACGAAGGCCTATAGGGGGGGGGGGTAGAGTTATAACTCTAATGTTGATTCCACCTAGCGGCTAGATGGGTGATGGGTGGTCAACGCCATGCTCCGGCCGCTTTGCCCTTGAGAAAAACCTTGTACGCATTGTGTAGGAGGCTATGGGGGCTCCAGGGTCGGTCTGGACGCGTACGGAAAATCTCGCCACCAATGGAACTCGATCCCCGGACCGCTCAGGCCGTAACAAATCCCTATACCGACCACGCTATCCCGGCACACTCAGAATATGCGTCAAAATAAAATTAGTCTACGATGAGGAGGAATAAATTAATCCAGCATGACAGAGGACCCAACAGCGGTATTTAATGCAGTCTCACGTCCTGTAAAATATGCATATTTCTTGTTTAGCCAAGTGGATATCGTCTTCTCAAGTACACAGTACGTCTACTAAGTTTTAGGACTGATTGTGCAGAGCGAATACTACGCGCGCCAACAGACAGTCACCCACAGAAACACGTACGAGCAAGTCTCGACACGTTGTGTGCTTAGTGTTGTCTTAGTGGGTTGAGCAGTATTTGTGATTTGTGGCGTAAAACGAAGTTGTGTGCGAAAGCCTCGTCATGGATTTGAGTATTGAGTATGGAACAACGATTAGCGATAGATTTCTGTTTTAAAGCTGCAAAAGTGCGACGGAATTTCTTCAAATGGTAAACGCAGCTTATGGGCACCAAGCACTATCCCGTTCGAATGTTTTCCGATGGTATGGAAGATTTCGTGATGGACGAGAAGACATTGAAGACGACCCCGGGAGTGGCCGGCCTACAGAGTGTCGCAATGTGATTTTCTTCGATTGGCAAGAAGTAATCCACAAAGAATTTGTTCCGGAGGGTGTAACTGTCAATGCAGTGTACTACATAGCTGTAATTGAGAGGCTGCTAAACAGAATCAGACGTGTTAGACCGGGTATGTGTGAATCTGGTGACTGGTTCCTTTTGCATGACAACGCCCCGTTCCACGAGACAATCGTCAAGCAGTTTTTGGTCCAACGAAAAGTGACTGTGCTCGACCACCATCCGTATTCGCCAGATTTAGCATCTGCTAATTACTTTTTGTTCCCAAAAGTGAAATCCCACTTAAAGGGGCGCCTCTTTGACTCGATTTCGGACATCCAGACAGCCATGACAAATACATTAAACACCACTGCAAAGGACAGCTTCAACAAAGGCATCCAGAAGCTGTATGACCGTGCAAATCTGTGTGTACAGTTACAAGGGATCTATGTCGAAAACTAAACAATAAAAGTGTCATTTCTTTCAAGCAAATACTTTTTATAATGCCAGTCCTAAAACTTAGTAGACGCAATAATTACATTCCCATCGCATGAAGTTACCTGGCTGGATTCAGTAGGCTCAGTAGTTGCAACTTACCAACTCTTACGTTTTGAAATTTCGTCGCTGATCAATCACCTTGCACTTGTTTGACTCCGTAAGGACCACGATACTGTGTTCGGAACTTGCAAACCAGCCAGCGCGGAAGGCGCTCATTTGCAATTAAATATAATCTCTTGACAGTTGGTCCCGCTTCCAGCCAGTCCGTGAGTTGAATTGTTACTCCAAAACAGATCTTACAGGCTACATTTTTAGGAAGATAGTCATGCTGGCATAGATCTCCAGCAGCCAGATTGACTACAGCCTTAACGTCGCTGTGTGATTGATTGATATTGGGGCACAGCGCACCCAGTCGCCATTCTCAATCAATCAATTACCATGAGCTTGCAGGAAATGCTGCGAATACGTGCTCGAAGTGTAAATGCAATTTGAAGTCGGTCTCAAACTATTTCACTTAATTTAAGGATTGACTTAAGTCTGAATAGCTCAGTCGTTGTAGTGGGATAAGCTACAAACTGAACACCAGGAATTTTATTTCATTTCGCAGCATGATAAAGGGAATTGTTCTTCCCCAGAAAAATGAAGCCTATTCCGAGCCTATCCATTTCATTATTCAATGAATATTTGTTGCTTTTTTTTTTCTCCCGGGAATACGGCAGAAAATGTACGAAGCTGATTACTCACATCCGTCCTGTACATAGTTTAAGAATGCGTGGAAATCTACCTCTACTGTCCCATATGACTTCATGGCGTGGTGTTTCGTCAGGTATGGAGAAATTTACATTTTGGGCAATTTTTTTTCCTGGCTAAGACCTTATAAGACAATTAGCCTACGAAACACCCTATAAAATTTGCATATCCCACCCAGAACTTTCGATAGAACATGCTAATTTTAGTAAAGTCGGTAACAGATTTAGGCCAAATGCTTAAACCAAAATTTTGCGCCCGGGTGGGTTAATTTCTTATCAGTTTCCGGTCTCCCTGAATTGTCACACCCCACTGCCACACACTTGTCAGATAACGGTAGCATAAATACCTCAAATTTTCCGGTTAGTTTCAAGAATCTAGTTGATTTTAAACTTCTCACTTGTAAGTACGAATTAACGATCTGCGACTGGTATTTCGGCAGATTACTCGATGATAGAGTATGAGTCGTTATCCTTTCCTTTTTTGATATTCTTGTTACTTAACTCATAGTTAATGAGAGTCAAGCGCAGAGTATCTTACTGTATATGTTAGCCAGGTGGTAGATTAGTACGTACATCGTGAGCAGCAAACCCATTCAACCTAACAGTGATCTTGAGCATGTCAGCAACGAAAGTCCGATTACTAGCATCATGTTCATTGACGACAAATCAAAATGAGGCTAAAAGTATCGTATCGGTTACAAAGAAAATTTATAAACAAATTCACTACGCAGTGCGAGTACCCTGAATAACAAAACCAAAAGAAATAGATGAACAAAAGTAATAGCATTCATCAAATTGACTGAACCTTATCAAGTCTCATCTGCTTCCACTTTTCCATTTACTATTCTACATAAATGTTTTTAATTTTTCCAACGCATTCACCTATATTATGATTGTTTAGCGTGGCGACAGGTAGGACAACGATCGCCGCTCGTATATTCCTCCGCGAGTCGGGCTCCACGCATTTTAGTTAAATACAGTGTAGTTAATATCATAGTTAAATCGTCATATTTTAAAAAAAAAAAGACGCTGTAAATGTTTCGTGTGTGAGCTGTTGCATTATTTTGCCGAGAAAAGAGATTAGCCATGTCTTACCCTAACTGGAGAAGCATTCAGACATGCACCGTACGTAATAGCGTGGCGTGTTCGCGCAACTAGCGGAATGCGCAAACAACACGGCTGTATTTGCATTGCCTTTTATAACTTTATAGCGACGACCCCTTATGTTAGTATTACTGACTTACACGTGACACATATAAACAATTAAAGCTGTTTTATGGACAAGCAACAACAATACTTTCTTATAGATGCTGATCTGCATTTCGCTGCCAAAACTGCAGTAAATATTGCTGACAGAGACATACAGCCCAACAAAGCGTGCTCTTTTTATTGTTACCTAAATATTTCTTTGTCAGCAATTCAATTAATATTGGAAGTGTTGCTATTGAAACGCAATAATGCATTGCATTTGCAATTTTGTGCGACATATCGCTGTCAAAAAATGATATGATAAATATTCTATGCTGCCGACAACAATAAAAGCACTGAGATGTTATAAAATAAACAGTCAACTTGATGCCTGCAGGCAGCATCGTCGGTACTTTATAGCACAAGCTATAAACACAGTCTAGTGCACCTGAGGATGGGCGAAATTGTCGCCCGAAACCTGTTGAGCTGATTGAAATTATTAATAAAATTATTATTGTTGCATCTAGTTGGCTGTTTATATTATTGTATCAATGATGCACGGTCACACAAACATCAAAATACTGAGATCTTATTGTAAAGTGTCCTATATTTTTGTCCGATTTTAGCCAAATTTTTAGCTTCTCGACACAATTTCGTAAATGTGTCCAGTACTAAATTTCAAGAAAATCCGCCAAGTAAAACCCTGCATTGAAATGGGATTTTATCCAGATAAAAACCTGGTGTTCTCAGATTTAATCAACCACCAAGATTAACGCGAATTTCATCTCCGAAAGAATGAGAATAGGGGACAATTTCTTCGTAACGTATTCCCTGAAGGTACCAGTTCACAAAATTCAGCTTTACTTTACGATATGCGCGCGCACGTATTTTGTACGTGCCACAGCTGTCATTCATTCATTCATTCATTCGTTCATTCATTTAGTAGTCTGTCTTACGACAGGTCCAAAGCCTCTTCCAAAGCCAGTTCCCCACATAGTGCGATCTAGAGCTTCCTCCTTCAAATAAGAGTATCCTCTCCTTTTCTTAAGTTCATCCAGTAGCTACCTACGTCTTCTTCTCGTCTTCCTCTCACTTCTATCCTTCCTTATATCTTTCATTCAATAAGCTGTTGCAGAAGGCAAATTCTACTCAAAATGTGACCAATCCAGTTAGCCTTCCACTTACTTATTTCATGCAGGATATTCCTCTGGTGTCATATACGATGGCAAATGCAGCAACTTTATTGCATTTCGTAACGATCACCTACTTGTTTTTGTTTTGTACAGGTCGCGGTACGATTATATTGAAGCCACCTGCAATTTAGCATCAATTTCGTCTGCTTTTCCTCAGTCATCACGTGTCTTCTGCGCCTTCTGTTAGAGTCACATAAATCTTACAAACTTTTCGACAGTCAACAAGGGAAAGATTCGGGCGTGGGTTTGACGATAGCAGGAGTGCACATATACAGGGCTTCAGAGCGCCGTGGCTATTAAATTTTATACGCTGCAACCTAATATTTTTGGGTCTTCAGCATAGAACTTGCTGTATTTCTTCCTTCTGGCGTTTGGACTTTCTTGGGTGGCTCCTAACTTTTTCTTATTTAATTTGTGCAATTTTGGTGTATTGCATAGATAAGGGACGGTGACCAGCTGTATTAGTCGTTTGAAATAATGACACTCTCTTGCTTTAATCTCTTAACTTTTAGTCTGTCTCGTAATTTGTCAGTTTTCGAATGATCCCTGTTATCCTAATGAGCATCACAAGAACTTCATGAAGACCCTTTCTCGATTTATCTGCCTGTCTCAGTACACGCGGGTTTTAAGCAACACTTTTGATCTTTAAAAAACAGAAAGGGGACAGCATTAAGCAGAGCAGCAACAGCAACACTGGATCCGTAAATCAGAAGCCACCGGCATTACAACTTTGCAATATCCCACTTCCTTTTTTGCAGATTTAGAATAATATAGCGAGCCGCATTTCCATATCCTTGTATATGACAGCTCTTAACTAACAGGGCAGTTGTAAATTCCCCTCTTCTGGAATGATTCTAAAAAAGTCTTATGCGCTATTATTATTACAAGTACTAATAATAATAATAATAATAATAATAATAATAATTATTATTATTATTATTATTATTATTATACTTACTGCTGGTTCAAGAGAATTACCAGGAAGAAAAGGCCTGTGACAAGAGACATCCATACCGTATAATAATAATAATAATAATAATAATAATAAACTATTATTATTATTATTATTATTATACAATATGGATGTCTCTTGTCACAGGCCTTCTCTTCCTGGTACTTCTCTTGAACCAGCGGTGATCCCCACCGCTGAGGCTTCAAGCTTCACACTGCAATACTTTCCGTATTTTGTGTGATGTTCCAAGCATAGCTGTCTTTTGTAGTGAGTCTATCGAGTGTTTTCCTGGTACAATTTCCAAATTTTTTCTTAAGCTTCTCGTTACTGTTCCAGTGGCTGCAATTATTACTGGTATAATCGTACATTTCAGGTTCCACATTCGTTGTATCTCTATAGATAAACTCTTGTATTTTAACTACTTTTCCGCTTCCTTGTGCACAACATTTCTGTCTGTAGGTATTGCCACTTCTATCAGTGTGGATGTTTTCTCTTTTTTGTTTTTAATAGCTGGCCTATTTGCTGCAACTTCTCTGTATGTGTGAACTTCTTGATTACACAACACTGTGACATCTCCCTCTTCACACACTGGCTTGGGCATGTGTGTGTACCGTTTGTCCGTTATAATTATTTGTCTATTATTATTATTACAAATATCAGGAACATTTCTATGTAACAGTTACTTGTACCTCAAAGGGCAAATAACAAAAAGGCTACAACAAGAAATTTTTTCCAATTTCACAATTATAAACAACGATCCATTGTGCCTAGGCACTTTAAATTTTGAGAGGGATTATATGAACTAACTTATTTAAAACTTAAAATCTCATATTTGTAAATTGTTTGACGTTCTATTTAATACATCCTTCAAGAAGCACCTCCCTGTCGATGGCCACAATAGATGGCCGAAACGTTATTTATAATATGATAAATTTACACACCTGTGTGTGCATTTGTTGGTTGTACGTGTTTCTCTCATAATGATCTTTATGTGCTTTGAGTGTGTGTGTGTGTGTGTGTGTTGGTGTGTGTGTGTGTGTTTGTGTGATCCTGCTGATTGTTCAGGCAACTAAAGTCACCAAGTATACTTAGGGCCACTACTGATCTTCTGACAAACGTACTTTAGTTAGGATTCCATAACTCTACATTTAATCAGCGTGTTTATCGAGATTCTGCAAAAATAAAAAACTACGTCTTATGCAGGAGTGTGAAGCATGACGCGACGAAGGTTTTTCTACAAACACCCTGAAACGGGAAAATCCTCAGATTACAAAACAATAGCATGGAAAAATGAAGTGTCATCCAAAGTACGTTTAGAAGTTGCTGCTGCACAGACACTACGCCAGTTAAGTAAGCCCACAAGTTATAATCCACGAGAATTAATTCTTGATCTTGCATAAACCAGAGATGAAGGGAAAGAAGGCTGGGCGAAATCCTCACTCACCGCCTCTTAATTTGGTTGCAGGATTACTTGCGCTAGGGTTAGAGCGCCCCAGGTTATAACCAGGTTTATAGTCTCCTTAGTACAGAGGCGGGAGATATTGGGTAGAAGCTGTTAAGCTGGTTATATGCCACAGGTGAAGGAGAACCAAACGCTTTTGTGAGTTCGAAAATCATTAAACTGTACTCACATCAGCCCGCCAAAATTTTAATTAACTTTATCCGATGAAAAGGATAATTCTTAAATATTATTTATATGTTCAGACCTTTAAAAAAGCCTGGGATGAAAATAGTAACAAAGAAAAAAGAATTATTAGCAAATTTTTAAGGAAAACTAGTGAGAAAAAGCACTTTGGAAATGTATGCGCACATGGATGCCTACAATTATAATTGTTACAGGATCAATAAATAGCTGTGAGGTTCTAGACCCTATACTGAAACACAACGAATCTTTACGGTGATGTTAAACATTCTATGTTGTCCAGTAACAAGTCTTTACAGTAATGTTCAGGATTCAAAGTAGGTGGGCTGATTAGTTTTGCCTCCACTGTAATATTTTTTATTTACATTTGACTTATCTGGAAAAAACCTGTTCTGTGTAATCGCATGGTATCTCTCTTCCATCATACTTCACCTTGAACACACAGATACTTACAGTCCTCACCCAGTGCACATCGAAATGGAAGAGTTTTCAGACGTTCGGTTCATCCAGCGTGCTGTTATTGAATTCTTAACCGTGGTAAAAGTTCCTCCAATTGAAATTCACAGAAAATTGCAAGACGTTTGTGGCGATCATGGTGAAGGGCCAGCGCTTCAGCTGTGATGAAGAGATGAAGTCTGATGTGAGGAAATGGTTTCAAAAACAAAACACCATTTTTAAGGAAGGATTAAAAAAAAAAACTAGTGCAGCGTTGGCGGGAGTGTATTGAAGTGGGCGGTGATTTTGAAGAAAAATGCTTAGGCAGCTTTCAAAATAATTGATGTAGGAATATTTCTTTTTCATTTCATTAAAATGTCTTTTCCCATTCATTTTCTATTTAAGTGGAGTCAAAACTTATCAGCCTACCCTCGTATATTGTCCAACGAGTTTTTGTGGAGGTGATCAGTGTTATAGACTGTCCAGCGAGTTTTTATGATGATGGTCAGAAGTCTGTACAGTGCAACACAGTAACTTTACGGTGACGTTCAGGATTCTATGCTGTCCAACAACGAGTCTTTGGGGTGCAAACTTTAAAAATCATGATTCTGTAACATACTCGTAATAAACTACTAGATCAGAATAATATTATTAAAAAAATTCACATCTCACAACAAGTCAATTCCAAAGTTATGAATTCTTACAAACTGACAGTCAAGGAAATTTAATAAACAGGGACAATAGCCGCGTCTCCTCTGATACTAGAGTGATAGTATTTAGAATTGCTATGGAAATATATATATCAAGAAACCCCGTCTGCAGTCTTCTCAAAGTTTCGCTTTCGGTGGCAGGGTAATAACTTAACTCTTTAATGCGCAACGAAATCCAATACGCCACCATGTTTAATCTTAAAAGAACTTAACATTTCGCCCAGAGCAAGTCTTTGTTTTCTTCAATTAGTTTTCCGAACAAATTATTTTTGCTTTTAAAACAACAGCTTAATAAACTTTAAAACAAACAGTAATATAGTCTGTTCTTTGTAAACAAAGGCCCAAAATTTTAAGAACTATTTAACTGATTTTCACCTGTTAAAAGGTTAAAACAGATTTCAGGGACTTAAATCTTATGCGTTTAAAAAAATCACATAATCTTCCATTTCTAGCACGTAAATTAATGATTAGTGTTACAAACCCTAACGCTTTATATGGAAATAGACCATAATGAACTGATTTTGATATTTTGCTCACTGTACATCTCAGTATAATCTTAGTAATCAACCCATTTAATTCACAAATTCTTGTTTTATAATAAGTTTATTATATGCTTCTACATGTTTCGAGTACTATTGTGCTCGAAACATGCAGAGGAATATAATAAACTTATTATAAAACAAGAATTTGTGCATTAAGTTGGTTAATTACTAAGATTGTAATGAACTGGTTCAACGATGACTCTTGGTGTGAAATTATTTTCATTGACATTTCTAAAGTACTCAATTCATAACTTTCTTATTTCATTACTTTCAGTATCCTTACTTATTGACTGCTTATTGTTAATTAGCCTTCGGACCCACCAGAATCATCAATAACAATAATGTTAAAGACAGAGAGATCAAACACAAATTAATTGAGAGAATACTCTAATGGGGAAAATACTGGAAAAAAGTCGTATGAATCAACTAACGTGATTTAGACTAATCAGTACCGCGAATAGAGTAATGCAGATATGAGAGCATACATTATTTTAATCGCTTGATTTGTGACTATATATACATAAATATTCTTAATGAAAATTTACTGTTGATATAAATATATCCGCAAAAAAAAAAACAATAAATAGTAGCCTCGCCACGCTGCACAGAAATATAAGTTAAAATTGAATTTTCTCTGCCGTTACACACATATTTTTAAATATAGAATGAAAAGCATTTCAAACAAAACTTATGTTTGGTATTAAGATACGGTTTATGTTACACACGTCGGCTTAACAAAAAATGTGGTGTAGGTGTCATAAACAGTAGGAGACCGAATTTGAGGACACTGTCGGAGTGCGTACCTTAAGTAATGTCTGTGGAGTAATTTTGGGTAAAAGACAAATACTGAATGACAGACTGATAGACCCTAACTTCTCATTACTTACTTACTCCAGTCAGCACAGTTCGTCTTGAGAACCTAACAATATCTCAGCTAGTCAAGAACTTAACCCCATCTTATGGAACCCGAAGTTTCATTACCGCATTTACAAGTACCCGCCACCTGTCTCTATCCTGAGCCAGCTCGATCTAGTTCGTACCCCCACATCCCACTTCCTGAAGATCCATCTTAATATTATCCTCCCATCTACGAATGGGTCACCAAAGTGGTTATTTCCCTCAAGTTTCCCCACCAAAACCCTGTATACAACTCTCCTCTCCCCCATACGCGTTACATGCCCCGCCCATCTCATTTTTCCCGATTTTATCACCCGAAAAATACTGGGAGAGGAGTACAGATTATTTAGCTAATCGTTATGTAGTTTTCTCCACTCCTTTGTTACCTCGTCCCTCTTAGAACCAAATATTCTCCTCAATACCCTATTCTCAGACAACATCAGCCTACGTTCCTCCCTCAGTTTCAGCGACCAAGTTTCACACCCATACAAAACAAGAGAAAATATTAGTATTCTGTGTATCCTAATCTTTTTATTTTTAAATAGCAAAACGAAAGACGAAAGATTCTGTACCAAATGATATCAAGCATTCACTGAATTCAGTCTGTTCTTAATTTCTTCCTGAATAGAATTTTGATTTGTTAAGGTTGTTCACAAACATCTGTACTCTTCCAGCCTTTCAAGGAAGAATTATCAGTCTTTATACTGTAACTTCGTCCTGCATTCTGATCTCGAGCTATGACCGTCTACTTAGTTCTATAGGCATTTACTTCCAGTCCATTCTCCTTACTAACAACTACTAAAGATTCTTTGTTTGTCTTGATGGTATTTATGCTTCAGCCCATTATATTAACATCATCAGCAGAAACCAAAAGCTGATGTGTACCATTTAATAAAAACTGGTTAGCTCCTCAAGAAGGACTTTGCTCCATGGATTAAGTAAGTAAGTAAGTAAGATAGTGAGTAAGTAAGTAAGTAAGTAATTAAGCATGGATCTCAGAGCAAATTGTTGTACCCCCTGCTTTAATCAATTCCGCTCGAATTTGATAAATACATGGTGATTTGGGCCTTCTTAGCTTTTCAATAGCCATCTCAAACTCAAAGTCACTCGGCTGCTGTATGAATTTCTGTCTGCCTAACATCATGAACCCCGTGTAAATTCAATAGCTGTGTGAAATGGTTCGTCCACCTACCCAAAATAATATGGGAGTCTGTCACCAAATCACCCTTCTCGTCCACCACTATATTCAGATTTAGACTGGTAAGCTTTCTTAGAGTCACTGTTGCCCTTATACAAGTTTCTGATATTTTTGACCTTACTGTTTGTTTCAAATTCCTCAATTTTAACTCTCAGGCATTCCTTCTTTTTGTTCCTGAAATGTCTACTAGATTCATGTCCTAATTGTTTAAATTATCTTTAGTGTTTTGGTTTGGATCCTGTTACCTGTGTATTTTAGATAGCCACCTTTGTTCTAAAAACTTAAAACATTCTTCACGAAGCCATGGTTTATGCTGCTTCAATTCGTACAGGCTTAGACTCTTTTAGCTGAAATTGACATTCTCCTTAATGTTCTCCCAAGCCCTATTTATGTCCTCGCCATCACTGAAGTTCTCCAAAACTTCATACCTGTTTGTAACCTCAATGATACTATTTTCTAACTTCCATCTCATTTTCCTTCCTCAAATTAAATCTTTCCTCATCAGACCTCTGTGTTTCTTGTTTACTTACTACCAATCTTTCCCTAAATTTGCAACCACCATATTGTGATCAGTGTCACATTCGGCTCCCCTGAAGCTTTGCACATCTAGTGTGTTCGAATGCCATCTCCTATCTATCAATATGCGATCAATCTGGTTGTAATCTTCCCATCCGGAGAGGTCCAGGTGTACTTATGAATGTCTCGGTGTGGGAACATTATACTCTTAACAACTAAATTTTTTGATGTGGCAAAGTTTACTATTCTAACACCATTATCATTACTAACCTGATGTAGACTGTCATTCCCAATTGTCGGTTTGAAAATATTCTCTCTACCCACTTTTTGCATTAACTCTCGTAAGAGAATTTTCATATGGTACTTAGGAAAATTATAAAAAAAACCTGTTCTAATTTCTCATAAAAACTGTCTTTTCAATCATCATTTTTCCACTTATTGCATGCACATTCAAAACAATGATATTACACCAGCAAACTCTCGGAACTATATGTGACTTTATATTACTAACAAATTCTACTCTCTTAACTGCTGATACTATTCTGTGTTGTACAAACATCCTGTTCTCAATTGACAATTTTAGTTTCCTTTTCCACAGAAAAAAATATAACCCCCTGCTATTACCGTGCCTCCTTTGTCCCACCTAACCTCCTGTACTTCCACTAAATCTAATTTATGTCTTACTCACTCCCTGGCTTCTGTTGTAAGGGAACTTGCCATATACAGGGTCTTAACATTCATTTACCGAATTTCTTGTCCCTTTTCCATTCCTTAGGTCGTAACAAATGATCAGCCCAGGTCTCAGACACATTTATCTGTTTCGTAAAAGGCCAGTTTTTACGCTGAGAAGTTGTCAGTACCTTGCTCATAATAAAAGCTGGATGACCACCCCTTTTCAGCTGTCCGCGACTGCTTATTCAATATATTCGCAGCTACCCTCCACATTGGAGACCTTTGTTCCATCCGCAACCTGAGGAAGCACCATGTCATGGTCACAGAGACCTGCTTATCACGGACCTTCTGATTACGCTTCCTTTTTCTACCGTCCATTCACATATGGCGCTACAGCCCCTTCCGGGCCTCATAAGACGCCTCCATTCATCCCTATTTTCAGCTCTTCTCCCCTATCCTCTTATCCCCAGCAGTTGTAATGCATCTCTCTGAATTACATCCGCCCATCTGGTTCTTGGTCTTCCCACTGGTCTTGTGGTGTAGAAGTTCCCGTTTAAAACCTTTTTTTGGAATCCTTTTTTCTTCCATTCTTATTATGTGACCTGCCCATCCTAGTCTTCTGATTTTAATGTCGTCCACGATGTTTGGCTCGTTGTATAAACTGTAGAGTCCACTGTTTTCCATTTTTTGCACTAAGATCAAAGTATGGGTAAACTATGTTGACGACTGCAGCTAATGCCCAGAAAGTCAACCAAACATGCCAAGTATCAAACCGTGAAAAGAGGGAAATACAATGGCCAGAATCTACAACCCTCGCCAACAAAGAATATCGTACTATGTCCTCCCATGATCCATTTAAGATCCGTGTAGACGTTTCCGTAAAGGCTGCCACAGCTGTGAGGTTCCCTCCTAAGAAGATAAATCCGCTTGCATATCATCCTTACTACGCCCGAGCGTGTCTGATACCATAACTTGTAAGCAGAAAGCCGCAAGAAACTGCTTTATCCTGCATCTTAGATGCAAGTTTCTCAGCTGCGTTCTCTGATGTCGAGTTGCTATGACGCAGAGGTTAATAATGCTGTGTTTAATTCATGGCTTCCATCTGCAACGGTTTCAGATCCTCCAACACCCTCATATTTGTGGTTCGCCTACTATCCTTCAAGACTAAGAGCTCATGTGCATCCTGTTGGCCCATATACGCACCCACTCACACACGTCACTGTTCCACATTCATATTGCTGATTTGTTCAAGAACAGGACTATTTAAAAATGATTATTTTCTTTTTGTGAATTTCCTTGGATGTTTACTCGCTAGGATGCTTCCTCGCACATGGCAGCAGCCTGTTGGCCCTATAAATCGAAAGGTGATAATCGCGTGTGTAAGTCTTTAGTAATGTGACAGTCAAGGTTAAATAAGAAAATCAAACAAAATATTCACAGTCGAATCTGAACGGGAGACATAACTTGGGGAAACTAAAAGCAGACAGGACGATAACATTAAAACTGATCTTCGCGAAACATTTCACAAGAGAACTGTCCATAGATATAGTGCAATGACGGGATTTATGAAGACGTCTAATATTTTCCGGGTTCTATAAAGTACCAGAAATATTTTACCAGCTGAATAGTTACCACATTTTTTCAAGGAAGTATCTAACAGAATCCCTACATGGAACGATAACAGTAATGCCGCTAGGCTGAATTAGAAGACTTGGCATTAAATTGTGTCGTTCATGAAAGGAGCAATCCCAAGAAATTCTTCTCCATAAAAGTTTTTTTTCCTCGTTACCTTTACACAGATAAGTAGGTGAGTAGCGAAATTAGATTAAATTATAACCTAATTACATGATAGGATAAGAGAATTCTCAGATTAGGTTAGCGTCAGAGACAAGAATATTTCTTTTCCTCTTGTGCCCCGCCCAGACTGCTTCTGATGCACCCGCAAAGCTTCTATCCACCTCTAATATCCAAGAATATGTTTATTGTTGCACCGTGCACTTCGTAGAGTCACTTTAATTATAACAACTAATGCACTTATATAAATTGTTGCTAGAGCCAGTCTCTAGCAACAAAATACACGACGCACAACCATAGGCAGGCGCATTCTCAACACAGTATGACATGCTGCCACCGCACCCTGCTAATGTAAGGAAATTAACTAGTGGGTGTTTTTAATATGTGAATTTAGCAAGGAACAATATGGCTCCCTGAAGATGATCTTAGGCTCGAAACATGTTGGAGCGATTTTAAGTGTTTTAGTGTGAAATTTATATAAGTGCATTAGTTTGGTATAATTAAAGTGACTCAAGAATATGTGTGTGAAATTGATTATTCCCTTATCAAATGCAGAACTGAAGAATGAGTGTAATTTCATTTCCGTTCCACAGTATGTTGGAATGATATTGTTAATTACGCTGACTGAGACATTTTTCCTTCATAATTTTATATAAATCTTACTCGAAGTAATGGGCCCGGTAGCTCAGTCGGTATAGCGACTGAGCTACGGGCTGGACGGTCCGGGATCGAATACCGGTGAGGACGAGATTTTCCGCCCATCCAGACCGACCCTGGGGACCACCCAGTCTCCTGTAAAATGGGTACCGGGTCTTTCCCGGGAGTAAAATGCGACCGGGGCATGCTGCTGACCACTCACCCCCTCCAAGTGCCGCGGCCATGGAAGATTAGAGCTATACCTCTACCCACCCGCTGGGCCACACCGGACCTGTGACGGGAGCACTTTACCTTTTACCCTTTTACCTTACTCGAAACTGTTTCTACAAGTCAGACCGAGCCGTAAGTATCAAAACTCGACAAATCAATGCTGCAGCTGCTATTCGATGTTTTGTATGTCGCTCAGCATTCTCAGACTTCAGCATATACCTGTACATGAGTCAACGATGTTCTTCTTATACTGGCATCAAAACGTTTTTAAAAACATCTCTAATTAAAATCAACCTACTACTTACTAAGTGGTCCGAAAATATTAACAGATAAATAAACAACACCCGCAATATCAGTAATATAACAATATTGAGGTGCGTTAGAGTAATCATGGTTGCCAAGGAAAAGATACAAATGCATCATATTCTGAGCATGTGTCTGTAGCCTTACTTGTCCAATATGCAAAGCCCATGGAAACTTTACCAGAATGTGGATAATTTTATGATATATCTTCGTGTTTATTTTGTGTTATACGCACAGACTATGGCAAGGGCTGGCCATTCGCAGCTCTACCACTAGGCTCGTTTGACCTCATGAATTACGTTCAAATTTACCCGACTTCAAAGCGAATATATTAATCTCTTCCATCTGTATAACGTCTACAATATTATGCGTGGTAAAATTTTCTTATAACAGTTGTGCATCATTATTTACATAATCAATAATTAAATCTTTCTGTGTTTCTTTTTTTCACTAGATTTTTCTACTCCACACACCCATATACCTTCACCACCGACGCATGGACAACTTTAACTTTTTGTCTAAAGTAGTACAGATTTATGCCTGGCGCTTCCCTGAACTGACTTATGTTCCTTCTCTTAACAAATTTATTTTCATTCTGAACTCATTTTCCACTTCAAATGAACTGCCGTTTAATTAGCGTCACTATGCCATATGACCTAGAACGTTTAATGGCTTGTTCTTCTAGAACTGATCTGAATGAGAAAAGACCAGTAAAGGAAACTGCGAAAAATGAAACAGCAACCTCAGCAGCCTGATGATGTAAATTAATTGCAAGAACATTCTTTTTTCACACTTGTACCGTGCATCCTGCTATTATCAAAGATTTTTACCAACTGATGCACAAGAGAATTGATTTTAAGGAGTATTAAAATTTAGATTAAAGTTACAATGGCTGCAACATGTTTCGGTGTGATCACCATCATCAGGGAGCGTACCGTGTGAGCTTGCTTCAGTTGTAATGTTAAAAAAGTTAAAATGTTAAAACATTATTAACATTTTAAGCTAATGGTTCCGTGCATCGTAATTCATTGTTAATAAAAATCCAACCAGATGCAACAGTATGCAGATATATACTTACTGCAGAGTCACTCTACATGTTTCGGGTGTCACAGCACCCATCATCAGGAGTACTAAAAACTGTAACCGCAGCCTCCGGTACAGATCATAATACTGGTACAGCTACTTCCCTCCAACGTGGCCGATGAGGCCACGTTGGAGGGACTTTGCAGTAAATAAATATCTGCATAATGTTGCATCTGGTTGGAAAATTATTAACACTGTAACTTTAACAAGCTTACACAGTACGCTCCCTGATGATGGTGATCACACCGAAACATTTTGGCCCGATTGTAATTTTAATCTACATTTTAATACTCCTTAAAAACAATTCTCTTGTGCATCAGTTGGTAATAAAAAACTTTGATGTACGAAAATTCATTTAAGCGTGGAGTTATTTAATACAAGTAGCATGATAAGTACATTGCATTTCTGGTTCTGATATTGGAATGATTAAACAAAATCAGAATACTGCTCTTCGATACCATAACTCAGACCTACACAAAATAATTCCCCATACAGATCCACAGCCTGCATCATTGCCTCTGGACACACACATATAAAATATCTTTGACATGCTACATTCCTCAGCGACCCCGCCCTATAAATAACGGCATCTCCAGACGCTGAATGATCCGTCGGGCCTAATACTTTATATCGGACACCTCCTCCTTACCTATTTGTACTTAAATTACTTTAATACAGGGTGTTTCATAGCGTTCTCCGTGATTACAAACATTTATAACAAGAAAACCAAAAGACCTACCTTAATGGAATTGTTCACAGCCACAGGAAAAATGAAAAAGTTTTTTTTGACAACTAGAGATGTTCGATGTGTGCACCACAGGTGACACGGCACACATCGATACGATATTCAAGTTCTTGCCACACACGCGTCAACATGGGTGCATCGATATTCTTCACTGCTGCAATGATCC
>Ga0123354_10002625_pt1 | contig 23980 bp, 24 predicted proteins | sample TergutLab28metaG_2_FD_97872 | JGI IMG/M metagenome (GOLD analysis project Ga0123354, IMG submission 97872) | Labiotermes labralis P4 segment gut microbial communities from Petit-Saut dam, French Guiana - Lab288 P4 | ecosystem: Host-associated > Arthropoda: Insects > Digestive system > Gut ... | reverse complement strand
TGGTGTAGAGATCTCTACATACGCATAGTTTGATCTCTACACCACGCGCGCGCGCATGCATATAGCTAGCCCTTAAGTTCCATAGACAACCTGATGATGGCCAACACAGGCCGAAACATGTAGTTGTTTTCCATCACATTCATTAAACACACCTCAGTGATTAAGTTGTGTTTTACTACATACCTTCTCCTAGTTGACTGAAGTGGACAAACAGGTGAACCAGGTCACTTTGTCACTTGGTTCTGTGTACAACATATCATTCCATACCTCTTAAACTGTACTGGACAGAACACAATGTACACTGTCTGCACAATGGGACTTATCCCAGACAAACTATAGCTTCTACTCTTCTATGCCAATACATGCCATGATTTCTGACACTACATCTTTAGAGTATGTAGACAGAGAAGCAAAGTACATCCAACCCAACACATCAACTGTTTATTCCAGTGTTAATTCAGCATGTTTTGACCTTACAGGCCATCATCAGGTTGAACAGGAATGTAAGACTATGACCACAGTTATATAGAAATAATGAACCCATATTCTTACAATTTGTATTGTTACGGAGAGTGTAAATAAGATAAAGAAAGAACCTTGAGAATGGGGGTTGAGTAAGTTATACCTCTATGATCAATGATCATCATATAGCTAACACAGAGTAGGGGCACTTGTTGACCCATGCCATCTGACACATCTAGAAGTCTCCTTAATAGTACCCCTGGTGTCTTACACCTGTGTTCTATAGTTTTTTTAGTATCCTATAACAGGGCATTTTTTTAAATGTTGCAACCTATTTCTTCTGTATTCCTGTCTTCTGTCCAAAATTGGGGTTGTATTTAGTTCTGTTGCAATCTCTGTGTTTGTTTTATGATCTGTCCAAGTGTATCCTGCTTTTCTGCTCATATATTTCATCTCTGCTACTGTTATTCTTCTTGCATCACTTGCTTTAATGATCCAATTTTCACCACCATGTAACACAGCTGGAGGGGATAGTGTATTGTATAGTTTGATTCTTGTTTTCCTTAAAGTTTTCTGTGGTATAAACCTATTGTTTATAATGCCTGTTATTTTCAAAAAGTTATCCAATTTGTCCACTTATTTTTCATAAGATATCAAATTTCCTAAGTAGTTAAAGGAATTTACTTGTTCTACTATTTTCTTATCTTACAATTGTACTTCCAACTGGCTCTCATCCTTTAAATGCCACCAGTTTTGTTTTCTCTACAGATGTAGTTAAACTGTGTTCTGTTATTATTTGACTTAATCTATATGCAGCTTTATGCAATTTATCTTCTGTGCTGAATATTGTAACTTTGTCATCAGCCATTAAAAGCATCAACAGTTGCTGATTTTTTGGAAGTGGAATTCCTTTTATGTCTTTTTTCTGCCATTTAGTTGTTATATAATCTAAGTATATTAAACAGTATAAGCAAAAGAGGGCAACCTTGGCAAACTCCTTTATTAATTTCAGCCAGTCTTGATACTTGAGTTAAAATTATTAATATTTTGTTTTTTGTGTATATGTCCACCATTGCCTTTAATAATATACCTGGAATATTTCTATTGGATCTGGAAAATACAGAATATTAACTCTTTAAACACCAAGTTAAATCCCATCTGCCATCTGCTGGCATTATTAGGAGCTCACCATATTCTCCACATTAGCAGGATAAGGGTTTAAGTAGTTAAAAGATTAAAATCAAGGTAGAAGTAAGCACTTCTTCAGAGGACCAATATATATTTGTGTGCAGTGGTCTCTCATGATGGAGCTCTATATTTTTTAAAAGAGAAGGCTAAGTGGATTGTACTTGTTAAAGCACATGAAATACCTGGTAATAGTAAGTTAGAAGAGAATAATGTAGAAAATAGAGCAACATGGAAGTAAAACTTTGAGAATTAAATTACAGATTTAACTTACCTCTGTAAGAAAATTTATACATCCACAGTTCTGAAGAGTGATATTCCTTTCAACTACTAAATGTTTCCCATTATTTGTCTACTTAATAATTCATCTTTTTTTTTTTTTTTTTTAATTTTTATTATTAACTTCACTTTCAAAATTTTTTTTTTTTTTTTTCTACCCTAACATAGCAATACATTCACAAATTTTAAGAATCTGAGATCTCAATTTCCATATAACTGTGTATGTGATCTTACACTCTTGGTCAACCTGATGATGGTCTGTATGGCCAAAACACAGTGAATTAACACTGGAATAAACAACTGTTGTGTGTTAACTGGATTTACTGTGATTCTTACTACCCATAACAAAACAGGAATGAATCATCTTAAGATTAAGACAACTGAATTTGAAAGATATCATGTTCTCATAATGTTTTGAATATTTAAATCTTCTGGAGTATTATCAATTCTTGGACTGCTTGGACCATGAAGATGGGGGCCACAACCACCTCCAAGACACTGGTGACTATTTACCAGTGAACACAATATTACACTCCAAAGACTTGAATTTCCTCTGCAACTATGGTAACCACCTGTGACTGCAATGCAACATACACCCACAGACCTTGGTCTAATCTTCATCATCAAGCAAATCTCATCTCGTACCCTAAACCCGAGAACTCACTTTAATATGAAAGATGCAGCTTAACACCCATAAGTATAGCTGCTTGTAGAATTAAACTTCTGTATACTTTGTACTTCTAATTTTGCTACATAAAAAATGAAATTTGCACTGCTGTGATCAGTAAGTTTGGTATTCAAGGATCAGATAACTGCATGTGAAATCATTAAAAAGTATTGTTCAAACACAGTTACCCTCTTTACCCATTTATATTATGACAAATGTTATCACTTCCTTCCACAGACAACACAACATCAAACAACTTACAGTGAACATCAACAAGTAGAAACCATCAGATGTGCCTTGCAGCATTGTAATCATGCCAGTGTGATGATCCAGTAAAAAGTTGTTGTGCTGCACTCCATCCTTCCAAAAGAACATTTTATCTGCAAGATCCCAGTCATCAGGATCATCAACAAACACCCGCCCTATTAGGGTGTCAGGGGCCTCTCCCCTGTAGTTGTACACAAAAATGGAGCTGTGCCCCTCTTTCATGGCATTATCATTCACATCTCCAATCTCAACTGTCAGAGTGCTTGTGCCAGTCATTGGGGGAGTGCCACTATCTGTGATTGCAATTGGAATCATGTACAACTTCTGTTCTTCTCTGTCAAATGTGACAAGTGCATTAAGGTCATCCCCTAGAACAGTAAACAAAGAGCCTGCTTGATCTCTCTTCTAACTATACATCCTTCACATGTTTCTCATCTGGAATGTGGTTACCATCATGACACAATACAATGAAATTTGGATTTTACATTCCTTGAAGCTATTTCCCTTGATTCTATGCATATTTTTATCAGTTCCACCTAAAGTTCCATAACAGGAACATTATACAGTCCTGAATTTAATTTATTCTTTCAACCCAATTCCTTGAGGATATAAGCACAAGTTGGCTTGCTGCTGTTGTACAAAGTATCTTCAACTGGAAATTCGAAATAAAAATTGATTTTTGGTTATAAGCACATATCAAGGCAGTAGTGTTTTGGTATGTGCTTACTACTTGTGAACCGTGATGTTTGCCAGATTATCTGCACCATCCAAGACATGTATTGTCTGGCTTCCAGGCCATGTCAGCAGAGAACGAAGCCCTGCATCATACATGATTTGTGCCCACATCACATTGGAACCAATAACTTCTGATGCAATCTAGTGTTGCTTTTTTAATTTACTGTGAACTGCCTGGCAAACAGTTTTATTTATATAGCTTCTTTGTGGTTACGATTCTTTACAGTGACCCAGTGACCTCCAAGTTCCACACAAATCACTGTGTTAGCTTTGTTTAGAAATCTACTGTGAATTACACTAGCAAGCAGTTGTACTTCAATCTGTGGCTGTGATATGTTATTCATCACTATGAATGAACCAAAGAAGAAGAAGATACGAAAAATGGACATCCTAACCCCAGTGAATGCTAGTAAGGAAACGTGTGTAGCAATGGCTACCAGATCAGCAACTGTGCTGTCAACAATGAACACTATAGTTAAAAACAAGGCAGACCCCACAAAGCGCTATACACAATGTGGCATGTTCTGTGGTCAAAGGAACAGCCTGAAATGGTGACCATTTAAACAGCTGGAGTGTCTATTGGCTGCATGATTTAAACAAGAAAGAGCCAGCAATGCAGTGATTAGTGACTCATTCCTAAAGGAAAAGGCTTTATACTTTGCCACAAGGTTGGGTGTTAAAGATTTCAGAGCCCCTAATGGCTTGTCAGTGGTTTCAATCAGCAACACAATGTTGTGTACCAAACCATATTGGATGTGTGCAGAAGTGTAGACTCTTAGTGGAGGTATAGAGAAAGGAACAGCTGCTGAAAACTATTGAGGTTTACAGATCTAAGAACATTTAAAATGCTCATGAGTCTGGGCTGTTTTTCACACTTCCATGTAACAAGTTTTAGACGGAATCCATGCAGTGGTGCAAAGAATTCCAAGCAGAGGATACCAGATCTGTTACACTATGATGCTCATGGAAGTGACAAACTCCCACCTTTAGTTACTGGGAATTCGCCTCTTGCACAAAACACACGACTAATCATATAGGGACACGATCCACAATGGAGCAAATATGACTATGGATGTTTGTATACACAAACAAATACTCCCAAGGCACATCAGGGAAGTAGAATTTTAACCAAATTATATATTTTTACACATTTTATACTGACTCATAACAACAAGATGTACACACAACATTGCTGTAATATACTACAGGCTACGTATCTCACCACCCTGAAAATTCAATCTAACTATGGAATGCTACATATACATGTATTAAGAATGTAATCTATCATATTTTAGCTGATTTTAAAACTTGGTGTAAGAACTCTCTAAGAATGGCACAGTAGTGCTGAAAAGTGTTGGAGTCTTGAAAAAGACATATGCTGCTGTGTAGTTCGTTGGTTTAGTAAAAGAAAAAAATATTCCTAATTAAAATTACTAAATTGTTTAAAATAAACCAATTATCTATTATTTTTTTTTACAATTCTAAAAACATTTTGTCTTCCTCTTCCAGCAACATCTATGTCATAGATGACAAAAATCGGTACAGATATTTGTTAGCGATGTTAGATAAAATATTATTTAGAATTGTTAAGAATACTTGTTAAATGATTTATATTCTAAACATAATTAGTAATTTTAGTTAACAGTACTCTATTTTAATTCTATACATGCACATCTTTGAAAGAATTTGCTGTACTTGATTGCTTCACTATATACCAACCTGGCCTTGTAGAGGTCAAAACATGCAACAGGGGCACAGTGACAAATGATTACTAACTGCTGACTGTGCATTTTATTGGATAAAATACTGTGAAGGTATGTACCAATGCATCACCCCGATCTTCAGCAGGTACAGGTATGTGCCACATAACAATGTTTCGGTCAACGACGGACCGCATATACGATGGTGGTCCCATAGAATTATAATATAATATTATAATTCTTACCGTTGTGTTACAATTGCCTACAGTATTCAGTACAGTAACATGCTGTACAGGTTTGTAGCCTATAGAGCAACTGGCTATACCATATAGCCTAGGTGTGTAGTGGGCTATACTGTACAATCTAGGTTTATATAAGTATACATTCGCATGACAACAAAAACGCCTTATGAAGCATTTCTCAGGACGTATCAGCATTGTTAAGTGACGTATATCTGTATTTCCTTTACCCTGAAGAGGTTGCTGTAAGATGTTGGCACCATCTACCCGACTGCATGGTGTCACATGACCCAAGATGGTCATAATCTTAATTCTCAACAAATGAGAACCTTTAATTTCAGACTTCGCAATGTACATTACCTGTAATGGAAAACTTTGTAGTGATATCATGTGTTGCTGAATCGGCAATTTCGAATGTAAAAGGTGGGCCATTCTCTTCACTATCATAGTCTTTTGCATGCAGCTTTACAATGGTACCAGGTGGCTGGTTTTCATCCCATATTACCGGCTGCACCATATCCAGAAATGGTGCATTGTCATTAATATCTATCAGTGTAATAATCACTTCGGTGCTATTTCGAAGAGATGTTGGACCTCCATCTTCATCATTGGCAGCAATAATAACCTGGAACTTGGGGAAGCCATATGGTGGATCTCGATCCAGGGGCTAAAATAATACAACATAATAAATTACTTTATAGTGCCATTTGTTGTGAACCCCTACAAAATGTGGATATAACATTCACATATGACAGTTTCACTTGGAAAACTTCCATCACATATACTGAATGGCCAGACATTGAATTACTCCTATTGGTACTGCGATTACAACTCTGACCCTGTGAGATGCACTCACTATGTGGTCATGTCAAGTATATGTCAGGAAGAAAAAGATAAGATCTTGTCTAATGCCTTGTGAATGCCATTCAGCAAAACATAATTTTCTTCACTTCCATTATTAAAATGACCATGCTGATGTTTGATACTAAACTGAAAAAGAGAAGTGCCTGGTATTTTGCAATGAACAACACTGTGAGAAGCATGTATGAGCAACTCCTTCCCTCCATTTTTTAAATCAAAAGTATGCAATAACAACTGCACAACAAAAAATGTAGGCATATACAACATTCAGCAAGCAACAAAATTTTGGTAATGTAGCAAAATACCTAAACCCAACATCTGATAGTCCCAAGACTGGAAGGTTTGCCTTTTACCAGAAAAAAAAGCTTCACAAATGAAACAGGCAAATATCAGGGACATGATCTAAAAGACCTCGAAGACAGTCTGAACATCAACCGTTGTGGTATCTCCTTACCCCGTCTCCCATGCCAACAATTCTTCAGCTATGCAGATTTCAGGAAACATGGAAAAGGATCCTGATGACCTCAACGAGCAGGAGGAGGAGATACATAAATGGAATACTCCTGATTAGTTATACAGCCCAAGGACAGGAACAGAAACAAAAAATAATGTGCAGGAACTTAGGCCACTATAGGTACTAGCTGATAAGCTGGAATATTCAGTAATCCAGGACTTGTCTGGTCCTGTGCAAGTCACTATTAATGAAATTTTGCCACACTTTCTTTATTGCAAGTATCTGTAAATGCCACTTACCTCAATCTGTGACAGACAGCCATTCCTGGCTATTTCCAGCAGACTCTGTTGGTAGTCTTTTACCACAAAAAACACAATGTGCTGATCAGCTGTTCGATCCCGAATATCAGGATCATATGCTTGCAACTGAAAAACGTGACAATTCAAATCTTTAATTTTACCTACTGTGTACAATGATGTTCACATGGAATGTAACCATATCTTGGTAAAGAATGGGTACTTCTACTTGTTATACAAATTACTTAACAGAAGGTCTGTCTGTCATGCTCTGTAATGAAGGATGTGTCTGACAGAAGCCTCTAATGTGCAAAAACATCACTGGGTTACAACACACGCATGCATGCGCGTGCACATACACACACACACACACACACACACACACACAGAGGATTTTCATGGAATGCAGCTTTGCCAAAACTTATTACTGCATAACTTGGATTATATGTTTTCTATTGAGATCATTTCAATATGATGTAAAATCAAGGAATGTGTAAATTCGAGGAAATGAGAACTATACACTCTAAAGTATGTGGGTTGCCAAAAAACAAAACTTTGGCAAACCATTTAAAATATGGTCTTGTGCACATTTTTACAATGTAGGTACAACCTGGTGGATATATAAGAATAAGAAACCACTTCCTCACAGTATTATCACAACATAAGGTCACACACAACAGCATTGTATCCGTTGCGGACCCAATGAGGAACGCATCTTAGATGTTGTTCCCAGGGAGGACGGAGCTCGTAACTCTGGTTAAGATGGGGAGTTGGGCAGGTCACATACACTCTCAATAATCCCGAAGTAGAATATATTGGAGTTTTATTGTGCAGGAGTATGGAGTAATAGCATTTACAACTAAAATGTATAAGTGACAATTCTCGCCAGTGGACTCTTCATTACCGTTCGTACTCACTGACTGTCCAGCTCCGTACTCTGCTGCTCAGACACAGTTTGAGCTACGCAGCAGACTGCTACCGCAGAACAAAGCAACTATTGTTATGTCTTGCTGCACACACTGGTCACGCGATACTCTTAACGAGTCCAGTTATAAAAAAAAAAAAAGAAATGGAATGAAATTATATTCCTCCCATGCCTGGTCTTACGAGAGGCGAGAACTAAGCACAAGTAAATTTAGCTTATGACTAACATACAGTACATGTAAGAATGCTAAAAGAAAACAACAACAAAAAATCAATGTGTGTCAACTACACAACACCATGATAGATCAATACTCACAACAAATATCCTCGTAAACTTTAAATTAAAAAAAGGGGAGAAGAGGGGTGAAAACACGGGGAGGGGGGGGGTTTCAAGCCATAACGTTGAAGATTATAACATAGTGAGGTACTGTGATAATAATGTGAGGAAATTAAGTGATCTGCAGTATTCACTTAACTATCCAGTCATTAAGTGTTTTCTGCAATGACTTTTTCTATCTCTTAATCCATACAGTTCACTCAAGTTCATCGTGCATTATAATAATACTGCAACAAAGATGGAACTTTACACGATCCATAACCCACACATTAATTAAAAATAATACAATTCAACAGTACACAAACAAAATGCATGCTAGTAAGTTTTTATACAATAACCCCCTACATGTTTCTGCCACTTACGTGGTCATCGTCAGGGAGGTAATCTGTAGGATAAAAATTAGATGATGATACAATTATGGAAGTGACAGACCCAATCAGAACATAAAATGACAATGATGAAATTCACAGTTTAAAAGATGTAAGGTAAGACACTGATTTAAGTGTGCCACTACTGAATGAATGGTATATACAGGCATTTCTTAAATGCATACTGCAGGACAAATCTGTGTATACCATCCACTCAGTAATGGCACACATATTGTAACATCTTAGGTATTCTAAACTATTGCTTTATCCTTTGTATTACCTCCCTTAAGATAGCTACATAAGTGGAAACATTTAGGAGGTTACTATATAAGAAATATTTTACTAGTTCATTGGTATTACTATTACAGGTAGGTCTCATTTTATGCCAGGGATATGTCCCTCAAAAAATCGAACCAATCAAAACCATGCAAATTGAATAAAAAATTCCCATTTCAAACAGTGTATTTCCCAGGGCTTTGATAACCTCATTCTACACAGTGTATGACTATATCACTAGTGGACATATGGACCTCTAGAGTATGTATATATATATATATATATATATATACCTACTGTATATACAGCATATATGTATATTTCTATACAGTATACATACATTTCTATATCATGTATTTATTTCTAATGCAATACATATATAAATGGAATCTCCTCTATAGTATTTGGTATGGTTCATTCTGATAGGACTTGGGTGGTCTTGCTATACAAACACTTTAGTTCCTGACTTAGCACTTTCTTTAATTCTACCAGCATTATCACGAACTGTACGCTACTATGAGTGAATCTAACATTAGACGTAAGTCAGCAATTCGTTCACCTTTTGCAGGTTGTTTTATTACATCTAATTTCTCTTCAATACAGATTGTCTTTCACAGATTTTTTTGCTTGGATAGCACTAGATGCAGATTTACATTTCTCACTCACATTGGTAAGAAAAGTTAATGCTGTGGAAGAGGAAACTACAAGTGCCACCTGACTATATCGCCAACAACATAACCAATACATGACTGATGGCATGGCAGTGACATCACTTTCTGCAAGCCTCCTACAAAAGATGAGTGCAGCCAAGGACTGTCCATGCCAAATTGCAATAAACCAAAAATTATGTTGTAAATTTAAGAAGAGCAAAAATGTGAAATCGCGCAAAAGGAGACCCGCCTATATACTAAAGTATGTAATATCTGATGAATATTTTGCAAACATTCAGCAAGTTTCTAAACTAAGAGACACAGACAGAACTACATGATATGTGCTAAGTCCTCCCCCCACACCCCTTCAATTTTCAGAGTAAGAAAGTATCAAAAACATATATGCCTGTCTGTAAGTCACTCAACCTGTCCTAATCCGAACCAGTCAAATCTAATCAACCTCCCCTAACTCAACATGACAACAATGTACTTGTTCATATGCAGCACAGAAATGATTTAACCACCACCTAAAGACACTTTAAAACAGCAAGAGTTAAAGCAGATACAATACTGCTAGTATGTATGTTATAAAATCACTTACTACACTAATGCAGCCAGGATATATTTCTTCCTCCAGAATAGTGACATTCTTATTGTATGGAAGGAACACGGGAGGATTGTCATTCACATTCTCAATTTTTATCTCTACCTTGGCCGTATCGTATGCATAGCCATCATCAGCCCTCACAGTCAGCGTGTACTGTACAGACAGAAAATGAGATTCAGAAAAAAAGCCAACAAATTACACAATGCATCCAATGACATAGTCTATTTTGGGCATCAGAAGGAAAAATAAGAGACAGACAAACACACAGAATTAGACACAATTTCACCCATTGATGACATCAGTATAGACATTCCAACTCCCTAATCTGTCACAAGCACCACATGCCACCCACAAACATCTATAAGCAACTGCTGGCATATGTAAGTACTCTTGATCTAGCAGCATGTAAGTTAATATTTCCAGGATCACATGCTGCATCTCTTACTCAGTATCCTATGGCACAGCTTAGTACAAGGAGTAAGGAGTAGAACAGAACCTGTGCATAGACGATCTGCAACATACTGAAAAAAAGAAGTACCGCGTGAAACACGGCACTGTCAAATCCTAACTGCCCTTTCCCTTATTTCAGTTGTCAAAGAGAAGTTTAAAACATTTTAAAACATATACCTGTAGGAATGAAAATAAATGAAGATGAACTGCCCTGTTCTTGTCATTTCTGCACATGCACTGCTTTGTTATTTAATGCTGATCACAGGTGAAAACAATGCATAAAAAAGGGTGATGGTCTTTTTCGACATGATGTTGTGTAGTCTGGCAGACAGATATGAACATTATAAAAATATGTTATTTCCATCTTCAGGGTAAAAAATGTGAGCAGCAGGTTCATCCTAAATGTTGTTAAGCACCTACCACATTACATAAAATCACATTCCATGGACACTGCTTTCATAATCTCAAACTTCACTGTTCAGAGCAAAGTTAAAGAATTTAATACATAAAATGTTTTAATGTACATCATCACACTGAATATAGCACTTTCAGAAAGTCATATAAACCTCGCTTTCAGGTCAAAAAAAAACAGCATACAAGTTTTAGTGATTTTTTTCACTTATATTCATGTTTATTTGAAATGTATGATTAATGCTGACATTCTGAGCCTGCATTCTGTGGTCTCCATAGGGCAATGCTCTGTACTCTGACTGGACGGTCTGAATGCAGACATACTGCCTCCACCTTCAAGAACACAGCATGTCATAAAACTGAACATCACAATCTAAATCTTCTACATGCCGAAAAGCCCAGAATTTACTGTATTTTGAGCTTATTTCATGAAGGGAATAAGTGTTTGTTTTCGGTTTCACTACTCAATGTTAAATGCTTGATGAATAAAGCTACATTTATCATGCTTTGCACTCCTACTTACGCTAGTTATGTTCTCATAGTCCAGTGGAGAGTTGACACGAATTCTGCCAGTCAAATCTTCAATCATGAAAGCATCATACGTGTTTCCATCCATAATGCTGTATCTCACAACAGATGCTGCAGCAAAGAAATAACAATTAATCGACCATTTCTTGAAAAACCAGCAAAGAACACATTTCAAGTTAAAGCATTGCCAGAGGTGAGATAAAGTTTCAGTCATCACTTTCACATACGGTATTATTTCTGTTCAGTTGTTTGATGCTGCCAGCATCTCAGACTTTACAGCATGACACAGAAATGATGTGGAAGAAAGCAGCCACGTCCTAAGGTACCAAACCAGACTCTGCCTGCAGTGACTGAGGAAAGCTGGTGTCATAGCATTAGCACTACACCGACCTGTTTGGTATCTGCTTAAAGTGCTTTCGTATTCATATTGGCATTCTTCCCAGTGACTTATAGGAACCTAATCAATTAATACACGTTCTTCCTTACATTATTTTTTTTATCTCCAGTTTAAATTTGAACATACATAAACTGGGCGACAATTTATGTCCTTTAAAATCATCACTACTCTTAAATCAGCTTCACTGCTGTCACTAACAGAACACTATGCAAGTTACAATGCAATTCTCCTCATGTATAAATCCTACAACACTTGAAATAGGGAAACCCAGCAGTCCTGTGGTGAAACACAAGACTCTCCACTGCAGGGTTCCCAATCATACATCAGACCTGCATGTGAAGGAAAAGTACTGACCTCTACAAAGGACAGAACTTCATAATCATAAGGTTCGTCATCCCCGTTGTGCTTATAATAAACTATAATGGAGTCAATTTACTGTCTAACACAAGTATGTGGTGGAGAGATATATATTATTATTACATAGAGAACAACTACATGTTTCGGCGCTTGATAATGGCCATCTTCAGGTTGTATATGAATCACATGATAAGCAGTTATACAAACATATATATGGGCTACTTATATGGGGAGGGGAGGGGGGGGAAGTGGGCAAGAGATCTCGTATCTGTCAAAACGGCTGGGACGTGTGGGATGCATGGAGGGTTCATGCTGTTATCAAGCTACGTCTAAGCCTTATTATAGATAAATCTATGGTAGGCATCATGCAGTGTCTAATTTTGTTGTGTAATTATACTAAAGTCTAATGTACAACGCGCTATATGTGGCATCTGTTGCTATTATTTGTAAAAACTTACTCTAGTTAATAACGGTTTCTTATTAATTATATATAGAGAACAGGCTAATGTCACAATAGTTTCTTCTGTGCAGTTTTGAGTTATAATCCTCATTACCATGTAATTTTTACACCGTGTTAGCGAGCAAAAACAAAACAAACGCACAAAACATAGAACGAAGAAAACAGGAAACAAAGGCACAAAACAAATTATATATAATGAGGCAGATGTAGAATGAGATAAAATAAGTAAAATACGGTGTAGGTGTTAACCCTACTCTTCGTAGTTTCGTTGGACTGTATAACAGGTTACATTAAGGGGTGCAGGGCCATGGCTATTCATAGTGTGTCATTCTGCTGTCTACATGTGGCCAGGGCTAATCTTCGTGGAGGGTTTCAATACCCTCTTATGTGGTGAGGCTGTGTGCTGGTCTGGTAGGCTTGGCCATTATCAAGCACCAAAACATGTAGTTGTCCTCTACATAATATAATATATATCTCTCTACCACATAGTTGTGTTAGACAGTAAACTGACTCCATTATAGACAGAACTTCAAAAAATGTTAAGATTACTATCCCCCCCCAGTGGTTCAAAGCCCCCATTAAGCTGTAGGTCCCCTGTGCCATCAAATCTCACAAACCTTCAGGGTTACAGTAACCACACTATGGGTGTACACACCTCAGACACTGATTGTACAGCCTTGCCTGGGTGGGTATAGCCCAGAAAGATCCAAGTATGAGACTCTAATGGTGACCCAGGTTCTGTTCTTCACATGGAGGAAAGGCATCAGCAGCCTGGATAAATTCTTCAAAAGTCTTACTGCATTTCCATTTTATGACATCCATGCAAAAAATTTAATTAACTTTCAGATTTGTGTACAAACCAATGTTTACGTCTGAAATCTCTGGCATTACCAAACTTAGCACTAATACCAATGGTTCACCATATCCATGCTGTACAAACAGCAGCTGAATACGAGTTGAGTTACAGGCCATATCTTTAGCCATTAATTCAAAATTATTTTAACCATTTTTATTACAGTGTGTTCCATCTAAATACTATATAACATGCTTACCTGTATCGTTATCCAAAGCTCTCACTTCTGTGACTTGAGAATTGATATTGGCGTCTTCTGGTATTGCCTCCGCAACATATACTCTCTGTGTAAAGCGAGGTGCATTGTCATTTTTGTCAGCTATTTCAATACGAAATACCTGCTGACCAGTGTTGTGACGGCCATCTCTGAGCAATGATGACGGCGAATTGTCTGTTGCATACACTTTCACATTATAAAAAAACCTCTCTTCACGGTCAAATTCCTGCCTGGTTGTAATGTTTCCAGTCTTAGTATCAATTTGGAACAGATCTGTGTGGTCTGCCAGCATGTACGTTACCTGCAACAAGATATCAACTTTAAATGCATGACACAAGCAGTGAGTTACTCAAGAATACATACAACTTGAGTCTGCCAATATCAGTGCCAGGCAAGTCCACTGAAGACTTGTGGTGCACTAAGTGGTACTGGGAAAGGTTTTACCTCAGTATTTCAAATCTCTCCTGTCAGGTCCGTTCCACCTACACTCCACACACACACACACACACACACACACACACACACACACACACACACACACATTTCACACCTCCACTACCAATATTGTATAATGCTGTCAAATGACAGTATCATCAAGTAATTCAATTCTCTCTTAATTCTCAATAAAAATAATTTACTTTTTACATATAGAGTACATGGTGGAAGTACTGTCTACTGTCTACTGTCTACCCAACTCCTTGGAGCCCCATCCTTCTTCAGAAGATAACAGTCATGTACATAGAATTTTTTGCTCTCCATGGAACCTCAGATTTTCCGAATTACTGTGTTTAGAGCCACCTGTCACTTAACCCATCCTGAGCCAAACCCTAATTCTATATGCACTTGTCAAGCATGTTCCATACCACAACATCTCAATTTCCTTTGCATGATTAAGTAAGAATATTTAATGAACAAATACAATTCAAGAAGCTCCTCATTATGTAATGAATTTATTCCATCCTCCTCCTCCTCTCTTATGCCCCAATATTATGTTAAGCATTATGAAACTGTTCACGCCAAAATTTGAGAAACCATATTTCACACCCATAAAAAACACTTTTCCTTATAAAGAACTACCATTTTATATATCCACACTTGCTTGTTGCCACCTGCTGAGTTGCTTAAATTACCGACCAAGCCCTGTTGCCACAAAATTTTCAAAGAGCTTGTAAAGTCTTTAGATCTGCAGTTGATATACAGATTTATGTACACTACATACATTAAATACAGTGGGTACCTGGGTTCTTTCCCAGGAGGAAAGTGGCCAGCATGTAACATTGACGACCCACCCCCATCTAGTGCTGAGCGCAAGCTATACACCTATATTCTATATTCCCCAACTGTGCCTTCTGGCTGCCACAGGATAAGCTTTAAATACATTAGATACAAAGGGAGCCATAGTACTGTAGCTGGTATAACAACTACATTACTCGATGACCTGGGGTTCGAAGCCTGGTACATGAAAGAGATGTTTTTATTCTCCAAGATGTCACGACCAGCTCTATAGCCCAACCATCCTCCTATTATATGGGTACGGGGTTTCTTTCCCTAGGGTAAAGCAGGCAAGGAGTGAAGCTAACCACTCACCTCTATCTAGGGACCAGGTTAAAAATGAGTGGAGCTATACCTCAACTCCCCTTATATGCCTTCTTGGCGTGGACAGGAAAAACTTTACCCTTACATTTCATCTTTACATTAAAAAAAAAAAAACACACACACACACACAACACAACGCACACCACACACACACACAAAAGCATGATGTTCAAACTGCCAAACTTGTATTTGTTCTCATGCAGCAGGCACTTGAATCCCAGTCTTTTGTACACCACTACAGACATTTGATTCTAGAACGACAGGAGCTAATCAGAATCACAAACATTTAAACAATTCCCTGCCCTCATCATACCTGATTATGTGCTTCAGTTCCATCAGCATCAATGGCTCGAACTTGCATCACTGGTGTTCCTACTGGTTCATTCTCCAAGACACTGCCTCTCACCACCTCCGTGAATGCAGGAATATTGTCATTAACATCTTCCACCTGAATGTTTATTGTGGTTGTGGCTGCAAGACTAAATTTATTCTGCACACGAACGGTCAGTGTGTATTCTATTACACTCTCGTAGTCAAGTAATCGACCCAATTTTACCATTGCCTTAGGGCCCGCTGTTTCCAAGATAAATGTATTCTGCGAATTTGTCTGCTCAGTCCTTCCAGACACCAGCTCAAACTGTAGATCACTCTCATCTGGAATGTTGGACCTGCAGCAATCAACACATTACACTAGAGTAGCCCCTTCCTGAAATGCTGACTACCTGCCTTATAGAACCAACTGTTCATTTCAGAATTCACACAAACATGTCACTCGTCTCTATTCTAAGGCATATGAATCTAGTCTTTATCTATATATCCTATTTAAGTTTTACAATTCCCTTTCAAGCCAATGTGCTTTAAAGGGTTAAAAATGACATATATTGCATCAATTAACATATCGCTTTCTTTTGTGCTCGTGTGCGCGTGCATGCGTGTGTGTGTGTGTGTGTGTGTCCCATTATGTTAATACCAAACAGAGCACAATGGTACATCACTTATGCATCCCTTGATGGTGCCATGCATCCTCAAGTATATGACAGGTCACCAGCCCACAAAAGCAGTCATTTTTTTATTGTGGTCAGCAATTCACCCACTCAACTAGGATAGGTAAGGTGATCACCCGGCACACTAAGGACAGTTGTACACTTGTTGTTTTTACATGTTCCGTGTAAGAACAGCAGTGACAGTGAATCTGGAGAATGGCAATATTGTCTTCTCAGAGAAGACCTTAGACTGTAGTTGCAGTGTGGAAACTGAAATGTGAAGAGAAATGGGAGTTAACGAACATGACTCTGTGACTCTGCTCTGGGTATGTGAATCCAGCAGACAGTTCTCAAGGAGACGTAGGATAGCCAACTGACCTCGTAGTGAAGCTAACATTAGCTACTAGCGATTGGCAGGGCATATGAAAAGGTTTTCATATCAAGGCTTTGTTAATTATGTTCCCTGTGCAGAGGAAAAAATTCATTAATTTTTTTTTACATGGGTAGTAGACAATTTCAGTAAGCATAATGTTAGAGTAACAACTAGGTACCTTACTCCAATGTTCCTGTTCAAAATATTACTTTCATTATATGTGTTTGGTTGCAAATAAAATGTATATTTGGTCTCACAGTTGTTTGGTTGCATCAGTTATAGAGTTACATAGGTATGTTATTTGACCATGCAGACTGCCATTCCTATCCTGATCCCAGATCAATAGTCACACTAAAGACCAGTAGAAAGCAACACTAAAACAGAGTAGCTGGCTGGCCCATGCGACTAGATTAAGAGAGTAGTAATACGCATGGGTGGTGGCAGATCTACCAGTGCAATGTACAGCTTCCACCCAGATTTCTGGCTTGTCAGGACTCTGGGAAGGCTGTGTGGGGCCTATAAACTCCATGGTCGATGGACCTAAGTGTGAGCCCTAGAAATGACAAGTTGTGTCTGCAGGGGGTGTATATTAGATATTTTCTGGACAGTGTGATGGTAGGTGTATAGTTGGGACACTGACCATACTGACTGACTCAGTAACATTCACTATACTGACAAAGGACAAAAAAGAAATCTCATGGGATGAAGGAAGAAAAATTGTGATTATTCAGACAGCAGAATTAAAAAAATTAACTATATAATCTGAGCTCTGGCAGAGTAAGAGACCTTTTGCTTGTCTCTAACATAAATGAATGATCCAAAAAAAAACAAGGAAAATCAATTAAGAGTACTTTCCAGCCAGGCTGATCAATCTGGAACCATAAGCTCATGGACGGATTTGGACATAATTAGAACAGTCACAGCCCTATGTGCAACTGACACAGTTCTACAGCAAATGGGTCAAAAAAATAAATGACACAGGCTTGACACTTACAAGGTTAAATGAATGTTTAATGCAACCCTTTACAGAATAATTTCTTATTCATCATCATGCTTAGCTATAAGAGGCAAGGCATGACCACAGGTGATGTCCTACCCAATTCCTAGACAGAACAGGGCTACCACAACAAACAATAAGAAAAAGTTGGAGCCCAGTCAAACAAAAGCAGGTCAGATTAACTTCATACTTTTCTCCTTTTATTCATAGTAGGACAGATGAAACAGGAAAATAACTGAGATTTTCATGCCAGGTTGTATAGAGAAAGGATTGAGAGTATCCCAAAATATATATACAGGGCTTTGCAAATGGAAAACAAAGAGAACAAGGAAAATGAATTTTCACTCCTGTCTGAAAAGGTAGAAATTTAAATTGTGGGAGAATCAGTCATCAAACTGTCACTGTAAATCCACACTATGAAAGCCACCACATGAACAAAATTATGCCAGCTGGTCTACAAGGCAACATCCTCCTAGCCAAATGCTACCAGAAAACAATGACAGGAAATATGTGAATGTTAGGGGCTACTGTTACATGTTTGAGATGTAATGAACAGTAATAAGTAGCAAAATACTATAGACAACAAGTTAAGAAAACCTGAAGAGGAAATCTGTAAAATGTAAACTAAAACAGGCATGCTGGGGTCCTGATATGACAGGTCAGGTAAGATTATACCAGCCATGTGTGGGGAAGAATCAATTGATCTTTTGACAAAAGACCTAGAAACAGACAGAGAGATAAGTACGAATTTCTTGCATACGCTTACGCATCAGTGCAAAATGTCATGCACAGGCTAGGCAAGGGGCAAAGAACTAATCCCACAGAATCATCAATCATGGTCATAACAGGAACAGTGATCCAGACCAATGGGTCTAGGATGGTAAGAATTTCAACCAGGAAAGAAGACTTTACAGACATAGGTTCAATGTGTTCATTTCAAATGAAACATTCAGGTATTCTAGAACTAAACATCCTGTGGTCTTTACAAGCCAAAACAGATATGGCAGGCAATTAGATAACAGTTGGCCACATTTGCTTCCCATTTGTAACACTGAGGTGGCAATCATAGTGTCCACAGGGTGCACATAAAACTACCATGGCTTCAAGTAAAGACAGACCAAGCAAATCTGACCACAGTGAATTTAATTTCCATGCAAAGTTACCAACACCTACAGGTCCAAGGCTCTGCAAACCCACGCATGTCTACACGACACACACAGTAGAGGAAATCATTACTCAGAAATATTGTGAGAGAAGGTGGTGTGTACCCTATTTTAGCTTGTTGTATGAACATACCACCACCAACTTTGGCAACTGTTAAGAACAAGGCCATTTTATATGCCATAGTGTCATACAGCCTTCATATTATTTGTGTTGGAAAATCATTATTCTTAGCTATGATTATGGTTTTGTTGTTGTTGTTGTTGTTGTTAAAGTCTCTGATTAGTAAGGTGTTGATTCTGTTTATTAAGTACCTGCAAACTGTTATTTTGTGTTCCACTGGGTGGACTGGTGTGTAGTGTATACACAGTCCTGCCATAAGTTCTGTTACAAGTATACTGTGACATAGACGGAAAATGAAACAGAACATACACTTTTCGAGCAAAATAATTTATTAGCAATAGTTTTAAGTTTTTATTTATAATAATGTCACTCAAAATGGCCATCCTCTGCCTCAACGCAAGCCTTGAGATGCTCCGGCCACTCTACTATCGCGGCAGGCACCGTCTCCAGGGAGATCTCTGCCGCTGCTTTCATAAGGGATCTTTTCACACTGTCCAGATTATTTTGACAGTTTTGGCAAGACATGTCCTCCAAAACAGCCCACAGTTCATAGCCCAGAGGGGTTAATGTCTGGACTCCCCGAGGGCCAATCCTCAGTGCTGAAAAACACCTGAATGTGCCTCCGCAGCCACTCCTGAGTCGTCTTGGCCTCGTCCACAGGAGCTGGAAGACCCATTTCTGACCACTGAAGAGAGTTGTGTTACATGATTTCACAACTCCCTGTAGCACATCCTCGATACACTCGGACACTAGTTTTCAATCCTTTCTCGTAAAAATTAAGAGGTGTCATCCCCCTGATGGGACACCCTCCACCAAACCATGACGTAGGAAGGGTGATGGCCTCTCTGCACCCTTGGAACCTTCTCCTTCGCCTCACACAATGTTTGAGCATAAATCTTGTCATTCTGGTGGATATACTGCTCCTCAATGGTGAAGATTTTCTCACCCATGAAGAGGACGTTTTCATGTCCATTCTTAGTGTGCCATTGGAGGAGACACTCTTGTTCTTGTCTGTCAGACCACCTTCACAGCGGAAGTAAGGAGGTGTCCCCTCGACCGCCGGTAGGCTCTCATGTGTAGCTTGTCCCTGATGAGAAGTGACATCGATCAGGGCGAAATGTTTAGCTCTTGGGACAAGGACTTCTGTTTCCGGAGCAGATTTCGGTGAATCTGCTCCCGCACTGTTTTGATAGCGGCCTTTGTCCTCACACACCTTGGGTGTCCTGACCAAGCACTGTCTTCAACACTCCAGAGTTCCTTATAACGATTAATTGCCCGATAGATGAAATTTTACGAAAATTTCAATGGTTTCAAGAGTTTGAAAATTTGAGAATCCGATTTTCCGCATTTGTGAAGGGCAATCACAGTCACACCCATGTTAACACTGCGAGAGACGTGAACAAACTGCCTTGGCACAAGTACCTGAAGGGTCAGTAGTCCTAAAATAACCAACCTTTGAACCCTTCCGCCTCATTGTCCCCAGCTGTGGACTACATGAACTTTGTGACAGAACTTATGGCAGGACTATGTAGTTGTGTCAGTGCTTGTTTGTTTTCTGTATATTTGTATTGTAACATGATCAGGCTGTATATGGACTGTCACGTCCAAGTAATTAATAAATTTTGTTTTCTTCCTTTGTTCATTTGAATTCAAGTTGTTTATGGAAAGAATTCAGATAAGTGCAAATCTGGTTTTTATAGGCTCTTCACAATAGAAAATTATGTCATCCACATATCTGTTATAGTATGTAACTTCCCCAGTTTCTATCCAGTGTTTCATCACAATGTCTTCAAAGTGTTGTAAGTATATTTAGGATACTAGGCCAGAGATAGGACAGCCCATAGCTATGCCTTTATGTGGTTTGTAATGTTGCTTGTCAAGTAATTCTGGTTTAATATTTCTCTGAGTAATATGATGGATTGTTTCTTAATGTAAATTTCAGTGTTACTGAAACCAAGTCTATCCTTTGTGATAAACAGTATGTCTTTGATTAGTATGTTTATGTATAGGTCTTTGATGTCCATTGTGATGAGTTTGTGGTCATTCTTCATTTTGATCTGAGTTAGGTCATTAGCTAATTTGTATGTGGGTGCGTGAATATTGTTTATTACTGCGCACACAGGGTTGTTTTCCTTCTGTACTTTTATCCTCACGTTTAGAGTTGGGGCCATTGGTCCTGGTTGGTTTAGGTATTTCATGTGTTGCTTATTTATCAATGCATTACATTTTTGTAGAGCATGTTGTATTTGTTTAATGTAATGTTCTGCTGGGTCCTTTTCAAGTTTATGGAATTGGTTTTTGTTTATGAAGTTAATTGTTTATTGTTTATATTGTTCCGTGTTGATTATAACGATCAACCTCCCTTTATCTGCTTTTACTACCATAAGAAAGTTCTGAGTTAATTTATTTCTTATTTGCTTTATTACGTGTTGGTATCGTTTGTGTTGTGAATTTGTTTTGTTTGAGTCCACTATTTCTTTTATTTTCTTCAATGCCAATATTCTGTATGCATTATGAATTTCTGCATCCAAGTGTCTGATTACATTCCCTGTGTCAGGTATGAGTTCCTTAACAAAGAATTTTGGTTCTTTTTTAAAAGAATACCTAGTGCCGAGCTTCATTATTTTGATTTCTTCATTGCTGAAGTTCACTGATGACAAATTTATGATATGCAGTACTGTTTGTGTGTGTTGTTGTTCCTTGTTTGTGCGGTTGTTTGTACTGTTTGTGTAAAATGTCCAGTTTTTTTTGTTGAGTGTGAGGTACAGGTTGTCCAATGACAAATTTAGTTTTTGATTGTTGCATGTTTGCATATATTGCCACATACTATTCCATATTTTAGCAAATTCTAAGTGGATTCTGTAAAGCTGCTTCTTAAGAGCTTGTTCGTTTATGTATAGAAATCTAATTTCTTGATTCAATACATACCTTAGATTTCTACACCATTATGGACCCAAACACAGCTAGATACAGTAAACATATACACACAGTGCGGTCCAGAAGTTTTAGGACTGATTTTTTTTAAAAATCGAAGACACACGAGGAATTTTTTTAAATTCAAAATAAGCTCCATTGGCATATAAACAGGCTTTTGCACGGTCGTACAGTTTCTGAAAAGCTGTGTGCCGTGGTGAGCCTCAAACCCGGATACATGGACTGGGTTCAAGATTTTGATTTCATGTTAAACCTGTTTTCCCTTCCCTCCCCTTGAAAACTACTACCTGTTCCTGAGACGGATTCCTTAACAATCACTCTGGTCATATCCTCGGAACCGTCCACTAGTCAATAGTTGAGAAAGTCAAAGTTTTGCAGCCACAACTATACCACACAGATTCAGGCACTGTACATGTTCTAAAGTTGAAGTACATGAAGTGTACAAAGTACGCACGTGTTCAAACGTGAACAAGAGCTTGTGAACAAAGTGTTTATGTTGTATGTGTTCCAGGTTGGTTTATTAAATAAGTTATTGTTATAGTGATGTGTTACTTGCACCCATACCAAACTTCCACAAGGACCAGTGCAGCTGCCGAAAATTCTCTTTTTGGACCTTCTTTAATTCATCAGTTATGCCTTCTTGGATCTCAGCAACATCCACAAAATGGAGTCCTTTTAACTTCATTTTCAACTTGGGGAACAGAAAATAGTCTGGCAGAGATAAATCTGGATAATACAGGGGGTGATAATGGGTTGTAACATTTTTTGGGGTCAAAAATTGGCAAACACTTGCAGCTTTGTGGGTGGGCACATTATCGTGCAACAAGAAAAAATCTCCAGAGCAGAACACAGCTGGACAAATCCGATGAATGAACTTCAGGAAGCGATCTATTACTCCTTCATAAAATTCTACATTTACCATTTTTTCCTCTGATACGAATTCTTTGTGCACTACACCTTGAGAGTCGAAAAAAAATTATCAATATGGTCTTGATGTGGGACCTTAGGAATTCCAGTTTCTTCTGCCCAGGGGACATCTCACCAACCCATTCAGAACTCTGTTGCTTGGTTTTGGAATCATAGGCAAAACACCAAGTCTCACCTCCCGTAACAATTTTGTTTAAATTTTTTTGTTTGTATAGGCCATCACAATAATGTCTTCACAAGTTGTGACTCAATCTTCCCTTTCCTCAGGTGTCAAGGAGTGTGGAACAAAACCTGCACACAAATGAAGAACTACAAGCTTGGGGTTGTTCAAAGATTCTGTTATAATTCTTGATGAGATTCGACAGTCATTTTTCACCAGATCAGTAGCAGCACCAATGTTTATCTCAGTTCGAGTCAATTTTGTATGGCCATCTCTCTTGTCATCTTCTACCAGCTCCCTTCTGTCTTGAAATTAAGAATACCACCTAAAAACATCTGATCTGTTCAGAGCCTCATTCCCATAAGCCTTTAGCACCAATACTAGTGTTTCTCTCGCAGACAGACTGGCTTTGAAACAAAATTTTATGGCAATTCTCTGTTCATTTCCGCCATCCATGACGTGCAAGGGAGCGCTGATAAGTCCTAAGCCTGACGTACTTCCCAATGTCGTAGCACGGAATCGATAGTGTCATTGGAAAGAGGGAACTGTTCATGTGCCAAATTGCAAGTTTTTTCTTGTTAAAGAGGGTGAAAGGAAGTATGTCAGGCGATGCGCGCAATTTCAACAACATGGAGATGCGAGCTGTCATCAAGTTTTTTTTTTTTTTTCAAGGCAAGGCGCACAAGGAAATTCATGCCATTCTGACAGAAACATTAGGGGAACATGCACCATTGTATGCCACCATC
>Ga0123354_10002622_pt1 | contig 23998 bp, 25 predicted proteins | sample TergutLab28metaG_2_FD_97872 | JGI IMG/M metagenome (GOLD analysis project Ga0123354, IMG submission 97872) | Labiotermes labralis P4 segment gut microbial communities from Petit-Saut dam, French Guiana - Lab288 P4 | ecosystem: Host-associated > Arthropoda: Insects > Digestive system > Gut ... | reverse complement strand
CGAATATATTTGTAAGGTTCTTTTTTAATTCATTTTCAACAAATTTGATGTTTTCAATTAACTTGTCATAAGCAGAGTTTTGAAATTTGAACTTCTTCTTGTTTTCTTCTTCATCCCAAAAAACGCCTAATTTTATTTTTACGGCAAACTGCTCGTTATATAAATCATGCGCTTTTCCCGCTATATTAAGATTTTCAATTAGATATTCAGGCTTATAGTCATTGGTAATATGCTTTGTACAATCTAATATGCTTATGTATGTATCGTAAAAAATACATGCTAAAGGGACTTCGCCGCTTGTCCATATTTTCTTTTGAATTTCAACAAGTTCATTTTCATTTCGACTATTAAAATGTATATTGGTTTTATCAAAAAGATAAACTTGCGGTTTGCAGCTCCCATTCAATTGTTTCCGTATATATACAGCAGTTGCTTCAAAATCTTTGGCTCTATGAAGATGGAACAGTATTTCAACGGGAAGTTTGTTTAGGTTGGTATCTACAAAAAACAGAACATCGTCATCTGTAAAGCCTAATTTATTTAGACCACAACGAAGATTAACACTTATGTTTTGTGTGTTTACCATATCTAACATTTTTCTTATAGCACAATTTTTATTTTTATATTTTCTTCGCTATCAATATTTTTCTTTTGCCAACCTCCCAACAACCGGTCGGTTTTAAATCCGGAATATCAGCATTCCTACTTTAACAATGACAAATTATTTAAGATAATCTTCTGATTTACAAAATATTTCAGAATACTGCTTTTAAATTTTCTTGCGTCAAAGTTACGTATTTTTTTAATATTTAAATGGTCATAAACTATTATTATTTTTATACCACGATTTAACCTATTTCGCCTTTCTGCTTTTCGTCTGTTGCCTTTCTGACTGTTACATCTGATTAATATTCTCAGTCAACTGATTATACTTTGTCTTCAACGCCTTATAATTATCCATTTGCTTGATATTCATTGCTAATGAACGGAAAATAACTACTGACAGAATATAGATTACTACCGATGTCCCCAAAAACTCGAACCCTAAAAATGCAATTTTCTTGGGTTGTGAAAATGAAACATTTCTCGGAATAGGCATAGTGTCCAATTTCTTATTTATTGCATTAGTTCTACTTTAACACATTAAAATTTGTTTATCAAAAGCATTGATATCTTTTTGTCTTCGACAATGCCTTTCAAACATTTGGTCAATCATGTCATCTTCAGACATTAATGCAATGGTCTACAAAAAAACATTGCACTTGCATGTAGGCGATGCCTTCCTTTGTATATTGTTCCAAATACGAACTTTCACGCGAAACCATCGACGCAAAATCTCCATTGCTCAACGCTCCGAATACGGCAACCTGTGAGTTGGATACCTTTCCGACATTGCCACAGTATTGGGGTGCAACTCCGATGCTTTATCCCCCTTTTTCTCCCAACTGCTCTCATCAATGAGCAAGCCCGTCAATTTCCGCTTGGGAAGACTCCGGCTTACATCTCCCGATACCTGATCCATCAAGGCCCGGTAATCCCATGGAGATTCCGTTATGAAATGTTGCATTTGATGATAATTAGCAAACATTTCTTCGCTTATCCTTATATTTAGACCGTCTTTTTAGCCCTTTTTTAATCTGCTAAAGTATAACAAAATGTCAATTTTAGAAGACATGCAAAATACGGCTTTTGTACGGACTTGGTATAGACTTGGTACGGACTTGGTCTCTCAATAAAAATGTAAGTAATAATGGAGTTTTTTAAATCGTTTGTTTATCATAATTATTTTTTTCGTATTCTTTTGACATTTCCTACAGGCGAGGTATAGGTTTACTAAGATGAAAACCGGAAGCAGGACAGAATTAATAAAAATTTATTTGCTTCGAAATTAAGAAAGTATAACATTCGGTGCTAATATTTCTTAAAATATTTATAAATCCGGGAGAAATTTATTTTGTCAAGTAAAAAATCTTTTCTATTTTTGCCCCCGAATAATAGCAATGATTAAAATGTACACATCTCTTAGGAGTCTAATGCGGAAAGAATCAATTAACCTGCCGATTGCAGCTAATAAAGATTATTTTTGCCTAAAATATCCGGTAGAATCGAAAAGCTACGAAAAATAAGAGGTGCGCAGCCATAAACAACACTCAATTTAGTTTTCTGTTTAAGAGACGCGGTTGAATGTTTTTTTTTAACACATGACTTGAAAAAGAGCCATGAGGCTGCGCATTATGACTTTGACTTCAACAAAATATATCCCTAACATTTTCATTCAAAAGACAAAGCAATACTTTCAAAGTAATGCGTAGATTATTGATTTTAAAAAAATCCATATAATATGCATTATGTTAGATAGGAAGGGGGGGGTATTTATTTATATCACAAAACTCTTCAAATAGATTATCATTTCAAAATTAACGACTTACAGATAATACAGGCTTTTTCAATAAAATGTTACAGTGAGAGAAATCTATGGATACTAAAAAAGTCTTTGACTGTAACAACAATTCGGAGTTGGTGAGTTTTAAAAAATTGATCAAATGAAACATAACCAATCTCAATTGAGGCTGTATCAAAAGTCAAAATTCTTTAGCACAAAGGTCAGAAAGGCAATTCACAAAAGACACATATATTTGAATATCAATATTTTAATTTAGTATCCTTTGTGCCTTCTTAGTGTTCATTGTGGTTAAATTGACTTTTGAGACAGCCCCTTATATAGAAGTTGATTCACATAATTCATATTTAATAATTAGTTTTGTGCAAGCCGTCATATTAGCCAGAGGTCTCGGCAACCGTTTATCGGAAGCCACCAATTTGATTCCCAAACCCATGGTGGAAATAGGAAGAAAACCTATATTGTGGTATATCATGAAGACTTACAGTCATTACGGTATTAATGATTTCATTATTTGTTGTGGTTACAAGTATTATGTAATAAAGGAATATTTTGCTAATTATTTCCGTCATAACAGCGACATGAGAGTGGATTTATCCGATAATACGATTCAAATTCTCGATAATCATTCCGAAAACTGGAAAGTGACAATGGTGATTTCCTGATTTTAAACACCTATAAAAGATTTATATAAAGTTACACTACAAAACGAATAAAAATTCGTTTTGATTTTTCATCATTGTAAAACAGTAGTTTACGATTAAAAATTGGTTTTTTCAAAAAGTTACCTCCCCCATTTTTTAGCCATCAAACAGGGAAATTTGTATTGCCTTTGGCACTTTATTATTACTCTTTGTGCGCTTTTGGTAACTCCTTCTTCCGCTTTTGATGACCCAATATAAATCCAAATGATTAATTCGTATCAATGCTGCTACGATCGAAAAAGCCTTGTCTGTTTCGGATTTGCGCATCAAAACAGTCAGCAGTAAATGCGCTATGAGGGTTGCCCAAACCTGCGTTTTTATACCGTTTTCTCTTTCGGAATAGAAAAAATGCAGTTGGAAATTCTGCTTCAATTTCTTAAAACCAATTCTATTGTCCAACGATATTTGTAAATCAGAGCAACTTCTTCCGGCGTTATTTCCCAATGGTTAGTGATAAACTGATAAATCCTGCCTTTTTCATCTCTGTAAGTTACCTTGCACAAGCAAAGCGTTTGTTGCTTTTTATCCTCTTTGTATTGTAAATGAATGTGCTCCACTTTCATTACACCTGACTGTTTTTCGGACAGTTCCTGCTCGGAAAGCGTTTCTATGACCTCATATTTGGCGTTATCTTTCAGGCAGCAGACGAAAAATATACCTTCTTGCGTCCATTTAGCAAATTGCAAATAGAAGTTGTAGACTTTGTCAAAAACAATCATGCAACCGGCGGTCAGGCAGTTGATATACTTCAAAAATTTTTTGTCGTGCATTCTTGCGTCACTCATTTTTACAAATTTGGCATAGTCGGCGTGAACATCGGTCAGCATATGAACTTTCATGCCGCCCTTTTGCCTTCCAAGACCCTTGAGCTTACGTCCGACCCCTTTCAAAACCTCAGAAAACAGCCTTATGGTGGTGGAATCGAAGGCGAAAAATTGCTTGAAACTGACCCCTTCTTTTCGGCTGTCCGCTTAAATTTTTATTGCTAACCTTGTCCATGTTGTTTTTTTATTGCGGAACAACAAAAATACAACATCGGGCGAAACTGACAAGGAGTAGCCCGTTTTATCGAATTTTTAATCGGTCAATAGTGATTAATTTTATTAAATATCCTCATGTTTCTCTACTTGGATATTAATCAGAATCATAGACATATAAAATAAATTTTTAGTTTTAACCTTATCATAGAGATATGTTTTGTTAACATTTATTATATTTGAAAGACTACAACTCTCATATTTATATTTCGATTACAATAATTCTTTAAATTCATAATTTTTAAAATCGTGCTTCAAGAAGAAAAATTTGACGCAGTATTCATGGGCTTGGGATACATAGGGCTCCCAACTTCCGCTTTTGCTGCATCCAAAGGATTAACGATTCTGGGGGTTGACATCAATCCCGATGTGGTGGATACCATTAACAGAGGGGAGATTCACATTGTGGAGCCGCATTTGGGCGAATTGGTCAAGAAAGTGATTCGGTCGGGAAACTTGAAGGCATCGCTGCAACCGCAATCCGCCGGCGCTTATTTTATCGTGGTACCAACACCTTTCAAACAGAATCATCGGGCAGATATTTCTTACGTGGAAGCGGCTACACGAACCCTTATCCCTTATCTGAAACCCGGCGATATGTTTGTCATCGAATCTACTTCACCGGTTATGACGACCGAAAAAATGGCGACATTGATTTTCAAAGAACGCCCCGAACTGAAAGATAAAATCCATATTGCTTATTGTCCCGAACGGGTATTGCCCGGCAACGTGATTTACGAATTGGAACACAACGACCGCGTGATCGGAGGAATCAATCGGGATTCCACGCAAAAAGCAGCCGAATTTTATTCCCGCTTTGTCAAGGGAACATTGCATCCGACCAATGCCCGAACAGCGGAAATGTGCAAATTGACGGAAAACTCGTCCCGCGACGTGCAAATCGCCTTTGCAAATGAACTGTCCATGATTTGTGAAAAAGCGGGTATCAATGTTTGGGAACTGATTACATTGGCAAACAAACATCCGCGTGTGAAAATCTTGCAACCCGGTTGCGGTGTTGGCGGACACTGCATTGCGGTCGATCCTTGGTTCATTGTTTCCGACTATCCCGAACAGGCGCAAATCATCAAGCGTTCACGGGAAACCAACGACTACAAAGCCGACTGGTGTGCCAACAAGGTTTTGGAAACCTGTCGGGAACTGGAGCGAAAAACAGGAAAAGACCCGATAGTTGCCTGTATGGGCTTGGCTTTCAAACCCGACATCGACGATTTACGGGAATCGCCGGCAAAATACATCGCTTCCCGCATCATCAGTGAATCAAATGCCGAAGTATTGGTGGTTGAACCGAATATTTCTCAACACAAAACATTTCAATTGATCGATTACGCGGAAGCTTATCGAAAAGCGGATATTATCGCTTGGTTGGTTGCTCATAAGCCTTTTTACGACATTCCGAATGATGAAAAAAAGATTGAGTTAGATTTCTGCGGAGTGAGGAAAAAATGAAAACAGAGAGCAGTAACACAGTCCAAGCATTTTGGGTATCTGTTGGAAGTTTATTTTCTTTTGGTTTTACCCTCATCAGTTCCATGATACTGAGCCGGTATTTTCTCAAAGAAGATTACGGAACTTATAGGCAAATAATATATGTTTACAACACACTGCTCACGATATTTACTTTAGGACTTCCGAGAGCATTTTCTTTTTTTTTACCAAGAGTGTCTTTGAATGAAGCAAAAAATCTCATTAGAAAATTAACTAATTTATTTTTTTTATTGGGAGGTATTTTTTCTTTACTATTGTTTATTTTTTCTCCACAAATAGCAATATTTTTAAAAAATCCTAATTTAGCATTGGCGTTGAAAATATTTTCTCCTGTTCCACTCTTAATGTTACCTACAATGGGATTGGAAGGAATATTATCAACATATCGTAAAACGCAATTTTTAACAATATATACAATAGGTACTCGTATTTTCATGTTACTATGCGTTGCTTTACCAGTTGTTATTTTCAAGGGCGGGTACATCCAAGCAATTATTGGTTTCGTAATAGCATCTTTTTTATCGTTCATATTAGCTTTATATTTTAAATATTTGCCTGTAAAAAATGCAGGAAAAGACAAATGTCAAATCACATATAATGAAATATTTAAATTCTCATTACCATTATTATATGCAAGTATATGGGGAATATTAATAAGTTCAGCCGACCAATTTTTTATCAGTCGGTATTTTGGAGCAAAAATTTTTGCTGAATTTTCAAATGGCTCATTGGAACTGCCTTTTGTCGGAATGGTAATTGGGGCATGTTCCACTGTATTATCTCCAATATTTTCAAAATTAAACCATGAGAAATTAGATCCTAAAAAAGAAATATTTCCAATATGGCTAAGTGTTTTTGAAAAATCGGCTAAATTGATTTATCCATTGTTATTATACTGTTGGTTTTTTGCTGACATTTTAATGGTTGTTTTATATGGAAGTATGTACGAAAATTCTTTTATTTATTTTAGAATAAAATCTTTAGTTAATTTTTTTACTCTAATAGTATATGCTCCTTTGATTATTTCTATCGGAAAAACGCGATATTATGCAAACATTCAAATGTATGGTGCCTTGATATTGATTGCTCTAGAATATCTTAGTATCTTGATTTTCAACAATTCTTATATTATTACGGTTGTTTCGGTTGTTTGTCAATTTTGTAGAATAATTGCAATGCTTTGGATTGTAGCTAAATTTTTTGAAGTGAAAATTATATGGTTGTTCCCTGTTAATTTGTTATTAAGAATAGTTATCCCGTCTGCTATTATTCTTCAAATTATGCACTATATTCTAATTAATTGTATTGGTATGAATAAAATATCCACCTTGATTATTAGTTTTATTTTGTATGCATTAATATTCTATATTAATACATTGTTTGTTATCAAAATAAATTATAGTTCAATTTTAAAACCAATAGTAGATAAAATCAGAATATAAAATAATAATGAATAAAATATTTAAATCAATTTTCTTAAAAATATATATTATTTTCCCACTTGTGTTATACCTTATTTCAAAGGATATGTCGGTTATGTACAATCAAAAAATTTACCCAATAGATATATTCCATATTTAAAATTCAGATTAGGTTTTTCAAATATATATTGGGCTAAAGATAATACTTGTATTGTGGCAAACCCAAGAAAAATTTTTGTGGGAATTTGTTCAAAAGTAGGGAGACCCGGTTCATATATTCAAGGAGCAGGGAAAGTGTACATAGGTAATTATGTAAGATTCGCTCCAAATATTGGTGTTCTGAGTTCCAACCACGATTTGTACAACAGAGACAAATATAACGACGCATCAATAAAAATTGGAGATTATTGCTGGATTGGAATGAATAGTATTATTCTTGCGGGAGTAGAATTAGGTGAAAACACTATCGTTGGTGCGGGAGCTGTTGTTACAAAATCTTTTCCTGAAGGACATTGTATAATTGCAGGTAATCCAGCAAAGATAATAAAGCAATTGGATAAAAACTTTTTTAAGCCTTGGTATTATCCAATAGAATGCCAATATTATGGATATATTCCTAAGGATAAATTTGAGAAGATGAGAAGTCGATATTTGGATGATGATTTATGATAGTTAATGGGTTAAAAAAAATAAAACATTATTTTGGTTCTCGCTACAGAACCGTTAAGTTACTTCTATATGAGTATTTTATACTATCAAAAAATTTAGGTTCTGGTAGAAACAAGAGGAGTCAAAGAGCGAGTTTAATAATAACAGCTCATATAATAGAAAAAGGTCTATCTTTAAAAGAAGTAAGACCGGGATTCGGACAAGAGAAAATAGTAAAGCTACTAAACGATTTGAAAATCTATTACAATCGCTATAAAGATAAGGAAATCCTATTCTTTGTACTGTCAATTATTGAAGCTTATTTAAATTTTAGTGAAACTAAAGGAGTTCGCAATAACGAAATTTTGGAACTATATACTCAATTAAGTGCGAATGTGGATGATAATTGTAGAAAATATGAATATTTAAGAGGAGGTGTGACTAATATTAGCAAAGATAAAATAATAAAAAATTCTTGTATTCCATACCATGATTTTGTTGCATCTCGACATAGCATACGAAATTTTACAGGGGAAAGTATTGATATTCAATCTATCAATAGAGCTTTAGAAATGGCAGCCTATACCCCTTCTGCTTGTAATCGGCAACCATGGGGAAACTACGTTTTTATTAACAAAAATATGATACTAAAAATTTTAGATTTCCAAACAGGAGCAAGGCAATTTAAAAACGATATATCTTGTGTAATACTTGTTACTTCAACTTATTCAAGTTTTTTTGGAGGAGAATATCATCAGCCATATGTAAATGGAGGCATGTATTCTATGAATCTGATTTTTGCGTTACATTCATTGGGATTAGGCACTATATCCTTAAATATGGGTTTGTCAATGAAAAAATTAAAGGAATTAAAAAACATTTGTGATATCAGAGATGATGAAGTTCCAATAATGTTGATTGGGATAGGCGTTATTTCTGATGATTTGAATGTGGCTAATTCAAGAAGATTTAATTACAAAAATTATACTAAATATTACTAACATGAGAATCGGCATACTCACTTTTCACCGAAGTATAAATTATGGTGCATTTATGCAAGCTTATGCTCTGTCTAATGAACTAAGAAAACGATATGGCAACATAGTTGAAATAATTGATTTTGAACTAGAACAAAAATATATTAATTATAGAAAACCAATGTTTGGAATAAAGAATTATATTTTTCACGGCAATCAATATCGTGATAAATATAATAAGTTCAGAAAAGATTTGGAATTGTTACCTTTATCAGCAGAAACTTTAATCACAAATGATTATGATAAAGTACTTAATTATTTCAATAAGCGTTATGATATAATTATCGTTGGAAGTGATGCTGTTTGGGCATACAATAAATATTTAAAAATTGATAACCCTTATTGGTTATTTGGAGATAAATTAAATTGCATAAAAATGAGTTATGCAGCTTCTGCTTACAGTTTGGATGTGAAAAATGTACCGGAAAGTGACAAAACTTATATTGCAGATTGTTTAAAAAGTTTTTCTTATATTGGTGTTCGAGATGTAGAAACATATAATTTTATTAAATCAGCAGATCCTTCTCTTAAAATAAATATGAATTGTGATCCAACAGTCTTATTGAAAAAGCCCGACCGAAATGTTGCTGAAACTATTCTTAAAAAGAAGGGCGTTGATATCAATAAACGTGTTGTAAGTATTATGTTAACAGGTAATGAATACATTTATAAAGTACAAAAAATGTTAGGGAAAAAATATGAGTTTATAAATATAGATCAAAGAAATTATTATGCTGATAGATTCAAGCTGCAGAGGAATAAATACTTATATGATTTATCTCCATTTGAATGGTATCATATTTATAGTTGTTGTTTCTTAAACTTTACATTTTATTTTCATGGAACATTACTCGCTTTAGTTAGTCATGTACCCACCTTGTCTTTTGATAAGACTAGTTTTGATTATCCATATATTTCAAAAATAAAGCAGTTGCTATTAGATATGAATTTATTCGAGTTTTGGTTTGACAACAATATCCGTTCTAAGGCTCAAGAAGATTTGTTTTTATCCAAGGTTGAATATGCTGTAAAGAACAATGAACTTTTAAGGAAAAAAATTGAGGAAAATATTGAAAAGGAAAAACTGAAATCGAATTCTTTTTTTGAACATTTATCATCTTTTATTCTATGTGAACATAGTTAGAATTTTGCACTCCATCTGCAATTATTATGAGATACATTATTAAACTTTGCAGAAAAATTACAAATAAATGACACAAAGAATAAATAACAAAGCTGATGCGGCTATAAAACTGATATTATTTTTAATATCTCCATTTATAGCGTTTTCATATTCACTGCAAAATATAAAAGCTAAGTCCTCATATATAGTATTTTTTTTGTTTTGTATATTTTTTGGAATGGCATTTACTGCACAAATTGGTAAATCAGCTGATTTTCTGTTTGATGGAGCTGTATATCGCTTATATTTTGAAAGTATGGTGAATGGAACTATTGATTATTTCTTACTATTTGATGATTATGTACAATTTGATGAAGGCAGTAAAGATTTTTTTATAGTATCCCTGTGTTTCTTGCTCTCTTACATTACAAATAATTATCACGTAATGTTTATGGTCTTTGCTGCTATTTTTGCTTATTTCATGTTGAAATCCTTTAATTTCTTAACAGAAGAAGAAAAATTTGATGCGTCATTATCATCATTTCTATTGGCAGCTATATTTATATTAAGTAATGGCATTTTTAATATCAATGGAGCGCGATTTTGGATTGCGGCTTGGATCGGAGTTTATTGTATTTTCCAAATATTCAGGAACAATAACAGACTTTATTTTTTACTCGCTTGCATTATACCTTTTATTCATGTGGCTTTTTATTTTCTTGTAATCTTATTGCTAACTGCCTATTTTACAAAAAAATTTGACAAGTTTTGGATAATAATGTTTGTAGTGAGTTTTTTTATATCTAATTTATCTGTTGGGATTATTGAGTATATTAGCAATTATTTACCGACTTTTATATCACGAACAATCCTGCAATACACCAATGAAAGTAATTTAAATAGATTAGAAGACAGTGGATTTATTCAAACTGTTTTTCTATTTCTTGAAAGATTGTTTGTAAATATCATTATTGTTTTATTTTACATGAATAGACGTATAATAAAACTGCAACCTAAAGCATTTAATTTATATTCATTTTTAATAGTTTTGATGGTTATGGTTAATTTTACGATGCCTATTCCCTCGGTAGGAAATCGTTTTATAAAATTATCGTTGCCTATTATAGCTTACATTTGGTTATTAGTTTTTAAGGGGAAAAAATACAATGCTATTTTATATATGTACCCCTTAGTGAATCTATTCTCATTTTACAAGATGATAGTTTATTATATGGCAGTTACCGATTTAAAATTTTATTTAATGAATCCGTTTTATTTGATTCATAAGTATTTATTGTCATGAAATCCTTAAATATAGTTATAATATCACGTGCCATATATCCAATGATGGCTCCTCGTCCACTAAGAGCAACCGAATTAGCTAAGGAATTGGCTCATCAAGGACATAATGTCACTTTATATGGAGTTTTGGGTTTGTATGACTACCGTTTTTTTGAAAAAGAGTATAATATAAAAGTAAAAGATTTAAAATCATCCTTTTTTACTGTAGTGAACAGCGATGGCAATGTTTCTATCCATTTATATAAAAAACTGATTAATAGCCTATTGCATAAATGGTTTGAATTTCCGGACATATTAATGTGCAATCACGTTTTTAAAGCTTTAAAAAATGAAAGTAATATTGATCTGCTTATTACAGTGGCTATTCCTTATCCAATCCATTGGGGCGCAACTTATGCCATACACCGGTTGGCAAGGATGAAAGATACAACTTGGGTATCCGATTGTGGAGATCCTTATATGGGGTCTGATTTTTATAAACCTCCTTTTTATTTTAAATATATTGAAAAATGGTGGTGTCGTAATACGAATTATATATCAATTCCAATAGAGAATGCCCAAGAAGCTTATTATGCTGAATTCAGGAACAAAATTCGAATAATACCTAACGGCTTTAATTTTTCGAATATAATACTACCAAAATATAAAAAGAATTTGATACCGCATTTCGCATTTTCCGGGTCTGTATATAATCAGCGAAGAGATCCGCACGTTTTTTTAAAATATTTATGTAAATTAAAACAGCCGTTTAAGTTTATTGTATATACTCGTCAATCCCAAGTGTTTACCCCCTACATAGAATATTTGAAAGAAAAACTTGAAATTAGAACTTATGTTCCACATGAACAGCTCATAAAAGAATTGAGTCAAATGGATTTTTTACTTAATATAAAAAACGAATCCTCGATTCAATTGCCAAGTAAATTGATAGACTATTTTTTGTCTCAACGTCCTATTATTGAAATCACTTCTTCTTTCAAAGAAGAAAGCATATTTGATGAGTTTATGAATGGAAATTATGCCAATAACCTGATATGTCCCAATATTGAGCAATATAATATTGCAAATGTTGCCCGCAAATTCACTGATTTGTATAGAGAACATAAGTCAATATAATCCATAACGAACAATTAATAGTACAAATTTTTAAAACTTAATATGACCAGACTCATAATAACAGGTGATTTATGCCCCGTGAACCGAATTGAACAGATTGCCGAAGAAAAGAGATACGAGCTTATATTCAATGATTTTGCTTCTGTTTTGGAGCAAGGGGACTTTAATATCACAAACTTGGAATGTCCTTTATATAACGGGAATGAATCAAGTACTAAAATTGGTCCGATTTTGAAAGTACGCGAAAATTTTGTCGATATTCTTAAAGAAGGAAAGTTTCATCTGATTACGTTGGCTAATAATCACATCATGGATTTTGGAATAAATGGATTAAAATCCACAATGAAAATATGCCGGAAAGAAAGAATAGATTTTGTTGGAGTCGGATTAAATTTATATGAAGCAAGGAGAATTTTTTATAGGACAATAAATGGGATTCATATTGCTATCTTAAATTTTGCTGAAAACGAATTTTCTACCACACAGGGTGATTATCCCGGTGCAAATCCTTTAAATCCCATTATTAACTTTTACGATATCCAGGAAGCCCGAAAAATTGCCGATTTCGTATTTGTAATAGTACATGGCGGAAATGAGTATTATCAATTGCCAAGTCCGCGTATTCAAGAAACATATAGATTCTTCATTGATGCCGGTGCAGATTCAGTTATCAGTCATCATGCACATTGCTATAGTGGATATGAAATTTACAAAAGTAAACCCATTTTTTATGGTTTAGGAAACTTTGTTTTCGACAGTTTCACGGGGACTAGACATGGCACTTGGACGGAGGGATTTGCAGTTTGCTTTTCAATTAACGATGGAGTTATTTCCTTTTCGTTATATCCGTATACACAAGGAAAAGAAGATGATCCGGGTGTTCATTTGATGAAAGATTCACATTTGGATTTATTTTATAAAAACATAGATTCGTTGAATAGGATAATATGTGATCCAGAGATGGTAAAAAGTGAATATCAAAAATTTATAAAATCTCAAAAAACGTATTTAACATATATAGAGCCATATAGCAACCGTTATTTGATAGCTCTTCATAAAAGAGGACTTCTTCCGTCACTTCTATCTAAAAAGAAAAAAAAGTTTCTGTTAAACCTTGTACGTTGTGAAGCTCACAGAGATATTTTAATTGGATTACTAAATGAAATCACAAAATAAGAGACAATGAATCTAAGTTTTATAGTAACATTGTTATTGAAAAAATATTTTAAAGTAATTAATGGTGGAGTAATTAATTACGGACAGTCCGTCAAAATAGATTTAAATACGTCAATAATAGTCAAAAAAAGAAATTATCTTTTTATTGAGGATGGAGTCTATCTAAGGTCGAAATCTAAAGGTTATCATGCCGGGATGCCTTTTTATACGGGAATTTTGATAGATGGACATGAATCCACAATAAGGATTGGTGAAAATAGTAGACTAAACGGAGTTTATGTACATGCAAAAAAGCCGATAAGTATTGGAAAAAATTGTGTAATCGCTTCAGGAGTTAACATTATTGATTCTAATGGACATATAGTTTCCTCTTTAAATCGAACAATTGGACGAGATGAACCTATCCCTATTGTAATAAGTGATAATGTTTGGATTGGCTTGAATAGTGTCATTCTTAAAGGTACAATAATCGGCGAGAATTCGGTTGTTGGTGCAAATTCCGTTGTTAAGGGTTCTTTTCCCTCATATTCTTTAATACAAGGAAATCCAGCCATAAGCAAAGGATTTATTATAACTTAACATAATAATAAATGAAAATAGCAATTCATCACAGTACTGGTACTTTTAGTGACTTATGGATTCAATATTGCGAAACCAATAAGGTACCATATAAAATTGTCAATTGTTATGACACTAACATAATCGATCAACTTAACGATTGCAGTGCATTGATGTGGCATCACCAACAAAATAATTATAAAGACATGTTATTTGCAAAACAATTGTTATATTCTGTAGAAAGTTCCGGCAAATTGGTTTTCCCAAATTTCAATACCACATGGCACTTTGACGATAAGGTCGGACAGAAGTATTTATTGGAGGCGATCGGGGCTCCGTTAGCACAATCGTATGTGTTTTACACAAAGGAAGATGCTGTAAAGTGGATAAAAGAAACTCAGTTTCCCAAAGTATTTAAGTTAAAAGGAGGCTCCGGTTCGGATAATGTAAGACTTATTCACTCTAAAAAACAAGCGTCAAGATTGGTTATGAAAGCATTTGGTAGAGGCATATCAACAAAGAATAAACGTAATTTACTATTTCACAGGCTGTGGCAAATTAAACGCAACAGAAATATCGCATCTGTGACATCTTTTATAAAGGGATTGGGGCGCTTGATTGTTCCTACCACTTTTGAGAAAATGCATGGCAGAGAAAAGGGCTATGTTTATTTTCAGGATTTTATTTCCGGTAACAGTTTTGATACAAGGCTTGTTGTTGTAGGAAACAGGTGTTTTGGAATAAGGAGATACAATAGGGATAATGATTTCAGAGCTTCGGGTAGCGGACTGTTCAAGTATGAACCTGAACTTTTCAGCACAAAAGATATATCGATTGCTTTCGATCTTGCAAATAAGCTCAATACACAAAGTATAGCTTATGACTTTATCCATGATGAAAGGGGAAAACCTTTGATTGTTGAAATAAGTTATGGATACAATGTAAGCGTATATCATAATTGCAAAGGTTTTTGGGACAAAGATTTAAATTGGCATGATCTGCCTGTAAATCCACAATACTTTATCATTGAAGATCTGTTAACAGCATTAAAAAAATCAGCTTGCGAAACAGTTTTATATTAAAAACACTTATTTTTTTTGGCATTTTATATGGTAGGAATAGATTTCACCAAAAAAAATTGTTTATTCATACATTCTTTCACCACTGGTGGGCAGGAAAGAGTCATGTCAGTTTTGGCGAATTATATGAGTAAACAATATGAGGCTCATGTTGTCTTTTTGTTTCAGGGTATAATCCTTTTTATGTTACTAATTCATCCGGTAAATTGTATTACCCATCATCCGGTTATGAAAAAAAATATCGAAACTGATTTACACGTTCAAGACGTTATTCTATCATAATAAAACAATTACTAAAATGAAGCCAGACACGGTATTGAGTATGCCCCGAGTATACAATAATCTATCCATAATTTCGCTTTTAGGCACAAATATTCCAATATTTGTATCAGATAGGAAGAACCCGTTACATAACATAGGGGCTTGTAATACTTTACTGCGACAATTATCATATCCTTTCGCAAGTGGGATTATAGCACAGACAGCATTTGCAAAAAAAGTCCCGTCATAGCCAAATAAAAATAACAATATTTAATTAATTGCCAATCCATTGAAAACAATTATAACATTCCCAAAAAAGTATTAGAAAAAAACCAGATTATCAATATAGGAAGGCTTATTCCCAGTAAGAATCAACAAGAACTAATAAAATTATATCATAAAATAAACGATAATGATTGGGTATAATAGTAGTTCTCTTCACATATTGTTTGGATTTGGATTTGTAGGAAGTATGAAATTAGCAAATGGTGCTTTTGCACATAATGATTGGTTGGAAATATTATCTAATTATGGGATCATCGGCGTTTTAATTTATTTTTTCTTATTTTATTCCATAATAAAATATGCTTGGAATAGAGAATGGCCTAAAGGCAAACGTATAACTATACTTACAATCGTTTCAATGTGGTTGATGATATCGATGTTGTCAATGTGGTACACAAGCATAGTAACATTGTTCCATTCAATTATACTGGCATACTTACTAGGTAGTAAAATTAAATTGAATGGAGGAGATTGAAAAAATACGAATAATATTTGTCGCTTCTTCTTTGTCGGGAGGGGGGGCAGAAAGAATGATGATTAATATAATAAATTCATTGTCGTTAACAAAATATGATATATTATTAATAAACACTTCTTATGAAAATAGATCCATCCAATTGAAAAAAGGAATTAAATTCTATAATTTCAACAAGGTACATGCAAATAATGCATTTCGTAAACTATATATAAAAATAAGATATTTTTCTCCTTCATATGTATTCAGCACTAGTACGAATTTCGGCTATATGTTAGTATTGTTGAAAATATTGCTTTTGAATAAGTTTAAAATCATAATACGAATAGCTGTCCCACCATCCGAGAATTCAGTTAATAATTTCAGAGCTCGAATTGTACATTTTCTGTCGAAGATTACTTTTAGTAGAATCGATCAATTTATAGCTCAAACTGAATTTTCTAAACAAGATATGATTTTAAATTATAAAATTAAACCTTATAAAATAGAAGTAATAAGGAATATTATCGATGAAAAGTTTCTATTAGAACAAGGTAATATGTTCATTCCTATCGAATTTCAGAATAGTAAATATAATGTTGTGGCTGCAGGTGCCCTCTACTCGATAAAAGGATTTGATTTATTAATACAGGCATTTACAAAAATTTGCCTTAAATGCGATAATGCATGCCTTTATATTTTAGGCAAGGAAAGATATGAGCACGGTTATGAAAAATATTTGCAAAATTTGATCAATGAGTTGAATCTTTCTAAAAAAGTCTTTTTATTAGGATATAAAGAAAATCCATATCCTTACTATAAGAATGCAGATTTGTTTGTACTTTCTTCCAGAACAGAAGGATTCCCTAATGTGGTGCTTGAGTCATTATTTTTTCACACCCCTGTCATTGCTACTGACTGTGTTGATTTTTCAGGTATAATTATAGAAGGAGTAAATGGGTATATAGTAAAGAAAAATAATATTAATGCGCTATATGAAGGAATCAGTATGGCATACTGTAAATTAAGGCAACCTTTTAGTTTTATTTTGGAGAAATATAACTATGAAAACATTTTTGTGTAATGTTAAGGTTCTTTTTAAAAATGCAAAGGGAAGTACAAAAATAATTTATGAATATAGTTCTTGATAATATTATTTTTTCATTACAAAAAAGAGGTGGAATTTCTGTGGTTTGGAGTGAGTTCCTGAAAAGAATTATATTGCAAAAAGATTTTTCGGTATCGTTTATTGAATACAACAATGCTCAAAGTAATTTTTTTCGAAAAGAATTGTCCTTAGATGTGAAACAAAAAATATCTACTCTTTTATTTTTTAAAAGATACATTAATCCGAGTTTTCATATGGAATCCCCTTACATTTTCCATTCTTCCTACTATAGGGTATGTTGTGATCCGAGAGCAAAAAATGTAACAACTGTACACGACTTTACCTACGAGTATTTCTTTAAAAGAATTGCAAAAAGCATTCATTCCTGGCAAAAAGAACAAGCAATAATTCGAAGTCAGAAAGTTATTTGCATATCAGAAAATACTAAACAAGATTTACTTCGCTTCCTTCCACAAGTATCTTCTGATAAAATTTGTGTAATATACAATGGTGTTAATAAAGAATTTCATCCCATTCCACGAGGTGTTGAGTACGATATGCAACTGCCATTTGATCGACATAACTATTTATTATTTGTTGGCGCTAGAGGAGGGTACAAAAATTTCGAAATTGCAGTAGATGCAGCTCGATTGGTAAAGCTGCCCTTGATTATTGCGGGAGGCGGAATTTTGACTTCTGCCGAGATAGAAAAATTGAATAAAATAGTAGGACATAGTAATTATTGTTATTTGGGTTTTGTAGATAATGAACAATTAAATGTTTTATACAACAATGCGTTCTGTTTACTATATCCATCAAGTTATGAGGGTTTCGGTATTCCTGTGATAGAAGCTCAAAAAGCAGGATGTCCAGTCATTGCTTGTTATAAATCGTCTATACCTGAAATCATTGGCAATACGAAAATCAGGCTTGAAAAAATAAATGCAAATATTATAGCAGAAACCATTCAATCGCTCATATCTTCAACAAGGGAATATGAAATTAAACAAGGCTTAATAAATGCCGAGCGCTTTTCTTGGGATATAACTTTTCAAAAAACGATTCAACTTTATAGGTCATTAATGTGAAGACCAATTTTAATTTGATAAAAAAAAATAAAACAATTTTAATCATTTCCTGTGTTTTCCCTCCCGAACCAGTGGTTTCTGCTTTATTGTCCAAGGATATTGCTAACGAATTATCAAAGTCACATAATGTTGAAGTTTTGCATCCAAAACCAACTCGACCTGACGGATATGTATTTACCCAAGACGAATTGATTTTTAATTATGAGTCAATCACAACAAATTCATTTACATGTCCTTCTTACAGTTTATTTGGTCGGTTAAGAGAAAGCTATAGTTTTGGGAAAAAATGTGCTCGATATATTAATGAAAATGTAGGGAATATTGATATTATTTATCTTAATGCGTGGGCTTTATTTGCTCAATATGAGATTATAAAAGCTGCAAAGCAATGGAATATTTCATGTGTAACACATATTCAAGATATTTATCCTGAATCATTTACAAATAGATTACCATTCGTTTATAAAAAAATATTACAGAGTATTTTTTTACCAATAGATAAATTTGTACTGAGAAATTCAAAGAAAGTTATTGCTATTTCCGGTAAAATGAAATACTATTTAGCAAAAACACGAAATATAAATCTAAACAAAATTGATGTTGTAAATAATTGGCAGGATGAATCCACATTTATTCAGTGTGAACAAGCCATAGATGAGAATGATTCAGTAAAAAATTCTTTTTCTTTTATGTATTTGGGAAATATTGGACCTGTTGCCGGTGTTGAATTATTGATAGATGCTTTTAACAAAGCTAATTTGCAGAATGCAAAATTAGTTATTGCTGGTTCCGGTTCAATGAAAGAAAAATTGCAATCAAAATGCGAATTATTAAATAACAGTAATATTGAATTTTGTCCTGTGAAGGAAGGAAAAGTCCCGGAAACACAAGCAACTGCCGACGTTATGCTTTTGCCGATAAAAAAAGGGGCAGCATCAAGTTCTATTCCATCCAAGCTTCCAGCTTACATGTTTTCTTCCAAACCGATAATTGCCTGTGCCGATTCAGATAGTGATACAGCAGATGCAATACGTGAATCTGATTGCGGATGGATTGTAGAGCCTGAGAATACAGACAGTTTATCAGAGAAAATGGAGGAAGTTCGTGTTATGAGTAAGATTCAATTAGAAGATATGGGTAAACGTGGCTGTGAGTATGCATTAAAACAATTTTCTCGTAGGAAAAATATTCTGAAAATAGTGCAAATAATATTGAATGTTAAGGGATAAATTAATATTGTCAAGAAATAAAACCTTGTGATTGCAACTTGTTGTTAAAATACATAGCAAGTATTATAAAATTTTTCTTAACTACATATAATTAAGACTTTTTAAAAGATAAGTGTTGACTTTGTGTTGGATCGTTGATGAAAATCCATATTGAGAGAATTTTTCATAGGGTTTCCAGTTTACTCAAAATGACATTATTTCAAGATACAAAATTAAAATGATAAAATATAGAATTGCAAAACTATCTGATGTAAATCAAATTGCATCAATACATTACAAGGTTCGGGATATATATTCCGAAGGCTTTTTTTCACAAATGGATATATTTTTTTTGAGACACTATTACCGAATTATACTACAAGATTCTAACGAAATTATTATATGTGCTGAAAATGAATCCGGAAAGATTTTGGGATTCTGTTCCGGCACATTAAATGTTTCATCGCAATTTGTGAATATACGAAAACATAAATTTTCATTTGTTTTGGCAATTATCCCTTCTTTTATAAAAAGACCATCACTAATTAAAGCTGCGTGGAACCGCTTTTCTTCAATAAAAACAAATGATGGGCATTTTGTTAATCAAGGGGGTGCAAGAAGTGAATATTGGGCATGGGATCAACAATGTAGAGATTCAGAAGCTTCTGTCGAGTTATTAGAAAAATTATATTCTATCATGTATATATTAGGAGCTAAAGAAATTTTTTTTGAAGTAGATATTGTAAATAAGAAAATTGTTAGATTCCATGAAATTAATGGAGCTACTCTAATAAATAAAGTCGTTTTGGATGATGGCAGAGAAAGATTATTAATGAAATATGATTTGGATAAAAAATACAATAAAAACAATTATGGAATTAACTATATTTATCAAAGATTTTGCAGATCAATTTGACGAGACTGCATTAAACGAATTTGCTCCAGAAACAAATTATCGAAATATTGACGAATGGTCATCGCTTGTAACCTTGGCTATTTTGAATATGATTGAAAAAAAGTACGGCGTTCGCTTAACTCCGATTGAAATGCGACCGGTTAACACGATTCAAGAACTTTTTGATTTGGTACGGTCGAAACAATGAATCCGTTTTCGTTGAAAAATAAGACGATTTTGGTTACCGGCGCTTCTTCGGGTATCGGGAAAGCGATTGCTACGGAATGTTCCAAAATGGGAGCGAACGTTGTAATAACCGCTCGCAATGAAGAACGACTGAATGAAACTCTATCGCAAATGGATAGTATCGGTCATTCCGTCATTGTTGCCGACTTAAACAAAGAAGATGACAGGCTTCGATTAGCGGAGCAATCGCCGAAATTGGACGGATTGGTTCATTGTGCCGGAATTGTCAAAACGATGTTGTTTCAATTTATCGATGCAGCTTCATTGTCCGAAATCATGAATGTGAATTTTCTGGCTCCGACTTTATTATCAACTCAATTGATCGAGAATAAAAAATTGATGAAAAAAAGTTCGATTGTTTATATTTCTTCCATATCGGGTATCTTGTGTGCGTTGAGAGGTAATTCCATGTATTCAGCCTCAAAAGGTGCCGTTAACGGGATGATGAAAAACATGGCATTGGATTTGGCACCCAAAGGGATACGTGTAAACAGCGTCAATCCGGGAATGATAGAAACGCCTATTTTCGAAGGAGGAATAATCGGGTCCGAACTGTTAGAAGAAGATAAAAAACGTTATCCCTTAAAACGCTACGGTAAACCGGAAGAAGTAGCTTATGCTGTCATTTATTTGCTTTCGGATGCGAGCGCTTGGGTCACCGGCTCGAATCTCGTGATTGACGGTGGATATACTTTAAATTAAGAAAATGGACGTATATATAAAACATATTTCCTGTTATCTGCCTGAAAATATATTGACTAATGAGCAACTCGCCATGGAATTTCCCGAGTGGACGGTCGAAAAAATTGCTTCGAAAATCGGAGTAAACAAGAGGCATATTGCAGCAGATAATGAAACAGCTCTCGATATGGGAATAAACGTGGCTAAAAAACTTTTTTTAGAAAATGATATTGATAAATCAGCAATTGATTTTCTGCTTTTTTGTACTCAAAGTCCCGATTATTTTTTACCGACTTCGGCATGCATTATTCAAAACCGGTTAGGATTATCGATTTCATGCGGTGCGTTGGATTTTAATCTCGGCTGTTCGGGTTATGTTTACGGACTTTCGCTTGCCAAAGGTTTAATCGCAGGAAATATTGCCACAAATGTGTTGCTCATTACATCTGAAACTTATTCAAAACATCTTCATTCTAAAGATAAGGGTAACCGCACAATTTTTGGAGATGCTGCTGCCGCCTCTTTAATATCAACAGATGGTTTTGTAGAAATTGGTGAATTTGTACTGGGAACAGATGGACGAGGAGCAGATAATCTAATTGTGAAGACCGGAGCAATGCGCAATAAAAACTCGAAAAATGATTTGCATTTTGATGAAAACAACAATCCGAAATCAAGTGACTATTTGTTTATGGATGGTGGCGAAATTTTTAATTTCGCATCTGAAACCGTTCCAAGTTTGATAGAAGAAATCTTGAAAAAGAATCATTTATTATTAGAAAACATTGATTTATTTGTGTTTCATCAAGCCAATAAATATATGATGAACTATTTGCGTAAATTGATTGATATAGACAAGGATAAGTTTTATGTCTGTCTTGAAAATACAGGGAATACGGTTTCTTCGACTATTCCTATTGCTTTGCATGAAGCACAAACAGAAAAATGTTTACACGGCAATATCTTATTGGCTGGATTTGGTGTAGGATATTCTTGGGGAGGAGTTATATTAAAAAAGGTATAAAACTCAATAGATCAAAAGACTAACGGTGGTGGGTTGAAATAATGGACTACTGAAAGCCCATTTGAGGCTAAAGAATCTTTAAGGTGTTAGGATTTTACTCATCTTGAAATGACAAATTAAAGTGATGGGAAGAATGATACGGTTATTAGATATATTACTATCTATAATGGGTATTATTATATTCTTACCACTATTTCTAATTTTATGTCTTGTTATAAATTTGGAAAGTAGGGGAGAAAGTATATATAAACAAATTCGCGTAGGAAAAGGCGGCGTTGATTTCAAATTATACAAATTCAGAACGATGGCTGTCGGTTCCGACAAGGGTAGCTTAATCACCATTGGTGCAAGAGATAACCGAATCACCAAAGTCGGCTGCTTTTTACGAAAATATAAATTAGACGAGTTGCCTCAATTGGTCAATGTTTTACTCGGTGACATGAGTTTAGTCGGTCCCCGTCCTGAAGTTCGGAAATATGTCGATTTATACGACAATTACCAACGAAAAGTTTTGCAAATACGTCCCGGTATTACGGATTATGCTTCCATCAATTACAGGAATGAAAATGAATTGTTGGAAAATGCCGGTGATCCCGATAAAATGTATATCGAACAAATACTGCCTGAAAAGATACGCTACAACATGACATATATCAACAATTATACTTTAGCTGAATATTTCAAGATTATCTTTTTGACTCTTTGGAAAATTTTTAAATAAATTGATTATGCTTATTCCCTTTTCTCCTCCATACATAGATCAAACCATGATCGACGAAGTGGTCGATACGCTTCGTTCGGGATGGATTACCACCGGACCGAAAACCAAAAAATTCGAACACGAGTTATCCGATTATTGCGGTAATCAAGCAACCTTGGCTGTCAACTCCAATACCTTCGGTTTGGAAATTGCTTTGCGTTGGTTCGGCATACGAGAGGGCGATGAGGTGATTGTTCCGGTTTATACGTATTGCGCAACAGCCAATGTGGTTGTTCATTGCGGCGCTACACCCGTGATGGTTGACATACGGTCGGAAGATTTAAATATTTCGATAGAGCATATTCGTAAAGCGATAACTCCACTAACCAAAGCAATTATTCCGGTTGATTTGGGCGGAATGCCTGTCGATTACGATGAGTTGTTTTCGTTGGTGCAATCGGAAGAGATTCGAAGACTGTTTTTACCCGGTACGAAAGAACAGGAACATTTGGGTCGCATATTGATTTTATCCGATGCGGCACATTCGATCGGAGCGGAATACAAAGGTAGAAAAACAGGGGCTTTGGCAGATATATCGGTATTTTCTTTTCATGCGGTAAAAAATCTGACAACTGCAGAAGGCGGAGCTATTGCTTTGAATTTACCGCCACCGTTCGTTAATGAAGAAGTTTATCGATATCTGTGCGCCTATACGCTTCACGGACAGGATAAAGATGCTCTTTCTAAAACAAAAAAAGGGGCTTGGCGTTACGATGTGATTACTTCCGGCTATAAAGGCAATATGACCGATATCATGGCATCTTTGGGTTTGGTGGAATTGAAACGTTACGATGATGATGTTTTAAAAGCTCGAAAATACATTTTCGACAGGTATTCGGAAGCTTTGGAAAAATACGATTGGGCTGAACTTCCCGTT
>Ga0123354_10002620_pt1 | contig 24025 bp, 15 predicted proteins | sample TergutLab28metaG_2_FD_97872 | JGI IMG/M metagenome (GOLD analysis project Ga0123354, IMG submission 97872) | Labiotermes labralis P4 segment gut microbial communities from Petit-Saut dam, French Guiana - Lab288 P4 | ecosystem: Host-associated > Arthropoda: Insects > Digestive system > Gut ... | reverse complement strand
GTCCACACAATTGGCCAGCCAGGTCTCCAGACTTAAGCCCACTGGATTATTGTGTATGGGGATGGATGAAAGAACTGGTTTACAGTGTGAAGGTGGTAACGCGAGATGAATTGCTTAGTCGCATTTTGGATGCCGCAGACCGCATCAGGGACAGCCAGCGGAAACTACAATGAGCCACCCACGCAGTTCACAATCGAGCGGCAGCCTTTGTTGCGGCCGGTGGTGGCATTTTTGAAAACCAGCTTTAAGCACAGATAAGTTCAAATTAAAGGTAATTTCACGAAGTTAACTTTACATTTATACTTTAAATGTATCGTGTATTATGTTGTTTTATTATTTTGTTCCATTTATTGTCAATAATCGTTACCTTCTATTCTAAGTTTCAAGCGGTCATAACTCTGTAACCGTCCAAAATCGGACACATGTTTATATGAACTTTTTTGATCACAAAGACGTAGGAAATCACCTCCTGCAGTAATGTCCACAAGTTGTGAAACACCCTGTATACTGTTACTAATGGGAAAAAATTTATAAGAAATGCAATTCACAATATAGGCTTGGGTGTTTCTTTTGTGGTACATTTTCACAAAATGAATTGGTAGTGTATGTCTCCATGAATAAACAGCTCATAAGTTTTCAGAATTGCCTCAGCATTCCTTCTTGGCTTTGACTGGGAAAGAGTTGGGAGATGTTTTCTCATTTAAAATGTCTTCATGGACAGCATAACATTGTCGTAGGCAACCCGTTGGCAGCAAGCTCCAGGTTGAGCAGGCCTTGTGTAAATGAATCAACCATTTATATCATCAAGAAAAAGGAAAACAGGTTTAGAGGAAGCATTAAAGCAATTGTTGCACTGATTGAAAAATTTCATGTGTAATTTGTACTGTGACCCTTTCCTTAAAACATGGAAAGAGCCTGATGTGTATGCCTGGAAAATGAGGCAGTATTTCACCAGTGACAGAGAAGGCCATGGGGTTGTACAGCCACTGCACAGAGTCTGGAGGTGAGGAGAAAGGCAACTTCCATGCCAGTAAAGAATGGCTTGTAAAACTATAGAAGTGGATGAGCCTGCATATTGTGAAGAGAATAGGAGAATCAGCATCTGTTGATTATGTGGCATTTCAGAAACAATCAGTGTGAAGCACTACTTACCACAGAAGATCTTTAACCTTGATAAGACAGCCTGAAATTTAAGAATGAAATGGAGGCTGTCACAGTGTTGCACAAGGAAGTGTGTGTAAATACATGCAGAGGATGGTGTAGTAATGGGAGATTACCTTTTTTGTTCATGAAGTCTTCATTCTCTCCCTTTGCCATGCACTGCATCATTTGGTCATTTGGAAATTATGATGATAGTCACATGAATGCCAACACACTTTTTCATATTTTGTACCAGTTTCATGTCTGTTATATGCATAACCCAATTTTTTTCCATAAGGTCGTCACACTTGATTTTACCATTTGCGGGATTTTTCAGAAAGCAAGGGTTTTGTTTGTTGTATTTTTATGCTGTTGCTTAATAAATTAATTGATACAATAATGAATAATCTGAAAGTAGCATGATTATACCCTTGGCTGTTTTTATATGCAATTTCAAGTAGAAAAAACCATTTTGGAATGCTGTATTTTTTATGGATGTATAGTCTGTTTCGTCTCTTGTCATTATAACTAGTACATTGTACCTAGTTCATGTTTGGATATTACAAAATTGAAACCTTTCATCTGTCCTTACGCTTTTCTGATGATTGGTTTCCTGGGAGTTAAAATTATTTGATTTTTTTTTGTGCATATAAGTGGCTAAAATTTCAAGGTAAAAAATTTACATGCATCAAGCTGTTGGTACCTGCTGTTAGTATAAGTGTTTTTTCTAGGATTACCATTGGTGGTGGCGTAGTTTTCTCACGAGCGGATTTACTGCCTTTTACTTGTTTGTGTACTGTATCCACTACTTTGTCACCAAGCTCAATATTGAAGATATTACCTCTACATTTCTTTATTTTGGATACACACTCATCATGGTTTTCCTCTTCTTTCTCTTAACAGGTAAGGTATTGTTTGTACAGCGTTGCATAATTCCTCTCAGTTAAGAAAGCTGGCAATTTCTACACATAAACCAAATTACTCTAACATAATGATCAGGTTTTTCATATGTCCAGATCTTTGAAAATCAAAATTTATGTTAGCTTTATTGTAAGAAATTAATTCACTTGTAGTCTTGTTTGTGTGTGAAATTCTTCTCCGAGAGGCACTAGATGTTACTAATCTTTAATGAACTGAGTTTCTTGCATCCTTTTTCGGAACAAAAATGTATTTCAGCAGACCTGTGTGTTCAGGATGCAGCAGAAGTGTGTGGACTTTCGCAGCCTAAGTTGGAAATGGCTATGCTAAGTTGCTGATGTGTGAATGTGTTAAGTGTGCAGTGTCAGATGAATTATTGTGCTGCTGCTGTTGGTGATGCATATTTCTATTTCTTGAGAAATTACAAGAATTTATTAAACCATGTAAATGTTTACTGAATGCTATGAAAAATAATTCAAAAGTTGTAGTACTTGTTCATGTGGATGTAAGTTGGTAAGATATTTTTCATTTTTTCTTTCTTTTCATTTCCCTCCCCATTTTCATTTACCACCATTTACACTGACATACTAAGGCTTTTATTTGCAACATTTGGTATTTAAATGTGGTTGTGATTCAACAGCTAATAAAGCAAGGGTGAAGTGATTTTTTTTAACCTGTGCTTTTATAGGAAAAGTCTTGCCAGAAAAACTGCATTACAGCTGTGAAAGACTCCTTCTTCAGATGCATGAATTGAACTACATTAGTTTGTTTATCTGTTAAGAAATTTTAAATTGAAGTGTGGTCCTTGCCTTTGGAGGTATTATGTAGATATTAACATGCCCTGTAATATACCCAAATGGACACTGTAAATTGGCTTTTGTTTCGTAGATTCTTATGTGTTGTTTTGTATGGGTGTGCAAATTGGTCTATCACCCTAAGAGAAGAGTGTAATTCATGCTAGAGAACAAAGGGCTGAGGAGAATACAGTATGTAATTTTATTGAGAGGATAGAGGCAATTCTGTAACTAAATGCTACAGAGTTTATTTTACTTAATACATTTAGGGTGACTAAATCAAGAAGAATGAGATGGATGGGACATATAGTACATGTGGGGAAAATTGGCAGATCATGGAACATTTAAGTTATGAGGCCTTAAGGGAAGATGCCATTTCTTGTAGATGTAGATAGTAGGATATTATTAAACTGGACTGTTTGGACTGAGGATGTGGAGAAGGTATGGACTGGATTCAGCTGGTTCATGTTTGCTGGCAGGCTTGTATGAGCACTGTGATGAGTGAACCTTTGGTATTCATAGAAACAGGAGAAGTCTTGAGTTCTTTGTTCTGCTGGTTTGTTACACAGTGTATGTTGGTAGTTTTGTGTGTGGGGACAGTCTGTTGGTCCCATCTTCAGATAAGAAAAAAATTAATAAAATCTTGGTGGAAGAATCTTTGGACTGCTTGACCCTTGAAGATGGGACTGATAGACAACAGTAGACAATTACCAACTTTCAGTGCATAACAACCCAGAAGAGTGAAGACCACATCTGTGCCATGGCAGAAGCCTGAGAATCTCACAGGACCTAAGTAAGGTTTCAAGACATATGTTGACCCATGTAGTGCCTGGCTAGCTAGCTGGCTATTTGTGAAATTATTGCAGCGTTCTTCACTGATGCTATGTAATTTGAATTATGATTTTTTTCAGGGTCCATTGGCTTTTTTGCATGCTTCTGGTTTGTGAGGAAAATCTACAGTGTGGTGAAAGTGGATTAAGTGCATGATGAGATTGTGATAAACAAAAGTGTCTAGACATAAATTATTGAAGTACTGTATTCCTCATGATGTGGAACTGTGTGTATGGTATGAAAAGTTTGAAGATAACTGATAGTTTGCTAGCCGTGTTCTGTAATTAATTAATTAATTAATTACAGAACACGGCTAGCTGTGATGGTGATAATGCACAAAGCCATACACAAGCAGATGAGACAATAAATTGTGTATGATTGTCATACTGCATAATCAGAACAGAAAGGGATGCATTTCATTGCATTAAATGTTTTTCCAGTAAAAAAAAAAAGTGATAATTTAATGTTTTATTTCTTCACAACACAAAAAAACACACTGTTGCAGAGATCACAGAAATTTAACATTAAAATGTCAGTTATCAGATAGCTGTACAGTAATGGCACAGAATAGTTATAGATTAAAATATAATTTAATGTTTCAGGTGTGTTAGAGTGGTTGTTTTTGTGTTAATATGCTGTGAGCTTTTACTTGTTAAAAAGTATCTTCGCAGGCGTAATTTCATTATGAGACGTTAAAAATTTCACAGTCCTGTAGTTAACAGTATTGGCTAATGTATAATGTAAATTTGTAGGATAAAAAGAATATTCATAATATGATTATTGTGCGATATGAGGTGCCTACATAGGTGTCGCTGGCGGCGGTTCAAGTCTTCCGGGTTATACCATGTCAGCTGATAAATATTGGCTGATGTTTTGAAGGGACTACAATCCTTTGAAGTGGTGATAACTGTGTACCAGTCAAAGTGGCATGACAACCTAGAAGATTTGAATAGTCAGCATCATTATAATTATAATGAACTGTAATTGATTTGTTACTGTACATGAAGACACTTGCAGTAATAGCACAGGGATATGTGAAACAGGTTTGCTGCACAAGAGGATTTTTTTTTTATCTCGTATCTGTCATATATCATGCAGAATATGCATTCTGAAATTGTGACCAAACAAATTATGTATTTAACTACAGTAAGTTGTCTGAATTGAGAACAGTGTTATCCTCTCCACCAATATGGATGGGACAGTTCAGCCAGGCATGAGAATATGCTGTTTGTTACAGATGGAACTGCTCCTCCAAATATAGGAGGTACTGTAACATTAATCTTTTCTGTTTAAAGAAATTCCACAAAAGAATATGAAAAAAATATATACACATCATACATACACAGTGTACAACACCAATCTGCCCCCCTCCCCCATTTTGTGCTCCACCATCTAAGTCCTTTCCTCATTTTGTGATAGTTTTTGTGATCCTAAATCAATAATCCAAATGTTAAAATTCCACAGTTAAAGATTTTTATTTTGTCAGTGTTCAGTAGCACTACTTCCTAGAGGGGCTTTAAAACGGAGTTTCACTGTATACACTTATAAGGAGATACAGTATGTATTACACAAATGTCTCAGTTCTTGTATTTGGTTGCCTGGTGGCAGTCACACAGTCAGTTGATGTGCTTTCTCAGTAACAGTAGAAGGGTAAAGTAATGAAAGGTAATCAAAGTGAATTACATATGACTTTTACTAACATCCAGTAGATGCTCATAACTCTTGAAATTATAATTGTATCAGTTCACAGGTTGCCTTATGGGATATGTGTAAATATGTGACATGTTTGTTAGCATACTGCTTAAAATGTAAGCAGTGAAGGAGTGAACTTACAGACCTTACAGGTATGGAAATATAATGGTAGCCCCCAGCAATTGCTTGTGGTCAATAGAACTGTATAAAGATTGAACTACATAGTTTTCCACAGTACTTGTATATGTGGCCTTCACCACAAAACAGAATATTATGTTTTACTTCAATATTAAAATTTTCTTAAACAATTTTTGTCACTTAAATAATAAACAATTAGTTTTCAAACATATTTCAGAAATGTATTTTAAAAATCAATCATGCACAATATATAATATGAAATATAGAGGCTACATGTTTTTGGCTAAATTAAGCCATCAGGTCTTATTAGAAACATTAAAAAGATATTAACATTGCAGAGGGTGTGAGATCTCCACTTTCAAAGTTTTAAAAATACACTGGAAATGTATCCAAAAGTGTTTTATTGTGGTTTTTTTTTTTTTTTACACAAGAAGCCCTGTTGATGAAAGAGTACAATATAAATAACATTGTCTTATTTGTCATTAAGTTTTATGTTCTTCAGCACTGAGTGTCCAGTTTTAGCTGCATTGTGTGATGAAACAGTTTGAATGTTTCAACACAGATTGCAGTCACAACCCATAAAGGCAAGGTTAGATATCAGACACATGTGTAAATGTAAACCTAATAGGATAAATAAGTTTCCATAAATTAATTATAAATCTTGTAACTGCTGCTGCTGCTAGTACTACTACTACTACTACTACTATTACGACTACCACCACTACCATGATCATGGTACTAGAGTCTTAGGATGAAGTTGAGTGTATGTGCAAGAATTCAAATTCTCATGAATGCACTCCAGCCATTGCCCACAGTAGCACAATGATAGTACATGACATTTGTGGTTACAATGTGCAAAATGTAGTGTCTTAATTCATGAGACTGTGTTTTGTTCGATAGTTTGTAGAGGACAAGCTTAATTCTCAGATTAAAGGAATTGCTTAGGAATGGAAATATTCAGTGGCTGCTTTGGATTTTTGAACTAAAAAATTCATTAATGTGCCAAAAGCAGACATTTAACATGAAGCTTAAATCTAAAGAAAAGAGGCCAAATGTAGTTTCTTCTCAATTTCCCAGTCATTTTGTTTGTTGGGTTTTTTCTTGTTAAGAAAAAGCTGACTAAAAAGTGCATTGAGTAATTTTCAGAACTCTTATGAATTATAGTTGTTTGGAAGTGATATTCAAGATATATACTTTTCCCATTTTCTTGTTTTGCTTCTGGGTAATAATGGCCAGTGTTGAAATGTCATTCAGAAAACTGACAGTAATTAAGTACAAGGGAAGTTTGTTGTACCAAATGATGTTACCGTTCTGGCTTTGGAACACAAAGAGCAACCAAAATGGACAGTAGAGTATTTAAAAATTATTTTGTCAATTCAAAGGCCATCATGAGGAAGTTTTACTAATCAGAAGGTGTTCGAGGGTTTTATTTTTGGAATTATGTTCTTTTAATATTCACAGACCATGTCATCTTGGGGTTAGGGACTTCTCTTGTAATGGAGATTTTTGAATATCTTTCTGGTGTCTTACCGCAGGGGTTGGCAGCAGCCACAGATCATCTAGTCCATAGTTAAATCAATATGACAAAGACACTTTTTAAATTAAAGCAGTGGATTGTGTTGTGAAATAAATACTAATTTGGCCATTTTAAATACCCTCAACAAGAGGCTTGTGCCAGTGGTTGTGTGTGGAGTGGCTGTAAACAGTTACCAGTGTAAAAAGGATTACTATGGCAATAGCAGTATCTGAACATTAAGTAAATGAGGGTAATTTCTTGTAATCCTATGCTTTGTCTTTTATGCGAGGATTTTCCAAATGGAAAGATCACATTCAGCCTATAGAAAGCACGGTGTATTCTGAAAACTTACTAGCAATATGGTGAGCACCTATGTTGCTTTCAAATAAATTGTCCTAGCACTGCGACCAGCTGCCTGGTCTACTTCCCTATCAGTAATGTCGCTGTACAGTTACACTGTGAAACAGGATGAAACTGATATCTGTCACAGTCTTGAACATGACTGAAGACCATCTTTCACCACACATCATGATCATATTGCACAATGCATTGAATTGAGTGCTGTTCTCATGAGAGGAGGCTGTATACAACAGAAAAGGGAGTGAATGCCATACTAATGGCTGTAGTACCAACAGTGTTTTGTGGAAACATTGTAAGAACAGATGTCCATTTTGGAGTAAAGAGTAAACTTATATACACAAATTGGTATCAACAGAAGAGGACTATGAGAAGCACTTAAGAATAGACAATAAAACTTTAATATTTCTCATACAAAAGCCATCTCTCTGACAGTTCCAAAGCATGACATCAGATTCTCACTAGTATTAACATTTGCAGTTAAAATGGTGGTACAATAGGTCAAATTCTCCATGGTGTTCTGCATTCACAATGACCGAGTGAGCAGATCAGCTTCATCACGACACTGCGTCTGCCCATTCTGCAGCTGTCGTGCAGGTTTTTTTTTTGGCAAAGCATCACATCACCCAGGTCTGTTAGTCCCCCCTACAGCCAAGATTTGGCTCCCTGCAACTTCTGGCTTTTCCCAAAGCAAAAATTGCATTTGAAAGGGAGGAGATTCGTGAATGTGATCGTCACACAGTACACAAGCTCAGTCAACAGCGTCTCACTGCTGACTGACTAGCCCCACAGGAGAATGACTGTTTACGGATGCACAGTAAGGTCTCCTCTGACTGGCTGCCAAGTTACATTAAGGCCACATGACTGGTTCTGGAGATATTCAAAATGGCTGGACACTTTCCGGACAGCCCTCATACTCTCGTGCTCCTCTCCATAATGTTCCAGTACTGGATTTGTGAAACCCCCCAAACAACAGCAAGCATTGCTTTTATCACTGTTGGTGTCATTCTTAAGTTTCTTTTTGATTGGCAATTTTAGAAGTTTTCAATCCATACTCTGGCATTTTGTCTTCCAATTGTCATAATGGATTGTTTCATCCCCAGTAATGATGCATAAAAAAAAGGTCATCATTTTGACTGTGGTTCAAGATGCTCTGGCAGATACTCCAGCATTTGCATCTGTGATCTTTTGAGTTGCTTGGGAACCAATCTTCTGTGAGCTTTTGTGAAAGTCTGTCCCATTTCGATTACTTTGTGGGTAGAATCATGACTGATTTGCTACTTCATCAACAGCCACCCTTCTGTTACTCATGGCACAGTCTCATTCAACATTCTCGTCAACAGTAGACATGGATGGCTGCCCTGGTCATTCTGCACCAGCTACACTTATGATACAATATTTGAACTTGTCAATATATTCAACACACTTCCTTGTGGTAAAGCACTGTGGCAAAGTGTGCCAAGTCTTTTGTAGATTTCTGCTGCAGGTACACTTTCAGCCCACAAAAGTGAGATCAATGCATACTGTTCTTTGGTGCATACAGAAAGAAGAATGGCCATATTAACACTGCTACAATAACACAATTAACTGTTCATTCAAGGCCAAAACCATACGGTGACTGTGTCTACACTTACAGCTGTAAGTGTAGACACTGGTCATTACAATGAACAGTGAGGTTTTGTTTTTTGGTGAGCTAGGAACCACACTTTCATATATAATTTAGATAGAGCTTTTATATGTAATGTAGATAAATGTCGGTCATCAGAGTTTCAAGGCACATAGATACACACAGAGAACTGCTGGTTACTGCAGAGTAACTTAATAAAGCATGATCCACATATAAATGATTCCTTCTTGTTAACGGAACAAACAATGTCTGCAAAGTTTGTCGCCCTTTTATAATTTCTTATAACTAACAGAATGCCAATTTCAGCTATTACTTAAAAACACAGTTGAGACACATTCTTGGTTACTGAAATCTTTCTATTACAAACCTCGTTCCTTAATACAATATACTACGAATAATTTCCCTACATCAACGTTGAAATGGGGATAATTCCTGCCAGATGTAGGGACTTCTTCCTCACACTGGAATTAACCTAGTCTCCTAGCCAGTAAGTGGCTTCTAGTGCAAATTGTCAAGTGCAGTTGTGTCAATCCTGTATTAACATTAAGAATATGTGAACTTTTGACATCACTCCTGTACAAAGACACTATACCTTTCTTCCAAAATTCAGTTCTGTGATAGGATCAGTAAAGGAGGCCATGGACAGTATGTCAGAACACCACATACCAAAATATTAAAATGTTACCTTGGATGTTCTCCCTCAACTGCACTGCTGTTATTCCATCAGCTCTTCCTCTTACCTTACAATGCCTCAACACACTTCAGGTCCCACCATATATGCAGTGAAGAAGGGACCTCTTCTTGTCACATTACTATTATATATAAATCCTTCTATTTGTTAAAGAACTGTTGGAAGTCTACAAGAGATTTCTGTAGTAACACTCATTTGTGTTATATTTATACTGTTACAACAACCAGACCTGGCTTCAAAGTGTCTTCTCAGACAGTTGTGAAGTGCTAAAAATCATCAAATTCAACAGTACCAGAGACCTCATATCTGATACTGCAAAAGGAAGAATACATCAGGATATGTGAACATAGTGTAACAATTCTGGTGCATTCACATCTTTTAATTACATCACAAACCGTAAGACTTACAGACTGTGCACTGGACATAAAGGTGTTTTATTCTTTTATGCAACTTCTCTTTCACATACTCCTTGCTCTGGAATATATATACAAGTGTTCAGCTACGTGTAATGTGGAATGTCACACAAATCTCTTCAATAGGTCATTGCATGCTGACAGGATGAAGTGCCATGGAGGAGATACCAGGATTACTTCAGCAACTTGCCCTTCTAAATGTGGCAGGAGATTTGGTTTTTCTTGGCAGTGTCTCAACTTGAGGGAAGTATGAGGACTGCTGAAGGGGAATGAAGCATTTTGGACAAAAGGTCACCAGGATAGCCCAGTTGGTACAGTGACCAGACTACTGACATGGAAAAAAATTTTAGTCCCTTGCATTTCTGTAATATGCATGTTTCACTGATCAGTAATAAGTCCTGTCACCTTCCAGGTAGCCTCTGCTGTTTAACAGTGCTGGAACTCCTCTGACTAAGAAACTCAAAGTGATGAATAACTGTATGGTCACAACAACACTGACACTCACAAGTGTGGCTAAATATTCTAAGTAATGCTTATGTTTTCCACTGTATGCTTTTGCATTTAATTTTTGGATCACATTTAAAGCATCAAAATTCATCACCCATAATAAATCTATCGAAAAAGATGTTTCTCATGGCCAACTAACAACAGAGATCAGAACTAATACCAAGCTGTACCTGGTTCCTGACGTCAGACACAACTGGTGGTATGATCTTGGCTGAAACTTTCATCATGCCCAAATCTTCAGCCAATATCTTCCTCATGGTGTTTCCATCCACATTTAGGTCCTCAGCCATAATTTTTTTCACCTAATAGTCTGTTAGCAAAAACCAATTTCCATACTCTTTCCACATTGTCAGATATCCAAGGAGATGATGAATATCCAGATGCATTAGCCCACGTATCCTGACATTTGATTCCGGTAGAACCTTTGCATATCCTGCCTTTGAAATGGTAATGGTTACTTATATTTTGGAGGAACATGCTGTCATAATTTTTGGAATAAAAAATGAAACATCAGTAATCATTATCCATTTTAACGTGCCGATGCACCCAGAATTCTGTACAATAATCCAGGATACTCCGATTAGGAGTACTTGTACTTAAGAATGACTGCAAGCAAGAAGTTTCTTAACTTCATTTCATTGCACAAAACTACTTGGAGTCTATGCATTGAAGGTGAGTGCCCTTTTATGTGGTAAATACACTGTCATAGGGTCACATGGAATTAATAAATGAATGGGTTAATGCACTTGCAACAACCAATATGAAACTCACAGATTTACAGTTTGAAAGCCTGATATAACTGTTAATTTCTGTTAGCAGCCCTGGAGTAGCACATCATTGAAGGGAATGCTGCCCACTGTGATGAAGGATATCGTTTCTGAGTACAGAAAAACCCACACAGTATCTGTTTCAGTTTTTCAACTGTGCACCTTCTACAAGCAAGCCCAGTGTAAAATGTGATGTCAGTTACCATCACTGCAGCAAGGTTCCATATTCAATCTTGTAGACAGCTGGGTCAGGATAGGTGTCTTACTATGTTTGGGCTGAGTTGCACCGCTTGGTACAGGGGCCTCAGGAGTTGCCTTACAGCCTCCTGCATATAGTACATTTGCTGGTAGTGGGGGGAGGCAGCACGATTTTGCAAAGGAGTCTGGGTTACCTGATCCAATAAGTTTGGTTCATATGGGTTATTAGGCAGATGGATAATGAATGGGACATGATACTTGATTAAAGTGCTCCCTGGTGCTGCTAGGTAGTGTGGGGAAAAGGGGTTTGAGCTGTAGACTGACCTCAGCAACATTTTCCCTGTCAAGGATGCCTGCAAGCTGTAACCACAGTATATCAGAATAGTAATATTTAGCATGGTTTTTACTGGGGGGGGGTGTTTATTCTTTAAGTGTCCTTGTTTGACAAGTAGTGGACTGTTTCTGCATGCAGTGTTACTGACAGACCATGAAATTGTAACACAAACCGATATTTGAAACTTTTTGTTATTTGTATTCTGTTGAAATGGGCCCCATACTTTGGTTGACAGATGTCTTCATGGATAAACTGAAGAGTGACTTTCTACTAGACATCAATCCATGGGATGGAACCAAGCAATAAGAATCATGATATGGCAAATATGAATGCTAGAAAGAACACCAATCCGGCCACCTGTGGCTTAGTTGAGGGCAAAGAAATATGTAGAGACTTTTGGTGCAGAATTCTGAGAAGGAGATGAAGATGGAAGTACGCTTGAGGTGGTACTACTTCAGTATCTCGTTCAGTGGCATGGGTGTGGTACTAATAAAGCTGTATGTAATGAGACAGAGTTATTTGACATTTATACACGTATGCTCACTCCAGGTTACCAAATTGCAAATGCAGGTATCATTTTATTACTGTATAAGCAGATATTAAATAAAATTAATTTGACATAAGCACCTTTTTTACACTTTGAGGGCTATCATAAATCCAGGGTCTTGTTTACAGCGAAGCAACAGGAATGTAAGGGTATGGGTATGTTTTCAGGATTTGAAGTACACAGTGCTACATATGAGCGTTACTATTGCATAATTTCCCTGGCATATTCCTTCTGTGTTGGGATCTTGGACAATTCTTCATTGAGTAAGGGAAGTTCATATATTTACTGTCACATCCTGGTTATGCTTCACCTTACATCCATCAAAATTTAGTAACTCAGTGGCATTTGTACAGACAACATTCATGGAATACATATAGATTTAGAACAAAAAGCAAACATTTCCGTACAACTTCATTATTTCATCAGAGGCAGGGGCAACATTTTACATGTTATGCAGATGACCTACTCTTATTAAAGCACACTCAGTGTGTAGACTAATACAAGTAGAAATATACAGTCCTCAAATATTTGACAATTTTTTTACTGCATATTTGTTGAATTTTTTGTCATAATCTATGATTTAAATTTTCTTTGTTTAAATAAAATAACAAATTACATTCTAAAATCTATTAAGTACAGTCAGAGGTCAACAACAAAAATACATAGCACAAAATACCAAGGAAATCACTAGGCATTCTAATATATACACATCTTTACTTAACTTCTGGAATGTTTGAACACACATGTAATACGTCTACCTGAAAACAGAGATTCCTGGGTGTATGGTAGTGCGTGAACACCTACTTAATTCTCAGAGTCCCCCTCTGTTTGTTCATGTTTGTAAGCATAAGTGAAATATAAGAGGTAAGGAGGTCATCCATCTTGTAGCCCAGTGAGGTCTCACAGAGAAGTTTGGAGCCTCGCACCAAATTACCAATCGTCATGTGGAAGTATGTGTTGCCTGATGACCAATTCGAAATTCGTGTGAATGGATGAGTCACCAGAATGTCCTGCACAAAAATTTGCATACATCAGCCTCTCAATTTATCTTCAATCCTGCAAACTAAAGATGTTTCATTACTGTCACATCCTATCAACGGGCAATATTAGGTAATAATGTATTGTCTATAACGTTAATTTTTGCTGGTTGGTTCAAGGCCAGCATGAAGACCACTGGTATATGGATGGAAAATGGTTAGAAATGAACTTCATGAAAACTGTCTACTGCTAGTAGTGTGTAATGTTCTGGAAAGACAACTACTTTTACAAAAAATTATAAACTTCAAAGACTCTGTACACATTATGCTCTTACTTTCTTGTAACAAAACCAACTAGATGCACTAATTTCTCTATTTTATTTTTGGAATAAAACTCTACATGTTTTGGACAGTTCCTCTTTCCATCATCAGGAGTTTTTCACTGTACACACAGCAATGGTATATGTCATACAGGTTTGCTGATCCTGCTCGCAAGCTGTCGGCAAACCTCTAGGACATATACCATTGCTGTGTGTACAGTGAAAAACTCCTGATGATGGGAAGAGGAACTGTCCAAACCATGTAGAGTTTTATTCCAAAAATAAATTTGAGAAATTAGTTCATCTAGTTGGTTTTATTATAAGAATTTATCACAATGCACGGTCACCTGAACATCATAACGCTCTTACTTGGAAGGTTTTGCTACTTTACCATATGTAGGTGCCGTGCTAACCTATGTGTATGGGAGAGTCAGTATTTAAAACTCAGGTGTTTACTTGCTGCAGGAGGAGTTTTCACTTGGTCTTTCAACTTAACCATGCAAAACAACATATGCTCATTTTCCAACTGATTTTGATGAAGCTTGTACCAAGACAATCTTACAAATTAACGTTAAGGACATCCTAAAAATTACATTACCCTTACATAAAGGTTCATTACTGTGTTCATAATAGTGAAACACCTGCCCTTATCATGAGCCAAACAATCCAGTCCACACCCTCCCTTTCTACTTCTTTAAGACCTGTTATAACATTACCCTCCTACCTATGCCTAGGACTTCCAAGCAGTCTCTTTCTTTGGGGTTTCCAATCAAAATCCTTCATATATTACTGTTCTCCCTCATGCATACACACATATTCCACCTGATTTGATTACCCAAATACTACAAGATGATAAAAAACCATTATGCTCTTCATTAAGCAGTTTTCTCCAGCATCCCAATGAGTCCCAATGTCTTCCCAATAGTACCCTGTTCTTGAACAACCTCGGGCTGTGTACCTCCCTTAATATGAAGCTTAAGTTTTATAACCACATAAAATAAAAGACAAGATTACATTTCTGCATTCTTTAATCTTTATAGATTGCAAGCATTCTCTGAATTTAATCTGCTCTTTTAATTTCTTCATGCCTTCACCTTTAATTTGTTCCTGCTGTCCCAGACACTTTCACTTTGTCACATATCTCTGCTGTGAATTCAATTAATTAGGATCCAAAATTGCACTGATCGTGATGTCCACTTTAATCCCATTAGTGGATCTAACAAGCAAACCCAATATGAAAGATACAACATGGAAGACAATGGGGTTAATTCACCATTAACACTATCTGGCTTGGCATCTCATTGACTGGCAAGAGTCAAAAAACCCATAATAATCTAATCAGATCAGTCCTGTTACAGGCAAATGGCTCACTAGGTAAATCTTCTGTGGAAGTTAAATATGGTTAATTTCAAAGTACAATCCAAACGAAATGTGCACTTAAATGGGCATGGCTAGGGTGGTATTTTTTGGAAAGTATGAACCGAAGTAGGCTTTGCACAATTCCTATCACTATCAAGGAGCCTAAGGTACCAAAAAATTCATCTGCAATGACAAGGGTCCATTCTCTCACCCTAAATCTAAGGGGAAACATAAAATTTGACCTCATACATGAATCAACAAAGAACTTTGTTGAAATGATAATCATTTTTACAAGTCAGGGTGTTAGAAAAACCTGAAATCAATGACAGCATTGTAGACACAAATACTGTCCTTGTCTTCACTGCCAACATAATCTGTGGTGTCTTCTGTATAAATGACAAATGTTGAAGTGCAATTATGCAATTAGAATCAATAAATCCAGTTGATACATATATCAAACAGAGCAGTTTTTTTGGAAATCATCCAAGCAGAAACTATGAAGCTCAAATATTAAATATGACATGGCAGTGCAATGGTGAAGATGCTGTCTACAGCAGCACATTATACATTGCACTGCAGTCCACACTGATCAGTTGAACTGTACTGGGCAGTTCATGAGAAAGTACAGGTTAATTATGAATAAAACCTATAACAGATGTGGGAAAAAGTGGTAGGTGTCTATTTTAAATGAAGTACCAAATGATACAAAAGTATGGTTTACATAACTTATTCACATACTTTCAGTCTCATAGTTGGAAATTCTTGATACTGAGTATGTATCACAACTGGTAGAAGACTTCCACAAAATAACATGACAGTGAAGAAGTTAAGTAGCATCTTCCTATCAAATTCAGAATGTCAGAATTAAGGTTTAAAACTGTACCACAGTTGTGCTTATTAAGTCACATGGCATTTTGCTAGGCACACATATACTTCACTGCACCGTAACCATTAAAACCACACAAGTATGCATATATTTATTATACCGATTACTACTACTACAACCACCACAATGACTACTTCTCTAATAACATTTTGTCATCACTACCATTTGGGACACATATCCACATTGATATGGTTTCTTCACTAAATAAGAACGTTGCCACAGTAGCATGCAGCATCTGAGAAGTTGCTTCCTAATGGTATTAGTAAATACTTACTTTAGAGTGTGGATGGATGAGACTCACTCCATGTTTGTTGATTGCAATGAGCAACATTTCTGGATAGTTTGGCTCTGTTGTCTGTTTTACCTCAAAAAAGGCTGAACCAAATGTTGGCCATCGGTAGATTATTTTCAAGAAGGTTATCTTTGCTTCTTCTGGACTCATGCCTTAATCAGGAATAATAATAATAATAATAATAATAATAAATTGCATACAACAATATGAAAAACAAATTTTTGTATTCTATTGTCAGAGAAGTCAAATTTAGACACCATCTTTGTTGTCATTAAATTAAGTCAAATTTTACAATTCATTTTATACACAAACACAGTTTAAGAAATTTCTATGCTGTTCCAATTTTTTTGTTTCCTGACACTTCTGAACTAACTAATTGAAATGCCCTGTATACACTACATTGTAGTGTGTTAAACTGTGATGTTACAGAGAGTTTCTACACCGTTTAAAGATTCTGTATTACATACTACTTTGGTAAAATTTACAGCTACATAAATAAACCAGAGACACCATTATAGAGACATAACTGTGAAATAAAGAAACTGATAAGTCTTAAATTCTTTGATAACTAAAATGATGACACATGAAGGTAAATGAAGAAATACAGAAAGAATAAAAAATGCAGAAAAATTTTAATACTTTGGAATAGACTGAAAATGATAAGTGACAAAGACAACACAGTTCATGCCCACATATGGAGTAAAAACATGGACATGGACATGGACATGGACCAAAGCAGTTACTGGTAGATTAATGGCAGCCAAGGTGAGATTTTTAAGCACAGAAGGAAAATCACGAACAAAGTGAATAGGAAGGGAGTAACTTAAAACTTAAAAATAAATACCTCTGAAGATAAATTAATAAAAAACATAACATGATAACAAGGGCATATTTTGAATGAAGGTGTTTTGTATGAAACTACAAGGAGACCTAACCACATGTTACAAAAGATATCGCACAGAATGAATGCAGCACATAAGAGAGAACCGAAAAATGGGGAGTTCTGGGAAAACCAAGCAGAAGCAGAAGCTTGGTTATTTAGACAGCTCACATAAAACAGAAAACATTGGAGGATGAACAAATGTGGTCAGAGGATATTTAATTTTTCGGATTTTACTGTGCAAGCTGCAACAAATAGTTGCAGTGAGTTTTTTTTAACCATGAGGAACAGTTCTACAGTGATGAAGGTAGGGATTCTGATACAAATCTATCAAAAGAATATCTGAAGGAGTAATTTGCATGCAACACAGGGCTGGGTCTCATCTGCAAGAACTCAAAACTATTGTTCCAAAGTGTCTGGAATATCTACATTTATCACACTCACAGTAATTAGTTGTCACACACGTACAGCACAGTCTGTTATTTCAGTGTACTGTCCCGCTGTAACTTAAATATTTCATGCCTTTAACCCTTACCCTGCTAATGTCGAGAATATGGTAAGTTCCTAATAATGCCAGCAAATGGCAGATGGGATTTAACTTGGCATTTAAACGGTTAAAATCCTATACTTGCATTTTTTGACCAATACAAGGAACAGAAAATAACTAATTTTCTAAGCTTCCCACCATGATGACCTCCATTTCCCCATTCATGACAATGATGTTCAATCAAAAATCTTCAGTAGTAGCTTAGCTACCAGGGGGGAAAAATTACTAAGACTGATAAGACAGGCTTGCACAAACACCACTTCAAATACAAACTGTTAACTGCTCACATACATTTTTCTTTTAATAGCAAATGTAACAGAAAATACGTAAACAATTATCATTCATTTTTGTGCACTACCATCTCCTAACAGGCATGTTCCATATTTTGGAACTGGGGATCTCACCAACTCAGCATTACATGAATGATAAATCTGTGTTGCAACAGCTGTCGGTAAGGGTAGTTTTATTGCAACTGACACTATTCAATGCCCGATCAATTTAATATTTTGTTATGTAAATATACCCATGGATCAGGCAGTTAGACACTTGCCTCTCAGTGAGGACAGTCAAGTAGCACTGGAACAGGTGTTACTCTGAGTATATCAATTTTCCCTTGTCAGTATAATGCCACTAAATCCACATACTGCCATTCATGTAACACAGATGCTACACATTCTTAACCGTCACTGCCACTGAAAACACTTCTTTCTCATGAGTATCAGGTTTTCTTGCCTCAAACAGGACGTGAGTTTAAGTAATCAATGTTTGAGGTGGAAACACCAGGAAACAGTTTCTGCTAATGCCAAACAATATAAACGAGAATTCTGCTGTAATATTTTTTAGGCACTGTCAGGAGTGAGACAAATGGCTTCAAAACATAATCTGGGAGCATTATATCCCTCTATCCCACAGCTAATATTAGAAGTAATCTCAGGGAATTACGAGGTTTGTTCAAATAGTATCTGGATTGGATTTGTAGTGGTTGTTCACTGGGTGGGATGTGTTTGCAACCAGCCTTGACATTTTCGTACCTGTCTTAGCAACTCATGAAACAAGTTACAAGTGGCTGCGTTTGCTCAGTTGGCTGCAGTAGGTCGCGGAAGTTACACGTGCGCTTATGTCATAGCGATTTTTTACGATGTGTGAAAGTACCGAACAACGCATTTGCATCAAGTTTCGTTTTCAAATTGGAAAAACCGCAATGGAAGCGTTTCAATTATTGCAGCAAGCATACAGTGAAGATGCAATGGGTCGTACACAAGTGTTTCACTGGTTCCATCGATTAAGGAGGGTAGAACCTCTGTTGAAAGTGACCCCCGCTCGGGACGACCATCAACATTGAGAAACGAGGAAATGATTGCTAAATTTAGAACAATTGTTCGCAGTAACAGGATACTGACAGTACAAGAGACAGGGGATGAATGTGGGATCCCCGTGGGCTCATGCGATGCAATTTTAACCGACGATCTGCACATGAAACGTGTGTGTGCGAAGTTTATGCCACGTTTGCTAACAGATGACCAATGTGAGCAACGTCAGACAATCACCCGTGATTTGTTTGAGCGTTCATGTGAAGACGTGCAGTTTCTTAAGAACATTGTGACAGGTGACGAGTCCTGGGTCTACGAGTACGACCCAGAGACAAAACAACAATTGTTACAGTGGAAGAGTCCCACGTCTTCGTAACAAAAGAAGGGGTGCCAGGTGCGAAGCAAAACAAAGGTCATGTTACTGGCGTTTTTTGATTCTGAGGGTATCGTACACCATGAGTACACTCCCGATGGGCAAACAATTAAAAAGGAATTCTACGTGGAGGTCTTGTGATGTTTGTATGAATCAGTTCGCCAACAATGACTGGAAAAATGGTGGGATGGCAACTGGATCCTGCACCACGACAATGTGCCCGCACACACTTCACATCTTGTGCAGCAGTTTTTGGTCAAACACGGCACCGCTCAGTTGCAGCAGCCACCACACTCACCTGATCTCACACCATATGACTTTTCCCTATTTTCAAGGCTTAAGAAAGTTCTGAAAGGTCACCGATTTGAGGCAACAGAGGACATCAAACAAAATTCAATGAAGACACTATTAGACATCCTGAAAGAGGAGTTCGCAAAATGTTTCCAATAGTGGCAGAAGCGTTGGGCGAAGTGTGTAGCTGCAGAAGGGAACTATGTTGAAGACAATTATGGTTAAAACCCCGTAAGCCTTATCTACTTCATGTACTGTAGTCAGTCTGGATACTTTTTGAACAAACCTCGTAATTCTGGTCAAATCTAATGGAGAGAACTTTTTGTACAAGAATAACTCAGAGTAACAGAGACAGGGAAGTTCCTTTACAGATGGTGCATGTAGTGTTAAAGTTTTGTACACTGAAACCTGGTTTTTCATTCCTGAAGGGACTATTTAGAGTGAATGCAATAGCAAGGAGAATGAGGTACCAAGAAAATGAAAATCTATATAACTATTAAAATTAAACATCCTAAATTAATAGTGGCAAAAAAAAAAACACACAAAACCAAATTTTCTATTGGTATGTTATAAGATATCAACCCTGCATTAAAATATAATACACACAATACGAAAAAAATTTCAACATGGCTAGTTTGTGATTGGCCAATTTCACTACCGCTGTACTACACTAGGCAACTGCAGCACATAAACAAATGTCTGTCATGTGCCAAGTTCCAGATGTGCCCAGGCAGGTGCATCCAGGTGCACAGCTCTACTCTGCTGTTGTAACTGTGAAGCCATAGACATGTATCTGTACAGAAGGACAATAGAGGAAACTGGAAATTATAAATGAAAATAATTTATATTTCTGATTTCGAACTACAGCACTTAAAATGACAGCATCAGGCCAATTTATGCCCTTTTAAATGTATAATCAATGAACTGGGCAGTACCTTCTATGAATATTGAATGACTGTCTTACAGAAGTTTTGGTGGGACTGATAAAAATGTGTATAGAATCAAGAAAAATGAAGATTCAAGATACAGTGAGCCCAAGTTTATGTGAATCAGTTTATTATATGTTCCATATTTTACATGAATTTGGGATAACATTAAATTTATTTTCATTTCAGATTAGTATGGCAAGAATGAACAACAAAATTTCAGGTAAAGCAACTTACCTGCATCTTGATTGTAAGCTGCTACAATAGAACGTTTCCAGTCATTTGCATTCTGTATTTTGAGAAGATCTGCAGGTACTAATTCTCGTAACATTTGCCTGGACAAAGCAATAAAATGAATGTAAATATTAATATCTTATATATACGCGTGGGCTGGGTAGTTCAGTCGGTATAGTGGCTGACTACAGGCTGTATGGTCCAGGATTGAATCCCAGAGGGGATGAGATTTTCTGCCCGTCCAGACCGGCCCTGGGGCCCACCCAGCCTCCTGTAAAATGGGTACCATATCTTTCCTGGGGGTAAAGTGTGGCCAGGGCGTGCTGCTGACCACTCACCCCCTTCTAGTGACGCGGTCATGGAAGAGTAGAGCTATACCTCTACCCACCCTCTGGGCCACACCGGGCCTGTAACAGGATCACTTTTTTCACTTACACCTACACACAATAAAAAACCAGTTTTAATCAACTTACTTACTTACTTCACTAGTGTAGTTAATATGCAGTACTGCAATATTATATAATAACGAATAATTTGCCACAAAATACTGAATAATGTAAAGAAATTCTGTCTTGAGTGTAATTTGTAGAATTAATGATGTACAATTTTAACAGCAAATGTGGGGAAAAATTTGATGTTCTCACGGCTGTAAAAAAAAAGACTGTAACCTTCAGGGATATGATACTGACATAATTCAGTAAATGGTTACTGAAGTTTTTGAGGAGCCTCTGACTCCATCTTACTCCCCATCAAGGTGGGAGCAGCAGCCATAATTTAAAAATGTTCGCAGGTATTCAGTTTAGAAACATTTATCTTTCAAACTTTAATCCGAAAATCTGAAGACAGAAGACCACTCAAAACCCCCAGGCATATTTTACAGGACAATATAAAAATGGATATTGAAGAAATAGGATATAAATAGCCGGAATGCCTCATAATACATCCAGGAGTGGATTGCTGTGAACATGATTGAGATCTCTCGGTTTCTTTAATAGATGGAGAACTTCCTGACTAGCTATACAATCATCAGATTTCTAATGACTCTGCTCTGCTGATATTCTTAATGTAACTGTGACTGAGATCTGATGGTAGGAAATTAAGCCATCATTAGAAACGACAGACAAACCTAGCAAGAAATAAATGTCAAATGTTAGGAATACACTTCTGGTGGAGAATGACGTATCTGTGAAAAGTACATGCCTAACCCTTTAAAGACGAAGCACAGACTGTTTTATCTAAAGATGCACTTCGTACTGCGCAGTAAACACTTTTCATCTCGGTTATAAAAACCAATCAGTTTATGCTGTAAGTGGTACAAGTTGCTGGTTGTTCTCAGATAAATACAAAACACATTAATACAGTGTGGGCAGAGCATACAGTTGTTGAATGTTAAACTGGTGGTTCATCACGTAACCAGTAGGCTTTAAATGGTTAAATAATTATTATATAGAGGCTTCTGTTATGTGAGGACACACATACACATACACACGCACACACACATACAGTCCCTTAGTTCTGTGGCCTCAAAAGGGCCTACCACAACAAACCATGATCCACAGCAATGATGGAATAATGAATGACAGAGGAAAATACATGAGCTCAAAGATAAACCTGCTCCAGTACTAACCACTTTGTCCACTAAAAATTCCATGTATACCAAGAAGGACTGAATTCCAGCCTCCAGAGTAACAAGCTGGTGCCTTGCCATTTGAGCTATGGCATGACCTTAATATAAGATGGCCAGTAGTGCTGCAATGATAATGTGATTGTACCATGAAATGGGTGGTGAACGATTGAACAGATTCAGAGTAAGGATTTAATTGTATGGTTCTTTCAAGGCCTGTGACAGAGGTTGATTCGTTATACAAATATTGTGTTGGACACTGTCCACCGTCTGAGTTATGCCTGACATATGCTGGGAGCTGGCTCTAAACCTGGTTTAAGGAAAACAGAAGTCCTTTTACTGACAGATTTTTTTAAAATTCTCTATTTAATTTTAAGATAGTGGCAAGCGCTGGAAGTGAACCTAGGATCCCTTCAAAATAAGACATTAGTACACTAACCTCATGTTAAGTATAATGGCAATAAATCACTTGAGCCAACTCCTGGACAGTGCCCATCATAATACCAGTATAACGAGTTTACTGGTCCTCTAATAAACCCCTGACCTCTCAGCACCTGACCACTTCTCATAGGATGACCTGAAAAGCCACACACACATTTAACTAAACCACAAACTATTGAAGAGCTAGATATATGCATCTGAACACTGCTTGAACGGATGAAAAACTGCTATGCAATGTCATCAAAAATTTCCATGCATGTGCTCAAGATTAATTAACTTCTGCAAGGGGGCACCTTCTACACTCCATACACCACAGTTATAACCCCAATGTATATAGAATGTACATGATAAAAAAATGTATTTTCCCATTTTGTCATGAATAAATAATTCTCTATTAAAATGTGTTATTTATTTGTGATGGACCCCATATATGCACCACATGCTTTAAAATTAAAACATTCCACATTCTCACAACAGACATTACTTATTAGTTTTATAAACTCCCATCATTTTCCTAAACAACATAAACATGAAACACTGTTTTCTTTGAGGCAGGAACTAAATTCTTACATATTGCGCAAAAGAATTTCATGTGTCAAAGGGTTAAACATTGAAGTACATTATCTCAAAAATGAAGGACATCGAAAGTACGTTTAAATCTTGCAAAACCACTGGAAGTGCATGCATTCCAGGAATGCAATTGTAATTTACTGAAATTTTACACAATCATGATACTGGTTGCTCAGATAATGTAATCAAATTGTGAGAAAAGCAGACAACAAACAACTTACGGAATTGCTTGCAGTTCCTGTTTACTTTCTCCAAATCTAACTCGATAAACCAGTGCAGCTAAACGGGAAGCTTCATCTTTGCTACATTTGTGATACCCTGAAATATAAGCAGATTATCCATAATACACCATCTTACTATGCTAATCAAACAGAATCAGCTACATACACAACCACAAGTTACTACTGTATTACCTTACTATGCTAATCAAACAGAATCAGCTACATACACAACCACAAGTCAGTACTGTATTACCTTACTATGCTAATCAAACAGAATCAGCTACATACACAACCACAAGTCAGT
>Ga0123354_10002618_pt1 | contig 24029 bp, 13 predicted proteins | sample TergutLab28metaG_2_FD_97872 | JGI IMG/M metagenome (GOLD analysis project Ga0123354, IMG submission 97872) | Labiotermes labralis P4 segment gut microbial communities from Petit-Saut dam, French Guiana - Lab288 P4 | ecosystem: Host-associated > Arthropoda: Insects > Digestive system > Gut ... | reverse complement strand
CCCCCCCGTTTTGGGGGTCACCCTCCCCCTTTTTTTTGGGGGTGTTGAAAAATGGTGGGTTTTTGGGGGGTGGGGTGTAAAGCCTCCCCCCCCCCCCCCTGCAATCCTGGAAGACAGGTTGCTTCTTCATCTGGTTTCTCACCGCCAACTTGCCTGGTATGGGAGTCCCTACTGCCAGTATAGATTGGTGGATTATTGAAACACATAAACCCTGCCACCACTTTTCAGTATCCTGCAAACACAAAGCATTGTCAACATGTGAAATTTTGGGTTCTGATGGTGACAGGTATCAATATTACAGATCTTTGGGATGTGGTTGCATGCAGTGTGGTATCTCGTTTCCATTATCACAGTGGAGCTTGCTGCTTGCATCTCCTCCATTTTTGCCCCTAAGATGAAGTGTTGATACCTGTGTACCAAATTGCATGGTGCTGTGTCCAGTAAAGCCATAATTGTTTAGAAATAGGCTAAAATGGGATTAATTCTTTTATGCCTGATTTATTTGTTTCAGGGGACTGGTTGGGGAAACTGCTGGCTGTTTCTAGCTTGCTACCATTTGGGATCCTGTCAGGTTTTGTAGCTCTCATTCTGTTCCGTAGGGATTTGCATACGGTAAGAAATTTTCTTTGTATGCAAATTTGAATGTGAATTAATTTACTGAATACTCTTTTAAGTGCACGTCTGTAGGCTCTGAAACATTTTGTGTTGTTTGTAATATCCTTTTTCTTATGAAGCTATTGTCTGTGCTGTTTTGGACTGAGCTTGTTGATGTATCAATAGGAATTGTGTGCCTTAGGTACACTGTACGGTTATTGGTTTATCTGACAGTTTGGTAGTTTTCCTGTATAATTTTCCTCAGTTTTTGGGGGGAGTGTGGGGGTTGGTACATAGGTACCATGATAGGACCATTAAGCTGGACCAAACAACTCCCGTTCCTTTCATCCATCTATCTCATTCAACAAGAACCTTTTCAACTCAGATGGAGTCATTAGTCTGTTGTGGGAATGTTAGGAGAAACTCATGCCAGATAAGGGCATTCTTTGCTGGCAAAAATGCCCCTGACCCTTAACAGTTTTCAGTTATCCCTCCCAGTTTTTAGTTGCATCAAAAGATTGCAAAAAAGTGACTGTTAGCTTTGAAATGTCTGTCTGTTTGTCCATGTGGAACAACTGATTTCCCACTGGTTGGATTTTTGTGAAATTTGATATTTGGGTATTTTTCCAAAATTTGTTAAGAAAATTCAAGTTTTATTAAATCTGACAAGAATTACGGTTACTTTACGTGAAGAACTATGGTCATTTATCGTACTAATGCACTGTATTCTTCTTAGCATAAGAAGTGTTTCAGACGGACATTGTAGAAAAAATAAACACACATATTATGTTCAGTAGCATTTTTCCAAAAATTGTGCCCTTTATGAGGTAATGTGTAAAGGATGGCAAAGCCAGACAGGCCACTGATAACAATATGATATGCTGCATGTGCTTGACATGCTGGATAACTAAGGCTACAGACACATTCTTGCTTCTTGCTTTTCCACGTCAACTGTGGTTATTCAAACATTGCTCAATATTGTATTTATAGATACATTGCCTGTCTTTAATTTTCATATTTCTTTTACACATGACAAGCAGGTAAGCTGTCTTTATTATTTAGCTGGCTTGTGACAGATGGGAGTGTGTGTGTAAGTGTCCTCTTGATGCTGCTTGAAATTGTGCTTTTTCTTTCTAAGACTTGTGAGACTAAATGGTAAACATTTGAAAATTTTGAAGCCAACACAGACGTCACAGCAAATGGGAAACAAGTTTCTATGCATCTGGCTGTAAAAATGTCCTTAGGCATGCTTAACCTTTAAAACCTGAGAATTTCTGTTTAGAGACCTGAATTTATATTGACATTAAACTTTAGAGAATTACAGTATGCACTAAGTGGTAAATTTTCTTTGTCAAAGTTGGACGCTGCAGCTGTCTCTCCTATCTACTGTCCACTGCTGTTGTTGTCATGTTCTGCTCATATTAACAAGTACTACCAGCTCAGAGTATAAACATACGTGATGTCAGAATAGCAGGTGTTAGTCTTTTAAGTATAAGGATAGTGCTACTGATTGCTCTCCAAATACTGTGTTGCATTTATCCACCATAAGAATTTCAGGTCATCTTGTCATCAAATGGTTGTTCTTTGGAGTATGACATGATTTTGTTTGTATATCACTATTTTTATAAACAGGATTTCCTGCAAAGAACAAATTTATTGCTGTGAATATGACAACTTGTTTGTTGTATCTTATTTGTTAGCCATCAGCAGGACATTACTTTATCAAAGACTTAACAGAGGAAATATTTTTTGGGTTTCAAATTTAAAATTATGATGTATGGAGTCATGTTCAAATATGCAGACTTCTTCCAAGGGAATAAGATGTCATGCATGGTACAGTTTGTATATTTACATGTGCATATTTCATTTTCTCCTGTTGCTCATAGGTTATAAAGATGTTGATTACAATTTTTTTTTGTAGTTGTACTGATTACCTTATTTCAAATTTTTTGTTATTTTAACCAAGTTATAGTGTCACGTTCCAGAAGAACAGAATCCCCTTGTAAGGCATGTAAGTTTCAAACATCAAATGCACAGAAAAAATCTGAAAAATAGAAGATATTTTCAAGTGCCCTTGAACTGCTTATTGTGAACAATGCCCATATCAGTTGGCTGGTGTAAAATTATGTGTACTTATAAATTAAGTAATCAACAGAGATACAAAAAAATTACATTTTTAGAACAAAGAACCTTATAACTTGCAGTAAACCTAACAACAGGAGAAAATAGCACAGCTGCAGGTAAATAAACCAATTGTAAAAGGCATGACATTCCATTCTTTTGTAAGAAGCTTTCATATGTAAATACACCTGTTGTATTTTATAAGTTTGGATTTTGAACTTGAATATTTCCATTTACATCTTTGATAAAGTAACGACCTGTTGATGGCTAATACGTCAGTCAGAGACAGGTTGTGAACCATGTAACACGTAACAGTAATAATCTCTTACATTTACAGTAAACACTGTTTATATTTACAAATCATTGTGAAGTGATAGTTCACGAGTGTCTAGAGCAGGGTCGTGATACTCAAACAGTATGCTCGCCAAACAGTCAAGTTTGAAATTTAAGTTGGGGTACAAGAAATTTTGAGTAATAAAGAGAACAAATATTTTCAATAAATTAAACACATTATTTGAGAATACTTCATACTTTAGTAATATGATCAAAATTTATTTGCGGAATTTCAGGCTTTATTTTATTGTTTTCTTTTCGCTGATCTGTTGTTGTGCTACTGTGCTGCAGTAGGAAACAATTTTCAGCTTTTCACTACGGCTGAAAACATTCTAAAATGAAAAATTCTCCAACACTGTGCCAGGCTGCATTTTATGGTTTGGAAAAAAAAAAAAACAGTGAGGGGATTGTGTAAAACAAAATTGCATGTTGCATATATCCCATAGACTGTGTGTTTGAGACACCTAGTGTAGAGCCAATTTACTTTTGTTGCAGACAGAATAATGAAAAAAATTCATTTTAATTTGTCTTACAGATAACATTCTTCTTTGGCACAACATTAAATGAAGTCCTGAACTTAGTGCTCAAGTACACATTTTGTGAAGCAAGACCAATGCAGAGGAGTGTTCTGTACACGGAATATGGGATGCCATCATCACATTCACAGTTTATGTGGTTTTTTGCTACATACATGGTATATTTTGTTTTCATACGGTAAGTACATAAGCCCCCTCTGGGATATATTGCCTTGTTGGTTGGTAATTACTTACCAATGTACTGGAGAAGCCTGCTCCCTTGATCTTCATGGTGTGAGTAATGTTGTGAAATTTGGTATGGCGTCATATTCCAGAAGATATGAACTTCAAATCTTGCATAATTCAGTCAACTCTTGATTTCTCACTGAACCAAAGCACACACTTTGCAACAATGGTTATTCTCTTTCTGACTCCCTCATAGAGTCTGAAGGCTCATCCTGTCATCAGACAAAATTGTGATCCTGTTGTATTCACCTCCCATCCTCACACCCTGAAATCCATCCTAATTTTATTACCCCGTCTCTGTGGTCTTTCAGGTGGTCATTTTTCAAAATGTGTCTTGAGGAAAAACTTGTGTATTTATTCTTTCTCGCCCTCTTGTAGCCACATTCTCGGCCCAGCTCAGCCTTGTAGATTTCACTTACAGTTTTCTGATTGCTTTATTATCAGTGTAGCATACAGCATACAGCATTTTTCTCTTAACAGTACAGTAAAACCTTCTTAAGATGCCCCTGCTGAAGAAATTTTCTGGTGTAAGAAGTCCGAATAATTTTGTACCAAAATTGCCCCTTTATACAGAGTGGGCCAAAAGTAGGTGTACAGTATATATAGTACATAGTATAGCATCCTCTGTATACCTACTTTTGGCTCACTCTGTATGTTTCATGTTTAAAAGAATTTCTCATCTAAGAAGTCATTCCTCTACAGTTTGTCATACAATAGGCCCATAGCCTCTTCAAAAGTGAGTTCTCCACAGCATGCGATCTAGTGCTTCCTCACCTAATTTCCATTGTCCTCACTTTTCCTTAATTGTATGCAGTAGCTACTTACATCTTCATCCTTGTCCTTCTGTCCCTTCTACCTTTATCTATCCTTCAGGAACATGGTTTTAAAAGGTACTTCCTATGCAAGTTGTGACCAATGCTATTAGCTTTCTTTCTTTTTATTGTATGTAAGATATTCCTGTCTTCTTTGACTGTATATAGTACTTCATTTTTCACACAATCAGTCCAGATGATCTTCTCCATCACCACTTTTCAAAACTTTCTGGGTTTTAAGATCTACTTTCCATAATGTTTACGTTCCAACACCATACAAAGCTATGCTCGGGATGTAGCACCTGACTAGTTTCTTCCTCAAATTTAAGTCAAATTTGATGGTAAAATAAGTCTTCTTGTTGAATGCTGCTTTTGCCATGGCAATTCTAGATTTAATTTCATGTGTACATCTTGCATCATTTGTTATCAGGCTACCCAAATAATGAAATATTCCACATTCTCCCATTGTTTTTATCTATCATAATATATATGAGGGTTGGTTGCTTTTAAGTTACTCATTACTTTGGTTTTATCCACATTTATTTCCATTCCATAGCATCTTCCAGTTTCAGTTAGTCTATCTATCATGCCCAATAGCGCAATGTCATCTGCGTTTTTCACTGTACAAATTATGTATCCTATTTTGATGTCTCCAAACCCTTGAAGAGCTTCCATGGTAAGGTATTTGCTGTATGAGTTGAATAGAATCATTGACAAACAGCATCCTGGTCTAACTCCTCTTCCACTCTTCACACTTCTTACTGGTTCTTGGTCCAGTCTTATTTTAACACTGTCCCATTCAGTTTGCTGACCAATCTTCTTTTGCGCCAATTGATACCAGTTCTCTTTACGATCTGCATCAGTTTGGTCCAGTTTGCATGGTCAGTTGCCTTCTACCAGTGTATGAAGCAAGCACAGATTTCCTTATCTATGTCCAAAGTTTGTTCTGTTATTATTCTCATCATCCCCTTTGCATCCCTATTTCCTTTTCCTCTTGTGATTCCAAACAGATCTCTAAGTAGATCCTCAATATTCCTTTTCATTCCTCCTAAGTATCCACACTACTATCTTTCTTGTATGTGTGATGAGGCTGATTGTGTAGTGGTCGCTACATTTTGTAGCAGTTGGCTTCTTCTTTAAGGGAATTATGGTAACTTCATTGAAATTCATGGACCACTCTCAAGTTTCATATATGTTGTTGATTAGTTGTGTCATTAGTCTGAGACCTTCCTTTCCCAACAGTTTCATTATATCTCCAGGTGCATCCTCATCTCCTGTAGGCATCTTATCCTTCATATCCTTTATAGATTTTTCCACTTCATTTTGAAAATTTAAGGGCCTTTCCATCTGCATCTACTTCCTCTTCAGGTTTGACGTGTATGTTGTCTGGTCGATTAGGTTGATCATTGAGCTCAGTAATATAATTGCATAAGAAGTACAAATATTTAATACTGCAGTGAATATTTCACCCACTTATCATGCTTATTTTCTGGCATCATAATTTTTACACTTTCCCATCTGTTCCATTTGTCACCAACATAGAGGGATGAAATAATAACGTCAATTGATAAAGATTCATATCCAAGGTCATTTGAACTGTGAATCAGAGGTGAAGGTGACTCATTGTTAATCTGTGGACTGTGATTGTTTTACTACATTTTCAACAATATGAAATATTTTGTGTGCAGATTTTGTTACATTTTGTGTTCATGTAAAATTGCTGATGGGTTTACAGTTTTCATCCTGTCGAGCCCTTAAGTATTCAACAAATGATTAGCATGGCTACATCAAAAACTGGCATTAAATGTAAGCTTCCCTCAGTTGAAGATGAGCTGACTGTTATGTACCCTGTGGATGGTACTTAAAAGTTTCCTCACAACAGCTGTTCAAGAACTTCACACTGCTTTGTCAGCTTAAGGTGTGAGATCCAGAACTGCATCCGTAACTGAACAGCTGAGCCCAAAAAAGCACAAAAACAGCAAAATATATTAAAGTAGGGTTAGTCCTTATGGAACAGTTTCAGCAATAATGGTTTCTTCATCAACCAGCTGTGCTTGTAAAAGACCTGTGTTGAGGAAGAATGTGTTAGAATCACTAAAGAATTTAAGACTTGATAAATAGTTTGATGATTAATATTTAACAGTCAGCATGAAATTTATATAATATTATAACAATGGGATTGTTGATTTCAATATGGAATTACAAAATAATATATTTTTCCAGCCTCTCCTTGTAAGACACTTTCCCACTTTGTGAGCAGTATTGTTGAATTTTTCCAGTAACCTCATAAGAGGGATTCACTGTATATTGCAGCTTCGTATTTGGATCCATTTTCTCTACAATGATTGTCAGAACATGAGACATTTCCTTCCCCCCCTCAGGTCACTGTGATGTTTGTTGTGTATCTAGACATGTAGGGGGAAGTCCTTATTCTGATTTTGGAAGAAGAGGGGTTTTAATGATAAGGTAGGGCTGCAAGACAGAGCAACTCTGCATTTTCACGCTGCAGCTCAGGACTCTTCTCTAAAGTTGCCATGTAAATGGATTGGCAGAGGTGGCTGTAACTTCGCACTGTACTGTAATAACTTCCCAAACTTGGTGTGATACATACAAAATACCAACCAGGCTACACTGGTAACCAACACCTAGACTCCTGTTATAATACCTTAATACTTATAAATATAATACCATCCCCTTCATCTGGTTTTAAGCATTTAAAAAATATTAATATCATAACCTAACATTTACCATCTAGACGCTATTGACCATGTACAAGTTCTACAAAAATTTTGCAATTTTTGTTGTAAAATAAAAATAATTGCATAATTGTGGGATGCCACAAAAACAAACATAATGATAAAGTGTATATTGCATTTTTACCTGTTTTTTAATGACCATTTTAGCTTGATGATGTTTGATCTGTAGACGGAAACACATATCATTTGAATAAAAAAATAGTTGTGTTAGACTGACCACTTAAGGTTGTTTTGTCACTGTGCCATCTGTTTTGTTTCCCTTATGCCAGTACTGGGGTGCATAAATAAAATAATTGTTACACCATTGCCCACCACTGCTAGAAGTTGCTGGGAAGATGGAGTTGAGTCTTTGGAGTTACCCCTGCCATATGTACAAATATGGGGACAGAACTGGAATGTAGATGTGATTTGTGTCAGGCTATTCATGGTGTCCTCAGTGTTCATTTGTGAACTGCTATCTGTGGGTCAGAAAAAGATTTTATAGCCTACAAATATATATGTTCGGTTTTTATTCTTTGTGCCTCTTGTTGAGCAATATTACATTAACATCGTTTGCAGCCCATTCGTTTTGTGTAGTGTACAGCAGGCTATTTGGCAAGTTCAGGGACAGTCAGAATTAATTCACTGTGTTGAAAGACATAAAAAACTGCAGCAATGTAAATAAAAGTTGAGCCCAATAAAATTCTGCTGTCAGTGTTGGCAGTGGTGGATTTATAATGGCATTAGGTAAATGCTATCAGGCTTGTTCCTTCTCTACTGCCAAGCAAATGGAACCCAGTGTAAGGGCACTGCAAAAAGGCAGCAAGTCTGAGTCGGCCAATATGTCCTACATCATGATCCTGTAGCATGTTTATTGTTCATAAAAGGTAGGCTTATAGGATTGCAATGCTTAGCATGTGTTTTTATGTCCATCTGTTCATCCGTACCCCATTTGAACTTTTGAACTAGTTGACCGATTTCCAGGAAACCTGGTATATTTTATATTTTCTACAGTTAATAATAACAACACAGCGAAATTGCATTTCTATAAAATGGTAGGAGCAGTTTTGGTGCACACTGTTGTGTTCTGGAGTATGATAACAGATCTTGGGAAAATATGCAACTTTTGTTAGGTAAATATTTTGTAGATAACAAACAGTATCATGTCTGTTTACAATTTTCAGTTAGGAGTCAGTTTGACACTGATAATTACTGCTACCATTGAAGCTGCGGACATGAAATTTGTATAAAGAGAGATCATGAATGTTTCTACAAATTATATCTGAAATGTGACATCAAACAATAGTTTCCTGACTGATGTTGGAATCCTCATATGATTCAGCATGTTAAGCAATTCTGACTTAGTTATCTTTGTGTTACAAATACAATAAGTTTAGAGTTACAGCTCATTCAATTCGTCTGTAGCAGCCTTGAATGTGGGTCTTGGTTTTCTTTTCTCTCATGGAGCATGAGTCAACTGAAGTTTTGTTTCAACATCTGGAAAACTGCTAAACAAACAAACAAACAAAATACTTGAAATTCATTGCAGAGCTGAAGCTGTGTCTCACATGTGAGTCTTTGTGTTCTTGAAAAGGGGACATGATAACTGTGAGGGTGATCCAAGGAGTGGGCAGCCTTCTACTGCACTTAATCTGGAAGTGGTTACAATTGTTTGTGAACTGTTGGCCAGAGACCATTACATGGCTGAAGAAGTGATGGAAGATTGGGTTCACATTACCTGGAACACAGTTTCCAGTTGATTGAAAAAGGTTTTTAAAAGAGGAAGATCTGCACAGAATTGTTCCACACACTCTCACAGATGAGCAATAGGAGCATAGCTTATGAAGACTTCTTCCAGATGTCAGACCATTCCATGCTGTCTCAATTATGTTGTTATGGGAGTTGAATCTTGTGTGGTCCAGTACAGTCATGAAACAGAACTTCAGAGCATGGAGTGGAGAAAGTTTGCTTCAAAATTCACATATAGAAACATTCATCTTTTATAAACAGAGTGTGATACACATAGAATTTGTGCCTGAAGCAAAAGCAGTGAATGGTGAATTCTACATGCAGGTGCTGGAAGGTTACTGAAATGTATTTTGATCATGAGACTTTAATTTCAAGAGAAAGGCAGTTGGTTCCATATGCATGGCAATGCCACTGCGTATTCTGCCTGAGTAGTGAAGCACTTCCTGGCGAATCACGTTATGATGAGATCAGCCACATGCTGCACTCACCTGACCTTGTGCCAGCTGATTTGTTTTTCTGTTCCCTGAAGTGGAAACTGCCTTCAGAGGAAGAAGATTTTAGGACGTCGAGGACACCAAGAAGAATATAATTGCTGAATTAAATGCAGTTAGTACCTTTGTTTGGCTTTGATGGCTGTTTTGTGGAACTTTTCGAAAGATGTAAAATACGTGTTACATACAATCAAGGGAAATTAGTTTCAAGGAAAACAGTTTTATTCTTATTTTGTGTGTGTCTGTTCTTATAGATTATGTTCTAGAACTTCGTTGTTTAATGTAATATTATTTACAAGTGATCTATTGATTTCTGTTTTCAGGTTACAGCATATGAATAACAACAGTGTACTAGAAAATGCATGGAAGACTGTCATCACAGTGGGGTGTGTTTCCATGGCAGCAGTGGTGACAATCAGTAGGTGTGTAGAGTGCATACCGTTCATCAACCATCGTGATTTTAGTCTTCACCTGTTACGACTCTGGACAGTGCCACTACCACAAACCGTCAATAGATTTGTATTTCACTGTGTGAGCTAATTACTGCATAGAAGCATCTCATATTTGTAGGTCTCATTGTAGTCCATTTGGGCCTTACAGGGTTAATATTGTGACCAACTTTATACCCTGAATGTTACCACCAGCATTGTTGTTACCTTACCCACCTCCTGGCTTTCTTCACATTTCATATAAGAATGTCATTGCCTCTAAAACCGTGATGCATTACAATCAGCAGGGATTTATTTTACTGAAGGTGAGCAGTTTTATGATGACATGCAGCGTAGTGATAAATTGTGTTATGATAATTAATTAATATAGTTCTAATAATTTTATTGCTGGTCAGTGAATAAATATTTGAGACTCAGTAAGCACAGTATGCCTCATCATAGATTCGGTTATTCGAAATATGAAGCAGGTATGACTGCAACAACATTGAGGATGCTTATGGGTGAGGTATTGCAGGAGTTAACAAACAGCCCCCACATGCGTTACACAGGAGTGCCATTGATGCATAAGTAGTCATATCTGATCTGCAAAAAGTTCGTTGGGCTGCTGCCTCAACCACTTTGCCACAGCCTGCAACACATCATTGTATGATGTGAATGTACAGCTTTCGAGTGCTTTTGTTAATGCTTCAAAGATGTGATAATCACATGGCAATAAGTCCCAGATGTGTGCTAGTTTTATTATTATTATTATTATTATTATTAATGTGTGTGCTAGATGTTTGAGCATCTTCCGTCACATGGCAGCGAGTTGGTCCTGAACTCTGTTGAGCACATGGGAACATGCATTGTCAAGCCGCAGGATGATACTTTCCATCATATTACTTTGACATTTGCTGTGTAGCAGCTTCTGAAACATTTGAGAGTCATGATCTTCATCAGTTTTGTTGTTCTGTGATCTTTAATTCCAGAAGCAGGGGTCTCTTAATATCCATGTGTTTCTGTCCGGACAGGCTGTCCACCTGGTACACGTGCTGTCAGCTGTTCTATGGTGTTGTGCATGCTGACTATTTACAGATTTCCACACGTGTCTGATAGTGCATTCAGCAAGTCCAATGCACGGCTGTGCCATCTATATTGCCACAGCAGCACTATGCAATAGGTTTCAGGTGTACATGCTTCATACGTCAAATGTAGTTTTTTTTTTTCTATACTTGTTTGAGAAGTAGGTGTAATCACGGATGACGAATTGAAAATGGTGAAGCTGGGAGCAGTTTTATACTGTCTGAGCATTGCAGAATCAGGTTTCCATGCTATCATGATGTTAAAAGACTTCATATCTCAATATCATACCAATTAATTAGATTCACATTGATAACCATTTTATAAAACTGCCGTACATTATTATTATACTTGAAACTTCTGTATAAATTGCGTAGCAGTGTGTGCATTTTCTCTCAATCAAGGATTTTTAAAGTTTATGTAATTTTAAATTACACTAATAGGGATGCTCTGTACTCTTCATGACATGTCTTGTGTTACAGAGTGTACCTACAGTATCATACTTGGAAGCAGGTTCTTAGTGGAGCACTTGTGGGCTTCCTGTTTGGTTCACTCTGGTTTGCTGTCACCTACCTGATCTTTACACCTGTGTTTCCAGTTATTGTCTCATGGTAAGTGAGAAAATTGCTAATTTATATAGTAAGAGAATGTATGTAGAATTCGGATTGTATGAATAAGTGGTTAATTCTTCAGCTGTAGAACTAAATATACTAAATGAGAGCTGAGATTCTGTCGTTGGTGAATATCAAGATTATAGTAGTCTGGGGTGTGATGCTGATAGCAATCTCTTAAAAAAATTTCACAAACCATTTCTTTGCTTCTCAGCTTAATGTACGTGTTGTCAATGTAAGAGCTTCATAATTGGTTCATATTTGTCCTTTGTGGAAACATCGAGGGCACTATGAATCCATCCCTACAGCAGTAAGATTTGTACTGTACTGTAGCCATTATTAGACCTTGGACCACATATTTTAGCGCTCTTCACTGGCCGCCAGCCCCTCATGTGTATCTTAGGTTTTAGTGTAGTAGAACTTCCAGTACAATAATCTGCATACTTGTTTGTTGTGGCAAGTATAGGACCAATTACATGCTGGTTAGAAATCAATAGAAGTGCTTCTTCACCTCACAACATTTTTCTGAGGTCCACACTAGCCGTTCAATGGAATTTTTTGCCTGCTGTGTAATGTTTGTATAGTGCTTCATACTTCCTATAAGATTGTCTTTGCTACAACGTTATCATCATTTGTGACTTCTTCCACCACCTCATTAGTTTAATTCCAGTTTCCTTCCTGCATAATCTATGTCACTATCTCTGCTTTTGCTCATATTTTTAAATCCACTATCATCAACACTTTCCAGTAACATTCTGCTGCTTGTATCTGCATATGTAACACACAAGACTGAAGGACCAGCCATAGTCCTGAATGAAAAGTCGCTTGGTCATTCAAGTTTTTTTAGAATAAATACTGATCCGGTTTCCATGGAAACTTAACAGATGGGAGGGAAAATGCACTCAACAGAGTGCGCTGAACTGCAGTTTGTCTGACATCACATTGAAGGTACCATGTACATTGAACCACTAGTAGCATAAGCCATTCACGAACATACGTGTCCTTCGACTTGGTGTAAAGGATTAAAACATAGGGTCCCCAAAGGGTCAGATCTAGGGCCTATACTGGTCATAGTATACATAAGTAACCTTCCGCTGAGAATAAATTGCCTATTGGAACCCATAATATTTGCTGGTGGCTCTCTTGTCATAATTTGTAATAAAATTCTGATGCTTTCTGTACAGTTTCCAAAGTAGTTCTCTCTTGCATTATTGAATGGTTTGCTGCTAATAATTTGGTCCTAAATCTAGATATACAAAAATGATAAAATGTGAAACAAATAATTCACCACACTGTGCTTTAAGTACTGGTTATTAAGAAAAGTATCTAGAAGACACAGTTCCATACAAAATTCCTTAGTTTAAAAACCGATAATCACCTAAACTGGAAGAATCATATTAATTAAAAGATCTGCTAAGTTAAGTGGAGCATGTCTTACAGTTAGGTCAGTGTTGCATGTGTATAACATTAACACTCTCAAATCAATTTATTGCACCTGTTTTCAGTCTGTAATAAAGTATAGCACAATTTTTGCAGTAATTCGTGCAGCAGTGGAAGGATTCTTGAAAAAAGAAAATTGTAAGAATTATGGCTTATGAGAAACCCAGTACTTTATGTAGAAGTCTTTTTAAGAAATTAGAGATCGCACCTGTTCCATGCCAATGTATATTTTTCTTAACAAACTTCATTGTAAATAACTAAGAACATTTTCAAACAAATTCATCTGTACACTTTGTCACTTTAAGGAACAGGCAACATCTTCATTGACCGTCGGTCTCCAACCTTCTTATTGCCAAGTGCCACACCCATTATTGTGGGCTAGGTTATGGGCTGTAAATGAAAAATAATAATAAGTGGTATACCTACCAACCTAAATTATTGTGTGATTTTTGTAAAGTATACACAGTTTACAAATGTGGCCTCGGACCGCATAATACAACCTGGCAAACCACAGGTTGGAGACCCATGTCATTGACTAACTGCCAGCCTTTTACGTTGTCAGAAAAGTGCATTTTGTGTTGGCATCAAAATTTTCAACATTTTACCATTTAGTGTCACAATTCTTAGGAAAGAAACAGCACAAAATAAAGTAACATTAAGGAACTATATGGAAATTATGTATAAGCACATTTCCATTTAGTTAATTATACTAACACAATGGGAATGACTCACCTAAAAGAAATGACATTAAGGAGGAATTTACATATGCACTCCTCTCATTCTATTGATGAATGTTTGTTTGTGTTTAAATCATGGGCGCCTGAATTAAGTGCCCAGTATACCCTGCTAGAGACTGGCATATAAATGGTGCACCTCTTAGCTGTGTATGTTATGGGCCGACAACTGTAGTCCTTGTTCAGCATCCTGAGTATAGCACTGTATGATGACTGTAGTCATTCTTTGGCACCCAAGGGCTATGGATGATCCATAATACTGTATATGATATCTTTATAATGTGTGTATTGTGACAATGCATTTTATTTTTCGTATTTTGCGTAATTTGTATGTTTATGACTTATTCCAGATACTGCTGTTTATTTTGTCAACTTTTTGGATCCATGGAATATGTGTGTATGTGTTTGGGGAGGTGGGGGGGGGCTTGCTATTGTTTTATGTTTCACCCAGGTGTTTCTGACTGGCACCACTATGGTGATGAGTCTCTGTTCTTGAGGCCTGCATAGCTATGTCACTTTGTACACTGCATTCGGAAAGACGCTGTGCACAGTAGAGTCCAGAGTCCGGTTGAACTGTGATGGCAGAAAGTGTTTTCAAATGAAATTAAATGGGTTCAGGCCTGTATAGATGCTCATGGACATCAGTTCCAACACCTTTTATAAGTGCACAGTGACTTTCTGAACTTCCCATCCTGTGTGTCACCGTGTGCCATCACATTTCAACTGGACTCTACCGTAGCCTAAGTGCACAGCGACTTTCCGAATGCACTGTATAATATGATGTTCAAAAGCAACTTGGAATTTTTTTCTCTATTTGTATTTGTTTTGAGTACAGTCGGTGGTTGCACTGCACCTAACTACCTGACAGAGCATGTTAATAAACTAGCATTCATTCATTCCATTGGCATGTGCAGAATGCATTGATTCCTTGCCATTCTCAGGAGCTTCTTCCATTGCTCTCTGTTATGCACTTTTCCCTGCCACCCTTCTCAACCAACTATTCGTCCATCTTCTCTCACCTCATCTTGCCATCTATTTCTTGGCCTACCTCTCAATCTTGTTGTTCCTAAATTCATACATAATACTCTTCTGGGAATTCTATTTTCTTCCATTCTGTCTACATGCCCAAACCAACATAATCTATTTAACCTTATTTTCTCTATTATAGTAGGTTTTTTAACTCTTGCATAAATTTCTTTATGGATTAATATCCTCCAATTTTCTTTTTCATTGTCATATATTGGGCCTAAAATTCTTCTATACACTTCCTTTCAAAAATGTTCAATTGCTTTCTATCTCTTTGTTAGTGTCCCAGTTTCTTATGCATATGTTAACGTTTTGTCTATTGTTGTGTTCTTTAGTATTATTTTAGTTTCTTTGATATGTTTTTATTTTTAAAAAATTTTTGTAGGATAAAATATGTTTTGTTAGCATTTTTTGCTTTCTTGCAAATCTATTTGGTTGTTGTTATAAACTAGCATTTTTATTTGTAAATGTTGTTTTGCAGGAGAATATCAGAGTTCTTGCTTCTGCGAGACACGACATTGATTCCCAATGTTCTATGGTTTGAATACACAAACAGCAGGCAGGAGGCTCGGGCACGAAGTCGCAAGTTGGTCTCCATGAAGTCGCAATGACAGCTGCTTGGCTTCCCCGGTCACGTTGTCGGTGGTGGAGGCCTTCTGCATAATCTTATTCACTTTTATTGGGCTCGAAAGAGGTAGTTATTCAGCCTCAGGCCATGACTCAGTACTGCCTCATTTCTTTTGAGGCTGTGATTTAGCACTGCTTCATTCAATTTAATTGAACAAGGAGCAGTGACTCATTACTGCCTCGGTCAGATGTTGCAGATCCTCATTTGGTTCTGCTGCATAGCAAATATTTGGCATTGCCTCATTCCATTCCACTACACAGCAAGAGGCATTGTCTGGTTCCAAAAGACATCATGGAGAGTGAATTCCAGGCTCTTGGACTAAAGCAGCAATGTTTGGCAGCTGTTAAGGAGTAGCCTTTGTTTGGTCTCTTGCCATAACAGATAAAATATAAGATGCAGTGATTAACTTGTACTCTGCGATACAGTGGATTTGAGTTATATTTGTGTTGTGTGTTGTGACATGAGCTGAGTTCAGTTTTTGAGCATACTGAAGGACAAAACCTTACCCTCAAAAGGACAAAGAACGTGAGGAACTGTAATCATAGTGCGACACAACAGAATGCAATATTCACATTGGCAGCCCGTGTTACTGGAGCATATATAGTAGAGTCCCCATGTATTTATACATACCTTGCCTTGATTGTTATTTTTGGCAGTATCTGTTTAATGGTGTGTTTAACAACACTTTAAAAAACTGTGAAGGTACAGTAATAGAAGTGCCAGTAGCTTTGTGTCCAATTATTTCTCATACATGTCACTAAGTTCTGTCTTGCAGTTTTTAGACGTGTTGTCACCGTTGCCAACAGCCTATTATGGTCACTGTACTCGTACATCTCTCGGCATCATACACAAGGACCATTGAACTGATGTTCCTGAAATTCGTTATTGGAGATTTCTGTGGGACTCTGTGGGATGCATGAAGACGTGTATGTATTTTTTTGCGCATCCCAAGGGTTGTGGGCCTACCCATCACGTTATTCCAAAAACACAAAGTCTTGATTGTGTTTAGAATATTTTGAAAGGGGTCTTGTGTGATTATTTTAGTATAGCACTCTACGAAAATTTGACTTTCAAATGTTAGCCTTCACTGTTAGTACACACACCTTAGGGCATTTCTGTATTCTATAAATAGCATAACAATTTAATGTGATTCATTGTATGTGTTGCTAGGACAGAGAAAAAATAAGTAAATTATAGTGTGTGCTGTTTGAAAAATGAAGAGACATGTTAAAGTACTTGCACTTTTCAGTGTTTTGAGATAATCAGACGTTAGCATATACAATTTGACAATAAATACAGCAGAAAGGTAAGACTTTGCATGCTGCGTGCCTGAGTAAAGAATTTACTTTCTTACTGAAACAGTGATTTCTTACTAAATGCCGTCTCAGAGTGCAGAATCAATCTGTATCATACTTAAAACTGCTGGTCCATTATGTTATTATATATGACCCAGCGGTGATATAATAAGGGCTGATTTCTCTCTGGATTGAGGATATATTATTACAAATTAGGTATATCACAAAATTACATGATTTCATGACATATACAGCATTGTTAGGTCTTATGTCACTCTACAGTTCACATGTGAGTCAACACTGTACATCATGGTGAACTATAAACTTTTCATTACACGTTGTTTCAGTACACAAACAGAGTTCAGCATCTCGTCCTTTCCAGTCATCTGTTTTGTTGTCATGTCAGAAACAGGCAGTTGGCAATACTATTAATAGCATATGTCAACCATCATATGTTGCTTCCAGCTCCCATGCCAACCTTCTTTGTTATCGATTTTGTTGGTGTTAGGTCTAGGCCTATCTGCAGTAGTGGGTGTGAATTTTGTTTCTTCCACATGTTTTTAGAAGTACTGAGTGAACTATGAATTAATTAGTTTCTAATCACTGTGTTGATATTCCTGACTCATTTTATTACTGTATCAAGATTGGAGTTAGGGAGAAATTTGGAATCTGACTTGTATTTGGGCAGTACAGGGTTCAAATCTTGGCTGAAGGACTGACCATCCAGACTTTGGTTTTTCATGCTTTTTCTAAGGCCTAAAAGAAAATGCTATGATAACCACATAACCATCTTGCTTTGGAATTAAATTCCTGCTGTAATATGCAAAACTCCTGATAAATTTACAGGATTAATTTTTTTTTTCATACCAGCTTTTACAAAAAACAAAAAAAAACAAAAGGAGAAAACTGAAAAAAGGGCTATACAAGAATAGCCATAATTGGCTGACATGTATGCTGAGTTGTTAGGGAACTGAACCCAGCTTCCTGCGATGCAGCATATACATTGTTTGGCGCAGAAGGTGTAATTAGGCCACGACCACTTCCATCCAGACTTTTCCAATTATTCCAGTAACATTCATTCATTCATTCATTCATTCATTCAATACTGTAGTCTGTAATCCAACTTGCTCATATTCTCATCACATGAAATGCAAATAAGTACTTGGGTGATGGTCATTCGGTTTTTATACCATGTAGTGTAATGGGTTTTTTTGTGTCGCTCATAAGCTGCATGCTGTCTCCATCTTTAAGGTGACTGAATTTTGTTTTAACGTGTTGTCTATTGTGACATTGTTTTTTGGTGTTCTGGAGTCATTATTTAGTACTGAAATTCCTCTGTTAAGATTTATTTTATTGTAGTGTTCAGATCCAAAGCTTCTTTTAGAACTGTTGAGTGGGATTTCACTGTATGTGCATCTGGGAATTTGGGGTTTGAATACCACTCATTTGTGTGTGGCGTTTTCATTGTTTGTCATCATCAGATTTCCAACACAGCTTGCTCCACATTAGCACAAGCCAGCAGTGATAGAAAGACAGACTAATTTTTAATTATGTATTTATTTCAGTTTATAAATTTATATGATTAGTAATTTATTTATGGTCATTACTGTATGTTACAAAATTGCTTGTTGGAAACCAGAATAATATTTTGAAAATGTGACATTTGTTGTTTCATTATTTTTAATAATTTATATCTGTTGTTATGCATTGGTTTTGCATAGGCAGGGATTGAGAGTGAACCTCTCTTCTTCCACTGCTTATTCTGCAGTGGTGTACTTAATTGGGCATTTGTGAGGAATTATGGGAATCATATTGTTGCTGTTTGTGGGAACTTTGAATTAGATAATTATGATTACAGTAGTGGAAATGGGTGGTTTCACAGAATTATACCACAACTAACTGTATGAAATTCCAATCTGCTGTCATAGCTCAGAATGGTAGCCATTGCAAAAACCATCACTTGTCTGCTGTAGCTAAGAAGGTGCCTTACTGTTTTTACAAATTAAGATTGCAGTGCGTTGTTTTATTTCAGTAAACCATTCCACCATGAGGAAACATTCACACAATGATTGAGTGTATGGTTATATGTAAAGAGTGTTATTTGAAGAAATAAAGTTTGAGATAAAAAGAGTAATTTGTAAGGATCACATAAAATTTAAAGCTTTTGCAGCAAGTGGATGCAATGATGTGTTTTTTTTTCTCCCAACATCAGGGGTGATGTCATGGAGATCCGAGACAGACCCTGAAACACTGGATTGTAATTCCATTGTCACATGGATGAGCCCACAAGAAGCCTTCATTGCTTCATAAGAATCCTTTCTAAAAGTTGTGTCAATATATCCATTTTCTTTTATCCTAAATGTTAGTACACCAGTGTATTGCCTGCCCGTGTTAACTTTAAACACAAGCACTTGAACAAAATTAAAATTTTGTGATGGGTGAAAAACTGGGTTCCTGTGTTGTGTACGGAATATTTGTGCTTGTTTGCATGTACAGAATGCACAATGACTTTCAGTAGGCGTGCCATTCTAAACATTAATAACATATTCAAGATGACATCTTCTGATTCAAACTGTACAACCATACAGAGTAGGGCAAGCTATTTGTGGTTTTATTTCTTGCATTTTTATCATTATTTGTAGTAAGGATAAAAGATGTAATTGGCATGCCATGAAGATACAAAGGAAGTGGAGGTATCTCATCATACATGGGTGATCTTAGGGCTGGATAGGGGCTTTGTCCCATGATACCCAATTTATAGGACACTAGGTGGATCCTAGAGTGTGTGCAATTCAGGGAAGAGACATATCTCAGCCCTGCAAGTAATTTAAGCTTAGTGTTGGGGTTTGTAGCCAGTCACTGTACTAGCTCAGCTGTCTCTACTCTGGGGCATGTGTTTGGAGTTATTTGGAAGTCATAAAATGAAGTTTGGTTTTATATATATGTAGACAACAGGTACTTAAAAATTACTGATTAATCATTCAACACTAAAAGATGACTTTAGTCGATGCACAGTGTGATGCTGAGAAGACTGGTCACAGTGCGAAGTAATGGGCAGGTCTTTGGCCGAGTGGACTGGGCACGTAATTCTGACACCACAGGGTGTAGGACATGCAAGTGAGTGAGTGTTACTCATTGCAAGGCATTATTCATTCACTTATGAGAGGCCTGAGGAAAGTTATATAAAAGGAAATTATATGGCTAAATGATGTTTGAACCCATGACCTCCTGTGGGAGGTGGTAGTGCATTTGGATAAGTAATGTTATAACAGAGCTTAAAGAAAAAGATGGTGACAACATGGAATTGATTAAACTTGTCCAGTTTGTCATCAGTATACAGTTTGTCTAAGTAGGGTTTGTTTGTTTGTTTGTTTATTTGCTGTTCCATTCCTTTGGAAACCAAACTAAGATCCCATTTTTGTGACATCACAAAATGGCAGCAGTAAGCAACATTGTTAGCACATGCTTTAGCTGGTGTATATAGTTGTAGCAACATGGACACATTCCTTAACCAAAAAGCATACCACAAGAATGAGACAGTGAATTATTTTTTATATCTAATTTCAGAGTCTAACACCAAAAGTATTTCTCATCTGAATGAACTATCAATATTGCTGAGTTAAAGTTTTCAGTGTCTGAAATTTTTCGTCATGCATTTAGAGCATCAAAGGAAAAGGACACTGAAATCCAGGTACATCTAGACTTAATGTTATATATGTGTTCTATCAAGCAGGGATTTTAGTCGCTTACAGTTTTCACGTTGAGTGAAATCATACAAAAGTGTGAGACAGTGGCTAAATGTGTTGCAGTAGGTCACTATTTGCAACCATTTTTGCCTTGGAAAAGCAATAAGTTTTACGTATTCTGAGTGTGTGTTTGTAGCCTTTGTTATCCAGCATGCAATACACATGCACCACATTATAGTGTCATCTGTAACCTGTCCGGCTGTACTGTATTTTTCCACATTATCTCAACAGCATGATTATTGGAAAAAAGTCTTTGAAAATAAAATGTGTGTTTTATTTGTCTGTACATCTTGTTTCTGAAACAATTCTCATTCTGAGGAGAATTCAGCAATGATTATATTAAATGTACATTGGTCTTCATGAAAAGTACACATTACTGTTTTCAGATTTTAATGAAACTTGAATTTTCTCGACAGATTTTCGAAAAATACTAAAAAATATCAAATTTCATGAAAATCCGCCCTTTGGGAGCCAAGTTGTTCTGTGCGGACACACAGACATGACTAAGCTAATAGCCACTTTTCTCAATTTCACAACCGCGGCTAAAAATTCATGTTATTTGGCACTTACGGCAAGAAGTAACCAGCCCAGTTTTCATGAGGAACGTGTTATATCGCAAGCTGCTTGAAAATGATTTGTTGTTATGGCAGTACCAGTTTACTGATAGTAGATTCTGTGACTGGCAAATGACAGTGATCAAAACAAACTTTATATTCAGGAAGAAATTAAGAGCAGATGAAAGTCCGGGAATGCTTGCTGTCATTCGGTGCAGAATTTTTTGTCTTCCAGTTTGCTATCAAAAAATTTAAAGATTAAGATATACAGAACTATAATTTAGCCTGTTGTTTTGTACGGGTGTGAAAGTTGGTCGCTTATATTGAGGGAGAGACGTAGGCTGAGGGTGTTTGAGAAAAGGGCGCTGAGAAGAATATTTGGGCCTAAGAGGGACAAGGTAACGGGATTGGAGAAAACTACACAATGAGGAGCTTAATGATCTGTGCTCATCACCCAGTATTGTTCAGGTGATAAAACAGAAGAATGAGATGGGCGGGACATGTAGCACGTATGGGGAAGAGGAGAGGTGTATACAATGTTTTGGTGGGGAAACCTGAGGGAAAGAGACCACTTGGAAGACGCAAGCGTAAATGGGAGGATAATATTAAGATGGATCTTAAGGAAGGAAGATGGGGTGGCATAGACCGGATCGATCTGGCTCAGGATAGGGACAGGTGGTGGGCACTTGCAAACGCGGTAGTGAACCTTTGGGTTCCATAAAATGCCGGGAATTTCTTGAATAGCTGAGAACCGATTAGCTTCTCAAGAAGGACTCTGTTCCATGGAGTAAGTGTATGAACATTTTGGCTGCCACGCAGGGCCCATGAGCTTCTGAATTTCAGTTGCAAACTCCGTGTATTAGTAGACCAAAAGTCGTCGTCATCAGCGCCACGAAGGCATATAAAGGGACTGGAGGTATTGCTTCACTCCTATATGACACCTGCATTGGATGTAGGTGACTCCTGCCGCCTTACCCTCGCGGAAAGAACCCTCTGGTAATTATTGAATAGGTGGCTAGGTGTGGCCCATCGCTGGTCTTGATATTTTTGAGAAATGAAAAACTGAGATTTTAGGTTTTCATAACTTTGATGTTGACGATTCAGGTAAATTGATTGCCGACATTTCGAAAGAAGGTGAATACGGTACGTGCCTTCGAAACGTCGCTACCCATCGTAACAACCCAGAAGACCTGAATTCTCAAGAGAAAATTTTCTTGCTGTCTGGGGCATCGATCGTATGCCACGTTGTCCAGTCCGTAGCTATGTGCCTGTACAGTCGTGGATCTTTACCGATTTTCAAGGCTGCTACTTCCCCTGTCTCTGTAAAGGTAAAGCAATCCCATTATAGGGCTGGACAGGCCCTTAGGGCTCCAGGAGATTGACGCTCCCTGAATTTCTGAACAGTCAGCACATGAAGTTGGTAAGGTTGTCAGCCCTAGGCAAAGATAAAAAAGTAATGGTCACCCCAGAACAGGCCACGAAGGCCCAGAGGTGGAGTAGAGGTATAGCTTTACTCTTTCCTTAACCTCGGCCCTAGATGGGGTGGGTGGTGAACGCCACGCCCCGGCCGCTTTACCCCCGGGAAAGAGACCAAGTACACATTGTACAGGAAGTTGGGTGGGCCTGAGGGTCGGTCTGGAAAGGTGCGGAAAATATCGCCTCCCACCGGGATTCGATCCCCGGACCGTCCAGCCCACAGCGAGTCGCCATATCGACTGAGCTGTCCTACAGTTAGTACTTAGAAGCAGCAAACACGTGTTCTAGAACCTCAAAACTTTGATGTCCTAAAATGTTTACTGTTTCACAAGTACAACGCGTTCTTCACAGTACGTGGCTTTCAAGCTGCGAAGCCGCGAACCCGCCTGTAACAGCCTTACGGAGGGTAACATAATGAAAACTACGTTCATTCGGCAAAGTAAGAATTAAGTCATATTTAAAAGACTGTATTAAACAATAACTAAACAACACTGCGACCGCAGACCGCCGCGTCACGCTGTTAAATTGTACGTGGCACACAACACATAACGTCTTGTGGCGGAACACATGAAATTGGCCTGATAACTACAGGGGTGCTGATAAGTCCTGAATTTCCTTCGGCGCTTTGCCGTGCAGGGAAAGAAATTTGATAACAGCTCGCGTCTCGATTTTGTTGAAATCGCGCGCGTCCCTGACATGCTTCCGAGCTTGTTTCCTTCCTGGTCGGGCTAAGGACTTATCAGCACCCCGGCAGTAATGAAAGCTGAGCCCCGCACCGCGCCCCCCCTGCATTCCACAATTCCAGTCAGATATGTTCAAAGAGAAGTCGTATAAAACTAAACGCAAGCAAAACTATGTACCACAGTATTGCCACGACATGCAGTGGCTGGGCAACATCCCAACAAAGGATTTCAAAACATGTCACAATCAGGAGTAAAGTGCCTCATCACCATTTGGACCCAGTCAAATACCAAACCACTGCATTGCGTCATGCGTCCGGCGCGCGGGCCCAACACGTTTTCGTTTTCTCCCACAGGTCTCCACGGTTTCTCTGGAATCGTTCGCCTGTTGTTAAATGTGTTGTTCTTGTTAATTGTTTTGTTCTATGCACTGTTTGTGTGTAACTGTGTACTGTACTACTGCCACCGGGTGTCAACCCAATTGCAGTTAACAAATAACTGCGTGTCCGGACTAGAGGTATACAAAAATATATGCTTGTTTTCAACAGTGTACAGAGTAACTCAAAAAGATTTTTATGCACGTCCGTACACTTCAATGTGGGCACGTGTTGTAGCTCGACAGATATCTAAACGGTATTCAAGCTCTTGCCACGTGTTTATCAGCATGTGAGGTGTTATAAGCTCAACTGCTTCAATGATACGTTGTCTCAAATCAGCCAGATCTCGAACTTTTCT
>Ga0123354_10002617_pt1 | contig 24032 bp, 13 predicted proteins | sample TergutLab28metaG_2_FD_97872 | JGI IMG/M metagenome (GOLD analysis project Ga0123354, IMG submission 97872) | Labiotermes labralis P4 segment gut microbial communities from Petit-Saut dam, French Guiana - Lab288 P4 | ecosystem: Host-associated > Arthropoda: Insects > Digestive system > Gut ... | reverse complement strand
GAGGACCTTCGGAATTTCGGGGGGGGGGGGTTGAACAGCCCAACCCCCCCCCCCCCCCCCCCCCCGCCGCCGCTGTGGTTTTGTCCACCACGGGGGGGAGAAAAGAAAAAGGAGTTATATAATTAAAAATTTTTTCTCTGTGTTCCCCCCCCTATGATTTATTACAACCCCGGGCGCGGGCGGGGGGGGGGGGGGGTGGGGCTTTTCAACCCCCCCCCCCCGAAATTCCGAAGGTCCTCCAAAATCGTGCCAAACTCAACCCAATTGTGAAAACTGTTAAAAGTTGCTGAATTTAGGAAGCCAACTCCCTAAGATGTTCGGAAAAAAAGGCAGTAAAATTGTAAAACTACTTAGACTCCCAATTGTTTTAAATTAGTAATGACAAATGAATTGGTTGTCATCATAAATAGTCTTAAACTACAAAAAATTTAAAAAATTTTAATATATGAAATGAAATTTCTTGTACCAAATTACAGCTGCCTCCAGAAACCCAGAGTAGGGGGCTACCGCCCCCAGATCCCCTTTCTCTCTGTCCTCTGTCCTCAACTGAATTTGTTGAACCCCCCCCCGAACAAAATTCCCGGGTATGCCACTGCTAAACATAGACTTTACTGTCTTGTAACTCTTGGTGTTACATGATCAAAGTTTCTGTGTAAAACGGCGAGGGAGATGACAGAAAGAGAGAGAGAGAGAGAAGAGTCAGCGAGAATAGAGAACATTTTTATATCAAAATAATTTTGTTCAAATATCAGTAGAATGTAAAAATGATTAAACTGTAGGGGTTCATATAATAACACACAGCTTCGTATTGTGCCCATTCTTCTGTATATGGTTGTGTGCTGGATATGCAGTATCGTAAAAATGGTACCTTTTCAAATGTTAAATTAGTTTAATTTCATATCGCGGGAGTACGGAATTGAAAACAAAATGGATTCAATACGAGTCATGCTGCGATTCAACACAGGAACTTAATATGTGCTCTTAAACTGCGCCAATAGGTGACCTGCATGTGCTGTCATTGCACTCAGTTGATTTTAATTAATTTCGCCGCTGGATCGTTCCCCACTAAAAGGTCACTTCCTTTCACATCATGTTTATCCTATGATATGTATATCCGGCACAGAGAATTGTTGCATCTTCAGTCATCCAATAGTGGCTGATCTTGCACTCCTTGGTTCTGTCTTCTTTCCTATCTCATCTCACTCCACGGAGCAGAGTCCGTGAGTAGCTAACAATCATTCAGCTAGTCAATACATTCTTTGCATTTTATTGAACCCGAAGTTTCATTACAATTTTCATGAAAGCCTGAAACTAGCCTCTGTCCCAGTCCACACGACAATAGTCCACACCCTCACACTGTAATTATGAAAAACCAGTCTTAATGCTATTTTACACCAACTTCTAAATGCCACCTTTTTTTCAGTTGACCTTATCAAAATTTTGTAACCGTTTCTCATTTTCCTTATGCACGTTGCATGCTCATGTCCTCTTTCCTTTAATCTTCTTGTGTTTATTTTTCTTCCATTTCTCATTCCCCCCCCCCCTCGATAATTGACTGGGACATAGACTAACAACATGAACCTCAAGTCGTTGAAAATCTATTCTTCCCTGTACTACTACGCAGTGCATTGGACGGGCACTAAATGTAGGACAAAGTAGAGGGAGAATTGTTTAATGTGTCCTTGAGCGCAACAGCTATTACAGAATCATTATCTCTTACAAATACTGCATTGTTCGTGAATTTACAGGCCTAATCTCTCCTGCAGTTCAACGTGTCGTACTTGATGGAACAGTCTCGAATTTCCGAGTTCCGGGACTTGAACAAGCTCGCAGTTCCCCGAAGATATTTCTTGATAGATAACGTGCTCTTGATTTCAAATATTAGCAAATTCTGTCGGACAGTCCTCGTTGTATTCTTGGAAAGCAAGTAAGTTTCTTTCGTTTTATCTTCTTCTTTTAACTCCCTGAATAAAGATGTCAGAATTAAGTTGATATAGTATTCAGAGTTTCCTTTTTAGAAAAACACCGGCAACGCACTGGCAGCACACCACACTCCAACTTTAAGGCAATATAAAGAACCTCATGAATTAAATTGAGATTTCCATAGCACTAGTACCTGTTGTTTAAGGCATATTTATTTATGTACTTAACATAAGGTAAAACTGCCATTTCGAAAGAAAAACAAACGCTTTCTTTTTGAAAGAATCATGACCATCAGCGGACACAGCATCATCACCTGTACTTTGGCAGTGTCACCATACATACAGCATATGAACACACAAATCAACACAAAAGATTTTATCAGTGTTTTATATTTTAACGTAGGTTTCAAAACTTTTATTCAAAACTGATCTTGTTATATTTGTAAATTATTTTGACGTTCTATGTAATATTCCCTTCAAAGAGCACATCCTTGAAGGTGGCCATAATAGGTGGCCGAAATATGTAGGAGGCCACGCTGTTTACACTACAACACAAATTTATATATTTGTGTAAGCACTTGTTGATTTTGTTCCTCATAAAATATTTAGTATTTTATTTGTGAGGATTACTGAACCTGTTTTTCTAATTTTCCAGTGTTTTACATCATTTTTCTTTCACATGCTACTGTTGACAGAATATCTCCGCAAAACTTTCAACGACACATTTATCCCTGATTCGTACCGAGTTTGCAAACATGTCGTAAATGAGCATCCTTGGTTCAACTCCCAAGTATAAGCGATCTAAAACCTTTTGAGATCCATGTGTTAGAGACGACAACAAGTGCCTGCTGCTGACGCTCAGGTACTGACGGGTGTAGCAGAAGCACAGTAACATCCATCCCGCCTACTGTCGCCGGTATCTCATTAACCTAGTCTCGGGGACGATATAAATTCACATTTTTTATTTTAACAAGTGATACAGGATTCCAGAAATTCCAGTCCATTCAGTCTCCTCTCTCCACGTCCGGTTCCAGAAAAAATATGTTGCAGCATTAACCACGTTAGGCTCCACAAAACTGGAGAGAAGTGATATATATATATATATATATATATATATATATATCATACAGGACAGTTGCCTCTTCCAGCGATATACGTGTTCAGAATTGCTACGGTCTGCGCTTGCGTTCAAAACTATAACTCCTACACATTGATTTTATTAGGACAGTTATATTTTATCTTTGCTTTCTTAGAAAACAAGTACATGAGCGAATATTAGGGACTATTTCTAAGTGAGGTTAGGCTGGCCATTGTGTCTCCTTTAACTCAGAATAAATTCATACTTGAACTGACCCATCAAACTGGATTTGGATGAGATAATTGATGGATTCGTAGCTCGTGATGACAGCTAATAACCGAATGATTCATTCGAGAAAGCCTTTGATTATTATTTGTAACATACCACTTCACCTAGAATGTATCTACATGTTATTAAATGTACAGATTTTTCTTTCTGCACATCTACCAATCTGCAAGTTAGTCTACCTAACTCAGTTTCTGTCAGTGCACACAGTCTATCTGTCTGTCTGTCTATCTAACTGTCCATCCGTCCGTCTATCTATCTATCTATTTATCAATCTATCTATCTATCTATCCGTCTGTCAGTCGGTCGGTCTGTCCGTCGGTCGGTCGGTCGGTCGGTCGGTCGGTCGGTCGGTCGGTCGGTCCGTCCGTCCGTCGGTCCGTCTGTCCGTCTGTCCGTCGGTCCGTCGGTCCGTCGGTCCGTCGGTCCGTCCGTCCGTCTATCTATATCTATCCGTCTCTCTATCTATATCTATCTGTCTGTCTGCCTGCCTGCCTGCCTGTCTCTACCTATCTATATCTGTCTGTCTGTCTGTCTATCTATCTGTCTGTCTACGTATGTCTGTCTGTCTGTTCCTTTGTTCTATTTATGTATTTATTTCTTCATTTGCCCTTCTTTCTTTAAGTCCTTCCATTCATATATTTCAATTCTTTCTTTTAACCTTTCTCTTTTTTAGATCTCCTTCTCTGCCTCTCTCATAAACTGTATATCCGCCTTTATGCCTTACAGCACAATACACCCAGAGAAGCACGTAGGTTCGTTACTAGTGTTTGTCCAGTTTCTGCTCCGTTCTGTGTGACGTGTGGTTATCAGTTTCATTGTACTCTCCCAGGAGTTGGACGAACCTGACTCACATTAGGAATATCGGTCTTTCACCTTAAATTCGTGCGTGGTAAATGACAGGACCGCATGTGGCTGACATGTATGTAGTTACCGACTGGAATTCATTAATATAAATGGTTATTCAGAAATGTGATTAAGTGCATTTCTTTGAGTCTGTCGAGCGAAACGATCGCCCAGGAAGATTTTTTAGGGGGGTGGGGTGGGAAGAGGGTACAGACGAAGATGAACAAATGGTGTTTTTTTTTTCAGAATCGTGGTGTCAAGTTATTTAATACGTTTAATAGGCAAATTATTTGCCCAACTTTGTTTGCTTTTTGCTGAATATCCTCGTATTGTATCTTTCAATACGAATGAATCACTCTTACACAGGTGCGTAATTTTCGCCACTCTATTCGCAGAACAAAGTGATGCGTCAGACGAGGATTCGGGGGGGGGGGGCTTATAGGGGTCATAGCCAGAAAGAATACACCTTAACACTCCGGTGTGCGCCAAAGATAAGGGATATAATTGTACAATCCCTGATTGAAAATGAATTGTTTTGTTTCTGCTGAATTTGGCAAGGGTCAAAAATGAATACTTAAGTGCACCATACAGGTTCCGTGTATTGTCAGTCGTCCCTCTCGTCCTTAGTGACTGGACCCTTGTTTCAGCGACGATTTCCATAATGTATTAGGCACACATGAATCTTTTACCTTACTCGGAGATATTTTTGTAAAGGTACTTTGGTGTCCTTTGTGGGACAATCTGATTTCTATTAAAATAGATTTCTTGTTTTTCCCCTCCGTCGCTGATGGCCTCGTAAGTTTGTTTGTTGATATCATATGCAGGTTTCTGCTGATAAGTCCTTAGCCCGATCCGGAAGGAAATAAGCTACAGCGACCAAACTCGGGATTTATTCAACATACTCCCATGAAGCTCAGTACACTTCTTAGCCCGTTGCTCTAACTTTTGCAAGCCACTCAAAAAAAATCGGAACTTTGTCTGTCCAATAAGGTATCCACGGCAGCAATGATCTCAGCGTCGGAAGAAAAATTGTAACCTTTCGGTTGTTTTTTCAGTTCAGGGAACAGATGATAGTCCGAAGGGGCCAGATCCGGAGAATAGTGTGGGTGATCAGGACATTGGAAGCCCAGGTAGGTCAGATTCTTTGGGGTTGCATGTGCCCGTTGAACCGGGGCATTGTCGTGCAACAACAAGACCTCCTTGGTGATCTTTCCGCGGAGTTTTTCCTTCAAAATATCCTACAATTGCACCAGCAAATATGAGTAATACTCCGCGTTGACAGTTTGGCCCTTTGGAATATAATCAATGAGGAGGATGCCATCTTGATCTCAAAAAATCGAGGCGAGAAATTTTCTAGCGGATTTTTGCACTCGGTATTTTTTGGGGCGGGTTGAGCCGCTATGCCGCCACTCTATTGATTGTTGCTTTGTCTCCGGGTCTGCTGTAGAATATTTCAAAGTAATTTTTTTAAAGTAAATTCAGTGCTATATCTGTGAGCACATTACTGCCTGAATCATTAAGAACCGTTGACAGATTTTCATTTCATAAGTCAACACATCTTACTGTCACAGACTATTTATCCACATGACTACTACTACTACTACTAATAATAATAATAATAATATCAGGAATGCAGTCGGCTAAATAAAAACGTTTTAACTCAAAAGTTAAGACATTGTATTATGAATTAAATCCTCTTGCATTAAATAAATAAATTCATTCAAGGATATATTTACCCCAACAGTGATCTGCTACTCTGCCTTTTACAGTGAGCGCAATGTGACCTTGCATTACAGGATTCAATTTTTGCCAGGAATTTAAAGGGAATTAAATACTTTCCCTTACTTTGTGTATAGGGTTGCAGCTTATTAGATTGCCCCAAAAATGTGCAACTGTTTTCTGAAAGATCAGTCTGAGTGTTCTCATGAAAGTTATGTACAAAAACACAGTTCTTACTTCACAGAGAACACAATGTGCTACCATTAAAAATCAGCTGGCTAATGCTGTAAAGGAGAAAATATTTGTTTCGAAAATCAGAAGAAACAAATTAATATACAGTACAAGCAAAATGCAGACTCTTTTGTTCAGTGTGGTGGTATATATAGCAGCCATTCGAAGTTAGAGGTTTAGTCTGGCCACAATATTTTTCCAGGGATCTCATTGTTTATGAATCAACAGTTTTGTCGAATGTCTTTCCGCATTACGAATCTTTATTCATCTTTAACCATCACTATAAAAATTCGTGTGAATACTGCTTTCATCAGATCTCTGGATTGTAGATATACAAGCCCAGCCACTGAAGCCATCATTTGTTACAAATATCCTGGAGCATTTTTAAGAACACAGACAAAAAAATACGCGAACTGTAGTTCTTGAATACATTAAGAATCGACGTGGAAAAAAACTCCTTATTTGCAAGTCCATAGAAATAATGGCTAACTGAGAAATGGCGACTATTTTCATCTTGAGGATGATGATCTAATAATATTTTTTAGTCAAGAAATAATTAGGAGATACAGTTTTTCTGTCACATATTCGGTCTTTGAAGCTGTATCACGTAAGATTATCCCTTGTGTTTGGGAAGTGTTTGTTCAAGAACTTCTGCTATGTCCGACTGACATTCTGCATTCTTCTGTACATTAGAACCAGCATCAGTTACATCCAATTTAAAGTGTTTTGTAGGCGACATAACAGCTGCAGTTGCGCATTGTTTCTTTGACTCATTATCAGTTATATTTGATGTAAAATATTTCTGCAGATTCATAGATTTTTACATTGTTTATATTCACGCTCCTTCTTAGATCTACTTTTCCTGCATTCAACAACAGATGGTTCCTTTTTGCATTCTAAGATAGCATTTAAAAGTGTCCGAAAAAAAGTAATTTGAACCCCAGAATACTGAATGGTAGTCTCTAACTTAAAAACAAGGGAAACGCACAGTGGTCACGCAGTACCTTACCTCACACTACTACTTGAAAGTTAATAAACTGATTGAAAAAAATTGAGCAATATATAAATAAATATCTAGATTAATAGAACGGAATGAAAGCTAAAATTTCTGGAAGCCTGGGTACATATTGAACAGTGTGAGTGGTTTCAGAAATTAAGCCGAATCCCGAGCACTAGAGAATCCATACAAATGCGTAGATCCTTTATTAACATATCTTTTAACAATCCAGCTTTTTCGAATACAAACTGCCAACTGCTTTTACAGAACAGATTTTCAGAATGTCATTCGAACTTTAAATGCCAGCAGCGAGTTTTTGAAGCTCTTTTGTTTTTCGTGATACAGGCAAGAAATTGTTAGTGCTGTCGAACACGTGTACACATGTCAGACATTACTCGTGTCGTGGTAATCCAAGTGTACACGAAACTTTATTTCGACCGTCCCCGAATTTAATGCTATTCTTTTGAGAATGGTTGTGGCGAATCAAAAAGTGAGTGACAAGTGACAAGTGACACGTAGATGTGAATAAGTAAATGCGCAGAGAAGTGGCAATAAACATGTTTCAGTCACTGAACCTATTCGTCATTATGAGGTGTAAAAATAAGGAAGCCGTAGTTCGCGAGCTTATACGAGCAGTGCAATTTCAAGCGGATTGTACGAGGGGGTGCTGATAAGTCCTTAACCTGCCCCACTTCCCAAAGTCGTAGGAGGGAATCGATAGTGTCGTTGGCAAGAGGAGTCTGTTCATGTGCCGAATTGCAAGTCTTTTCTTGTTACAGAGGCTGAAAGGAAATATGTCAGGCGACGCGCGCGATTTCAACAACATGGAGACTCGAGCTCTCATCAAGTTTTCTTTCCTGCAAGGCAAGGTGCCGGAGGAAATTCACGCCATTATGATAGAAACATTAGGGGAACATGCAACATCGTATGCCACCGTCAATAACTGGGTGGTCCAGTTTAAACGTGGTGATTTTTACACCTGTGATGCGCCTCGTCCTGGACGACCCAAAACAGTGACCAGCCCGGAAATTATTGATCAAATTCACGAGCTAATCTTGGAAAACCGCCGAATTTCGGCTAAATCAATAGCTGATCAACTGGGCATCTCTCATGAGCGGGTTGGGTCCACCATTCATGACGATTTGGACAGCGGAAGCTCTGTGCGAAGTGGGTCCTGAAATGCCTGAACGTGGATCAAAAACGCCGACGGTGCCATTCGTCTGAGCAATATTTGGAATTTTTTTCGATGTGATCCAAATGATTTCGTGTTGCAATTGGTGACCATGGACGAAACCTTTCAGGCTTTTTCGTTGGTGTACCACCAAGCGAAATTTAACAATTTCAATATACCACCAATAGCTTTATATTCACATAAAATATCTGAAATTGGAAAGAGTGGCTGACATTAGGGGTGATTATATTATGTTGCCAACACTGCTGCATATTAACACATAAGTGTGGCTTATGTTTTATTCCTGTATAAAATTGTATCCTTTTTTATTTCGATTTGTTCTCAAGGCCTTGTAACAGTAAACAATGTTTGGCGTACCGGTGGTTTTTGGTGTACCACAGTTTGAAAAACCAAGTTCTACTGCAGCCCTCCTCAAACTACGTTTCACGACACACTTATGTGTCGCCAGGAGTGGCTGTGTGTCCTTTGATAAGCTGCAACATCCACAACGCGATTCACTGTCTAAATACTCGAATTCGATTGGCTCTGTTGATAGCATACTATGAAACTCCCATTTGGAGGAAGAAGGAGTAGCGTCCACCTTGTGTGCTTGTGCGTCTTGTGCAGTGAAACACCGCATAGCTTTCGAAGAGATATGACATTAAAAGTACACTATGTATGGCATCTTTTAGTACTATTAACACTTTGTTTAAGCTTGCATATATTTAAACTTTTAATCTTTGTTATTCCTATCAAGGACCCGATCTAATGCCTGAGTGTGCAGCCTGTCACTTGTGGGATTGATGGTTTCAATTCCGCATGAGACAATGTATGTCTGTCTCTTGTGAATGTTGTGTGTTGGTAGGCAGAGGTCTCGGCGATCGGCCGATCACTCGTCTTCAAGATTCCTACCGAGTGAGTTGTGCCTAAATGGCTGTGATCTGGAAACCCCTAAAATGAGGTTTCCTGGGCACTTTAACGGTTGTAGAGCCATGAAAAATAAATCCCATGAAGCTGTGTCGGTGTCTGACAAGATTTAATTTACGAAAATATTTCACTGACTATTATTTATTTGCATTTTATTACAATTTTGCTATTTCCTAGAGAGTGCGTAAAGTATATGGACTTCAATCAAGTGCATCGCAAAAGAGAAATAATTTGGAACCACTGCTCTAGACGACAGTGTTACGACAATGTAGCCAACGCGAAAGGCATATGTAGTAGGGCCCAAAGAGTGTTTGCACGACAGGCAGGTGTCATATATCTGAACTGTATGGTCTGTGATGCGGCGAAATATAACTCACAGCCAAATCTGTCACTTTGTGTGACGTCTTAGGAGGACTTTACTCCCAGTATCTTTCCTTCTTTAACAATTCGACTATCTTAACTATTAGCGTTTACCTTAAAGCGTCTTAACGACACGCGTTGAGCCTAAATTTGTCACTACAAACCCCTTAAATAGCAAATTGCACGTATTCACGTTGTACTTATTACTGTCGCTGAGTGAGAGGCAAACACAATTTCGACGTCGCTCACGCAGCTAATTACTGTACCTCAACAGCTGACGGGCTTTAATTTTTAGTTATGTTATTCGTTTCCTATGACGTGCTGTTCCAAATTAACGTCGTCAGCAAATTATGTCATAGTCGAAATTTGTGTTAAATATTTTGGGTACGTCAAAATTGTCATGAATTTCTGAAGGAATATGAGGACAGTGGTAAACAGAGAGCTATGGCAGTAGCTTCAGAATTTGTCAGTAATTTTGAAAATCGCAACTGGTTTTCAGATTATGAACAGATTTCGACACGTCGAGTGTCGTTAAAATTATTAAATTCACGATGAGCCAGTAATGACAAGATAGAAAAGCTTACATTGAATTTTTCGTCATGTGACCGGACACTACGTGATGTCAGCTACAGAAAGACTGGAGAAATTATATTAACGCCCAGAAAAATGGATCTTCTGTAAACAATTAGCGAATTACCAAGCATTAGGTTGCAATGTAAGATTCAGGTCTTCAGTGGGATTTTACCATTGGCTCCAACGCAGATATCGAAGGAACTCATCCCCAGTGATGTATTATTTAGCGTTCAGAACTTGGTGACAAAGCTTAAACATCTTACGCCACTAAATACTTTAAATTTCTTGATAAAATTCAGTATTCATTAAGAGTTTTGTTAAGTATGTCACGTTTCTTCCCCTTTAGTGAAAGAAATTTTCCATCTTGAACTCATTAAAATTTATTTAAGTTCGCGTGTCTCAAGAAAGATTGAATTCTCTAGAACCTTTCATTTCAAAACACCATCGCTCAAAATCTCGATTTTTCCGAATTGGTAATAAATATTGGGTAAGTGCATGCAAGAAAAGTCTTTCTGCATTGAAGCTTTACTGCACATTATATTTATTGTACTCAAGGTGGCACAATTTATTTTTATAGATAGACCTAAACCTGTTTATTGAATATGTTAGCGCCCATTAAAATGACGCTAAAATATTGTATAAATATACGGTGGGCTGGAAGGAAGGAGGGGAGGGGGGGGGGCGAAAACTTTTTTCGAACAAGATACCGAGATGGCTAAAATCGGCAGTTTTGATTTTCCGTTGTTTATCTCTTTCCTTCAGGAACATGACGTGAATGAACCTGAACCTGAACCTGCACAACGAATTGTGATTTCCACGTCACTTTGGCTCACTTGCTGCTCTATTCATCACCCAAACTATCATGTTTCGTTTGAAGCTACACGTACTCAGTAAAGCAAACAGAATAGCAATCTAAGATCCTCGTCTGTATGTATTATGCGACGTAATGCCTGTTACAACTTCAAAATTATGTTCCAAGCGATTTGTTTTAGACTTGTTCTACCTGTAGTTCCTGATACTCCACCCCTTCCGGCCACCGTTATTCACCGCTTCTAACTTCTTCGTGTGTTTAATTATATCAGCCAATTTAGCTGTTTAATTTCAATGAAAAAAGAAAAGTGACGTCATAGCTACCTACACAAAGCTCAAACAGCGCATTTAGCCTTCTTTATAGATAATTTGCTTCCAACAGTCGATTGACATAATGAAGACACAGGGAAGACGTGATTCCGAATAAATAATTTTAATAACATATCCATGAGAGTATGAATAGAAAATATCCCTTCCTTTGTACACAAAGTCAATTTGAGTAATTTAATATGGAGGTTACCACTTTGTTAACTTTTTATTTTTACCGTTAAACAGGTCCACGCTCTTTGTCAAATAACCAAGAAAAGAGTTACTTTTGGATAGTGCATGTGAAGTATGAAGAGAAACAAGAGGGTAGAAGAGCTTGTTAACCCCGAGCCCACGCTTCGTGAATATCACAACTTTACTGCACTTTATTAAATGGGGCAATTAGTTAGATGGATGCAGTTATACTGTAGTTACAGCAGAATGTAACAACACAACTGGCTGCGGTTTTAATACAAACCGGTAGTAAACAGCAGAGCCAACTGCACAATAGCAGGTGAGGGTGGTGAGATGGGCAATCCATCTTTTATAAAACAAGCCTATGGTGTGTGTGTGTGTGTGTGTGATGCTGGTCCACCAAACCTTTGTTATGAAGAAACTAAGTATCTAACCCAGTGCAGGGGCTTTCTTGCTGAACAAATTACCCCTCTTCTGTGAAAACCGAAGAATCGTTATTGTGTTTATATTAAAGAATATTTAATAAACAGTGCAGAAACCGTTTCTTTCCATAATGAGGTATTAGTTCCTCAAAGGAGGACACAGCTTTATCAACAAGCAAGTCTTCATTGGATTGTAAGCAGACAAAAAGTAGGAATCGTTTTGTACGACTGTGTAGGAAGAACATGCGCGTGTGTGTGTGTGTGTGTGTGTGCTTGTGCGTGCGCGCGCGCGCGCAGTACATACCACGTAAAATAAGAAGACAGTGAATTGAGATTCATTTGTGGGTGATTTTCATGTTTTTCAGGGTTTCTTTTCTTCTTTTCTCTGAACAGAATTCAACGGTTCGGAGAATGGATCTGCTTCCGTTCTCAAGGACAAAGACAGATCACAGCGACATAAATATTATCGCAGTAACTCCATGAAAAACAGTCCATCGTCAGAAACTAACAGGTCCTCATATGTTCCAGTAGTTCCTTGCATATTTTGGAACTCTTTAAGTTTCATTATCGCATAAAAAGCGCCGGCCATCTGTCCCTTTCCTGAGCCAGATCATTTCACTCTATGCCTCCCCCCCTACTTCTTTAAGATCCATTTTAATATTACCGTCCTATTTACGCCTAGGTTTTCCAAGTGGTATTCTTCCTTCAGGTCTCACCACTAAAATTTTTTATGCACCTCTTATATCAACCATAAGTGTCACATGTCCCGCCCATCCCATTCTTCTCGATTTGAATAGTACTTTGTAAGGAACGCATCTCATAAAGCTACTCCCTGTGTCATCTTCTCCATCTCCTCTTACGTCTTCCCCCTTATTCTTAAAAATCCTCCTCAGCATCCCATTCTCAATCACCGCAGACTACCTTCACCCGAAGCTTCACATCCAAACAAAAACTACAGGCAAAATTACAACTCTGTATACTCGTATTTTATGTCTTTGGATAGCAAACTGTAAAGCAAAAGATTCTGCACCGAATGATGTCAATCATTCCCTGACTGCTCTTAATTACTTCATGAAGTACACGAGGACTTAGAACAATGATATTGGTTATTAAGTCATTAAACATAAGCACATCGGAATTTAACTGGATAAGCACCTCCTCAGGTTTTTAATCTGCGAATGGGAACGTATCCAGTTCCTGGGACACGTGGCGAAAAGTCTCCATTTTCAGTCAGCACAGTACGATTTACTTCAGACTTCCAAGTGGTATTTGATTTCATTCCGAGAATCTCAGAACAGCCGGTGTGATTATCTCCATAACAGCGTTAATTATTCCTTTTTGGGTGATTAAAGTTACGGATTTTCTCCTGGGAAAATAGTTTTTCACATACTCCACATGGAAATATTCAAAGATGTAAGATACGGAAGTTTTTGAAGGTGGGTTATTGGTTTACTTCTTGCAGTCCCCCGAATAGGAAACATAATAATTAAAACATGTTAACACGACTTAGTGACACTTCATTCTGTCATAAAACAAATGCAGGTTTTTTCTGTTTTCATTACCTCCAGTTTGTGGGAAAGCAAACATTTCTCATATGTGGAGCCAGGCATTTCTTTTAATGGCTGTTTATGTTTGCAAAAAGGTAATTTCCAGGCGTGTGGTCATACAGAATTCCACACCAACATATATTCACGTGTCAAGTATGTATTCGTATCATTCATGTGGTTATTCTGCTCGCCAAATTCAACAGCTGTAACATTTAGCAGAAGGGTAGCGTGAAAGAAGCTTCGACTGTGAGAATTGTGCGTCATGAAATAGGCATCTCTATGAATTTCACTTATCTTGAGAAGATCTTGTGCGAATTTTTCCGGGAGAATATTTTCTTTTATTCCACGTCTGCAGTAATTTTGAAAAATATAATCTGACACTTTTGTAGCACATTTTGAATAGTGACATTCCGTGTACTTTCTTTCTACTCCAAAACCGGACAGGCTCCAGGACACACCTAAACTCCCATCCAGCGACTGAGGACGTTGGTTTAACTTGCAACTGTCTGATTTCTATTGGAAGAAGGAGGGACGCTCAGTTCGAATCGTATCTGTTCACATAGATCTTCATAACTCAGCCTTTCAATCGTTTTCCTCAGGCTCTATAGGCTAATGTCAATATAATAGTTTCAAACAATCGATTACCGCTCTGTATCCACTGCTCTGGAATAGTACAATCCATTACTAATATTCAAGCCTTGGCAAGGGTTACGGTTAGACAGACGAAACTTGGGAGCCGTCCATCCATACTGGTTGTTCTTGGAATCTCCTTTATCAAGAATTAAACAGCTAAAGCTTAGAGCGTATCACTCTGTTTAAAGTAGTATTGGTACTGGAAGTGCTTGCTACTTGATTTGTATTTCTCATATTACTTTATAATGTTGATCTACGGCACTTGGCAAATTTACCTCTGGGTTTTAACTCAGATTCGTGTAATGGCTTATGTATATTTCTTTGTGAATATTAAATGTGACTTAAGTTTGTTTTCTTCCGAGTTTGTATGGTACGCTCATAAACGTCACGAGTTAGGATCTTAAAGTTTTAATGAGTAATGAGTTGTCAGATGAGTTCGTATTTTCATACTCTGAACCTATAAAATACACTTAATACTGAACATTAAAGTAAACTTCAAATTACCCTTATTTTCCGAGTCTGTAATTTGTTCTCCTTGTTGAACTCGGTTCATTCATGTGGAACAGAAAATATAGCCCCTGGTGTCAAATCACGCACATACGAATAATGTCGACTGACACTGATGCTACAGTCAATGGCATCCTATAATTAGCAACACATCGTAATAATACCACTCGAATTTTGTGAATAGACATATAATTATTATATCTCATTGAACGCTTAGCTGAAATGTTTTCCTTGACTTCATTTACTTTGAATAGTTGACATTAAAATTTTGAAGGTCTTGAAATATTGTGGTAACTGTATGTAGCCCTAAAGAGCTGTTTTTTTACTCACCCAAGGCAGCTGTGTTTTTCATTTGGTCCTCACAACGCATGACATTATTTTCCTGAACATTGTTTGTCAGGTGGTCTTTGTAATGGACACTAGTTGTGTTCCTTTTGACGTTGGAACTTGAAATTCTATGTACAATAACGACGATCCTCTTTTTTCAATGGACTGTTACACTGCAGTACTTCTATAATATCAAATTACTATTTACACATTGAATATCTGATAATATTGCGAAATATCCATGAATATTTTGTGGGGTTCTTTGATTTATTGTTTACGAGTTGTTTCTCATAACTTAGTTTTTTACTATAAGCTTTTTCATTTTTATTTCTTTGTTTGCTATTGTGCGTCACAAAACACCGAGAACTGTTAGTCGTCTCTGGAGACTGCTGTAGCCCCTACTTCGGAGTGGAATTACTTTTAGTCTTGATTCTTGTGAAATACGTCATAAGGGCAAACAGCGATATCTGATTTTTAGGAACTGTACAGTATGCTACGTCAGTTACAATTATTACTGCACCTGCAAAATACAGTGCGCGTTAAATGGAAATAGACCCTAATTAAATGTGATGAACACCAAAATTTCTCTTCTTGTAAAAAACAATGGCTGTGAAAGTGATGTGGGTTCTACCACAAATAGTAGAGCAGCATAGCTCTACTTAGAATTTTTTTTAAACATTATCATTAAACAGAGCCTTAACCGCCAAGTAAAACTAACGTTGAAGAATATTAACTTTCCTTTGGGCTGAGAAACTTAACAACTATCCACAATTAAAGAAACTTTTGTATAATTCAGTTAATTACTTTGTTACTGTAAGAATCACAGAGGTACACGCTTAAACATTTTACGTGTCACTCAATTACTATACCAACTAGTGCACTTATATAAAATTTACACATTAAAACACTAAAACTGCTCCGACATATTTCGGTCCTAAGACCAACATCAGGGAGCTGTATTTCTTTGCCTTGCTAAAGTCTCATTAAAAGCCACATTAAAACCAGTCATAAATTAACCTAGTTGTATCAGTAGGGTATTGTGGCAGCGTGCTGCCGCCATACCCTACTGGTACTACCCTACTTCAAGTAAAGTGTTCTGTAGCGAACAGATATGGCGTTTTTTTATTATTTTCAACACATATTTCTACATAATAACGAGAGGCATAACCTGAGGGCTAAAATAACTTTAAATGTTATTGAACCTGGGTATAGCGACAGGTACGCAGGACCTACAACATTTTCGGCTTGAAAAGGTGACAATTTCAGACCGCCCCTTGCATGTTAGTGTGTTGACAATACGCATATCCTTCACGTAGGATGCATTTCCACTAGCGCAAGGTGAAAGGCGGATTGCTGTTACAACTGCACTGAACGAAGTTAGAGAAATGTAGTGCGTTTAAATATTTAAATCCTCACTTTATGTGTACTATATTTTCATATTTTTTCCTTTTATAACGCTCTGTCTGAAGAGTGTTTCCCTTCATTTTTTATGCCCTCTGTCAATGTTTCCCGCTTGTGTTCCTAACATTCCGGAATTGTCAACTACTATGCATGATCATTCCATTCGGATCTTGCACTGTTAATCATTTACACAGTGTTCTGGTTATCATGTTATTACTTCATCTCATCTTGCGTAATCGACCTACGTTTTGGCTCCTACATTTAATTAGTGTATTAATTGTAGTTGCTCTCAAAACGCACCCCTGACCAATTGGCTGAAGTCTTTGCTGCCTTAGAGTCGTATGTATTACCTGTATTTTATTGCTCTAATCGTATCTGATGTTTGTAATAACTTTTTATTTGACATAAATTTAGTGGCTGTGGTTCTGACTCATTTTGGGTTTATGTGGTTTAGAAATTTGAAGAAGTTTGCTGAATACTTTTCTCATTTTCGTCAATTCTTTCAAATGGTTTCTTGAAAACCACGTTCCACTAGGCCACATCCTTTCATTTTACACATTTCACAGTTATGTTCTATTAGCGTCTTCTCTTGTACCAAGTACCTGACGTTAAATTTATTTTTACACACACACACGCGCACACACACAAACACATGCACACACACACAAAACAAAGGAACTAGCTCAAGTCATTTAGCATGATCTATCTCAAGAGAATATGTACCGTGTAGCCTGCATCAGTCGGACTTAAAGTACTAGAATTTAATAATTTTCCAACAAGATGCGACTTATTCAGTTTATTACACTTCTGTAGGCAGCTCTACATGTTTCGGGTGTTGACACCAATCATCAGGAGCTTGTACAAATATAAATACAGTTTCTGGTATTGATTAACCGGATCTACCACCATCCGCTCTCGTTGTTGACCCGGTTGACCAGTGCCAGAAGCTGTATTTACAGTTGTACGAGCTCCTGATGATGGGTGTCAATACCCGAAACATGTAGAGCTGCCTACAGAAGTGTAATAAACTGAAAAAGTCGCATCTTGTTGGAAAATTATTAAATTCGATTCACGATGCACGGACCCATGTATATAAAATTTAAAGTACTAGGTCCAGCCACCGATATAATAAATAACTGGTTTATTGACAATTTTATTACGCACTACTTCAGAATAGTGCCGTCACGGGAATGTTGGTTCTTTCGACGCGACTGAAGGATTTGCTTGTGTAGCGTGCTTATGTCCGTTCGAGAAGGACAAATGTTAGGGGTGTTGGATAGTGTTAGTGTCACAGTTAAGTGTATCGTGTCTCATATAGACGGTGAAGTGTGCCGACTGGACTACCGACTCGCCGGTCGCCATGTTGAAAGATCGGTGACGGCACTATTCTCAAGTAGATTCGTTTATTATTTTTAGCAAACGAACTATTGATAAACGGCATTGTTATCTACAGCAGTTTTTTAACTTCTCAACGCACAACCAGCGACTCTGCATCTGACTTTTCCGTAAACACGAACCCTAATATCTCCTTACAATTAACTTCAGACTTCGTCACACGCGGCACCAAATCCCAGCATTACACCTGGACAATATAGTACACTGCTGTTGCAGGACAATACGATTATTAGCTGACATTTACGGTTGGGCCGAAGCAATCTTAACACAACAGAACAAAAGTCAAACGTAGAACATATAAATGGTTCATTCCGTCTTATAATCCACAAAAGAGTTCATGCACAAAATGTCACATCAAGATACACTTCCATTGCTTCAGAAATCCTAAGTGCTTTTGAAATTCTGCTGTGAGCAAGTGCCAAAAGCTAACATCCCAAGTTTTATGAATTTCAAAGATTTAGGTGACAAACTCGGACACCCGTAAATCTACACTGCCTTACAGCACCAAGATTCGAAGGCAATCCCACGGTAACGGTATTTGCAATCGTTTTTCCGTTTCACGCTGTGCAATTCATGAATTTATTTCAACCACAAAAGAAGAACTGTATACCTCTATTTGTTATTTACAGTCGCTTCTACTAACTTCATAAGTTGAATAATTTCTTTGCATCTGTTCTACCATCGGTTTGATAGTTTATGCCATACTAATGTATTTGCATCTTGTAAACCTGAACAGCTGTTGTTGTTCGTGGCTTGGACATGAAGAAAGGGCATGTCTAAATTAGACCTATCTCATGCTATTGTACTAATAATAGCGACGTCTCCAGAACACCAACTGCTCCCATCCGCCTGTTTACCTCGTCAGTTCAGATAGCGTTCACCCCCCATGTCGCTAACAGCTGAAAGACCCATATTTTCTCCAGAGGCGCTTGTACTGTGGCACTGGGGCTCAGTAGCTCCTGGAAGTTGAGTCTCACGGGACCCTTCAAACATTTTGTGTATTACTGATCCTCAAAATCTTTCTGAAACCAGTATCCGTATGCCTTTATCACCTTCAGTGTAATTAAATGATATGATATGAAATTTTTTTACTGCAATTGGGGTTCCACCCTGTGGCAGTGGTCGGTAAACTTGTATAAAAATAAGAAAGAGATAGCTATATACAAACGGAGAAACAATACACAATAAAAAACACAGAATACAAAAATATATAAAAATAATATAAAAAGAATATTAAAAACGTAAGTCGAGTAATTAGAAAATAGCAAAAAGAAGCAAATAATAATGAGACAACACACTGCACAGAACCTACATACAGCTACATAACTATAAATAAATGATAATATATACATTTAACCAAATATCTTCACTTCACTTCACTTCACTCCCCGTCATATATCTAAAAACATTAAAAGGGCAACTTGGGATTTTCTCTTCTCCAAAGCGTCCACAAATTTTTTTGGCCCACCCGGCCCCATATTCATCGAGTACCAGGATCTACTTAACTGGGGGTTAAGGGGCTGGGTTATGAAGGCAAGCAATCGCCTACGACTATTGCCGAAGTTAAAAAGAAAGGATCCGTGTCTTCATTCTCACATGTACTTTCATAGCTTACGGAGCGGAAATTTTACTTCTCCATTACCACTTAAGTGTGAATTTTGTAAAAAATATAATAGGTGACATATTCTGCAAGTTAAGTTTCGTTTTGTGGGCTGTTCAGATCTGGTGGTTTGGGGTTAGCGTTTGGTGGGATGAGGAAAATAATGTATGCAGGTATTGAGTCACAGTCGTGTAGCAGACTTCAAACCCTTTCCGCTGCAACCGGTTTTCCAGATACGTCTATAAGCTAGTAAATTTCTTTACAATAAAAATTCTCTTTCAAAATGCATTTATTTCCTGGCACATGTTGTGATTAAAAGGTTTGCTTTTCTAACTCTCTGACAGGTTCATCTAAAACCAGAAGTACAAAGTCCAGCACCGCAAGTATAAACCCAACCATTAGAGAAAATCCCTGAACTATCCATCTCATTTATGTGTTCACAGACCAGTTATTTTCCACAAAAAAAGCAAACAACACAAATCGGTCTAAGTCGGCCTGCTGTACACATACATCCGTTATTCACTTTTTATTCATATGAATAATTTTTATTTTCTTCATTTTTGCGTTTTTAAATTTGTAGCACGCTCTAACACATAATTTAAATTGCCCTCTGTGCCTAAACATTAGCACACAATATGTATATGTATGTGGATTTACAGCATCATGCAATCGTTTCCTCTGTATCAGATGAAAGTAAATGGTGATATTCACGCTCGTGGCAGTTCAGTTGGTGCTACTGGCAGCCACTAAACGACAGACCGTTTTGGCCCCAGAATCTGTCCGGTCTGGATGTGTTGACAAGAGGATGAGTCTTTAACTCCTTCAGGAATTTATTCCTGACTTGGCCAGTCAATTTAACTACTGTGCTCTCCAGGTTTAGAGGGAAAAGCAATCCCATTACAGATTTGGACAGGCCCTGAGGCTGAGGCTACCAGTTTTCAAGACAATCGGCGCATGAAGGTAATAAGGTTGTCAGCCCTACGCACCGGCCGCCTTTACCCCCCGCCCCCAGGAATTATTCCTGTACACATTTCTCTTAGAGACTGATTCGACCTCAGGGCCATAAGTGCGAGCGGAGGGATTTTGTCAATGAAAAATTCCAATGACCACATCGGGAATAGAACCCGCGAACTTCCGCCTTGTAGCGCAGTGCGTCAACCAACTGCGGCACCGCATCTCCAGGCTTAGAAACCGTCTTGTTATTGGTTGATATTCGGTAGTAAAAGCAATTTACCTTCTGCAACCTTTTGTTAGGAACCTTCTGGAAGTACGATTTTGAACGTAATTGCTTCCAATTTATTCCTTTTCAACTAATCCTGAAACGTAAATCCACATCTTGAATTAAGGTAATGAATGTCATAGATCCATATGCGAAAAAACATACAAAAAGAGTAATATTTACGTCTCTGCTTTCATAAACAAGAGAGGAAAATCTCTCAAATTAGACAGTAGACCGCCCTTCGTTCCATTAGGTTGGTGTAATGACAATGAAGGCTTTGTAATATTAAATATATTTGTCCCGGGGGTCCTACTAAACAGGTGGTGTTCTGTACTTAATTAGGTTCAGATTTCTGAGCAGTATATTGGTCTCTACATATATGTACTAAGGGAGTTTGTTATGACACAGTAAACCGTTGCATACATACGACACAAGTAATATTTGTTTAGGGAGATCTAAAACCAGGAAAGTGCAGGATTTATTTACTTCCATTGAAAGTAGGATGATTATGCGTAAAATATTAAAATTGGTGTTTAAGAAGCGTTTCGGAAGGAGATGTTCTTATTCTTTTTTGGAAATATTTTTTTTGATCAAATAACGCCTGGTCGAAAGATAGGACGGCGAAAACTGGCACTGTCTTGTTACTGCCGCCTATACTATGTTATTTTACAAACTGGTTCGCTTCCTTGAGCGCCGAAGTCCCTCGTGAGACATAGAAAAAGACATTTTTCGTGCTCGAACAGGAGTTATCCTCTGAAGGCAATATTAAGTTAATTTGTACAACGGTTGGACATCACTCGAAATGTGTTAGTGCATGAGCAACTGGCACGTCGTTGTCATCTCACTGGTAGGTCAGAGTAAACATTTCGCAGGAAATATTATTTTTGAATTGTAGATTGACTCAGACATGCGATAAAAAGAATAGATTTGCCGCATCGAAAATTAGAAAGTAAACAGAACCTATCAAAACATCTAAATGGAGGAGACAGGATGGGAAGATAACATAAAAATTGGTATTAGAAAATGGGTATAAAATTTTGATCGATAGAGAAAGTTCCAGTTGCCGTTTTTTTCTTGTGAACATGGTAAAGTATACTTTGGTTCCATAAAACAGGAGAAATTTGTGACTGATTGTGAAACTATTAATTTTTAGGTACAGTTCCCTGATCACGGATATAAGTACTTAGTTTTCCGGTACTTATTTAGTCACTCGATTATTTCTTTTACGTTTATTTTATTGGAAGATGCCGTAGTTGTATTACTGGGTATAATACTTCGGAAAATTAATTATAACAATTCAGAGATGAGGGTTTTAATAAGCCTTTCATGTGACTTATGAACTCAGTCAACAACTGCCCTGGATACAGCTCAATTTATTTCAAAGTAAAATCATTTCTTTCCATCTATATCTTATATTTATAAAAGCTTTCTGCTGTACTTTCACATCATGTTTTAAAGCCGTGAAAGGGCATAAAAAATGTAAAATGATTTCAGATTCCCTTTTAGTTAACCGTCATTGCCTCTTCTGATTACCAGCCAGGTGTATCTACAGTGCTAAGATGAAGTGCAGGTCCACTAGTGAACCTTTAGCGCCAGAGAGTATAACAATCGTCTGACTTGGCAAACATGGCGGGAACATTTCTCTCACATCTTCAAACAGTGGCTATATATGAGCTCCAACTCCTCAACTGCTCTCTTGAGAAACGGAGAAAGACTTGGAGAAGAAACCAAGGCATCTAAATGCATTTCAATTTGTAAAGTTCCCGATCTTTCCTGTAGATGGGGAAAAAGACTAGAATCCCTTACGATTTTACTTCTACAGATAGTTTTTTATTCCCATGTTAGCGAATTTCTTCTAAGAAAAACTTGCCTCTCCTACAGTTCTTCTTTCTTATTCGTGATAGACTTTTTTTTATGAATTCGGTATATTACCTTATAAATTATTCTTTTCCGCATGGATGACCAAGTTCTTTCTGCAGGAAATTAGTCAATAGGAAAGCAGTTGACAAATTCGTTAACACTTTCTGGTGGGACTTGACCATTTAAGTGTTTTGGGAAACATACTATCCCTGTGCCATACAAGTACGATTGCACTTAACAAAGATTTCCGCTCATTTCTTTGACAGCACGGTTGTCGTTTTCTCCCGCGTTCGTTGTAATACACTGTCATTCAGTGTCCTTTGTTCTGAGCTCTTACAGGCGTCCTTCAATAGATCAGAGCATTATAAATAAATCCGAAGTGAAAATGTAATTATTTTCAGGGGTTTGAATATTGATTTGACGAAAGATATATTTTTGTTTTTGGAATTTTGAGTTCGCTGATTTAAGTATAGCAAACAAACGATACTGTGAATATAAAATTAACCACTAGATGAAAATGCATTTTAGTTTATTTCAGTTTCACGTGTCCGACACATTCAGAAATGTATTTGATAGGCTTCGCTGTGTATCGAACGTTTTGCTATAATGTTTGTGTTGTAACAATTGTGTACCAACTGTTGCAGCTGCAGTAAATAGCACATAAAACAATGCAACACTTTACCACTGCATTTATATAGTCGTAATAAACGTAATAGAAAATAATGCGTACTATTGGTTAGCAGATTCTGTACCGGCATTTTCGTATTTTTTGCATCAGCGTGGACGCAATGATTTGTATTCGTAAGACACACAAAGCTGACTTTACGTAATGAGTGCCTGTCACTTGTCGATATAAATATGCATCGTTTATTAAGGTGTTGCACGACGTAATAATGATTAAAAAAATAAAAGTCGGTGATTTATTGCTTTCCGCGTCAACATGACACACATGTATCTGTGAATTCTTATGAAATTTTTTAAATATAAACGTATAGTAACAATAATTCCCTTCAATTCGAAAGCAAACAGCAAGGAAGCCAGAGTGAGGCAAGCATTAAGAAATGAAAGAATACAAATAATGTATTAAAATACCAGAAGGACCGCCAGTAGCACCAGAACATATCAGTTATAAGTCACTGAAACAGTGGAGTAGTAGTAGTAGTAGTAGTAGTAGTAGTAATAATTGTTGTTGTTATTGTTGTTGTTGCTGTTGTTGCATTTGTAGTAGTACCAGTAGAGGTAGCGTTGTTTGTGATAATAATAATAATAATAGTAGTAGTAGTAGTAGTAGTAGTAGTAGTAGTAGTAGTAGTAGTAGTAATAGTAGTAGTAGTTGTTGTTGTTGTTGTTGTTGTTGTTGTTATTGTTGTTGTTGTTGTTGTTGCATTTATAGTAGTAGCAGTAGAGGTAGCGTTGTTTGTGATAATAATAGTAGTAGTAGTAGTAGTAGTAGTTGTTGTGGTTGTTGTTGTTGTTGCTGTTGCATTTGTAGTAGTAGCAGTAGAGGTAGCGTTGTTTGTGATAATAATAATAGTAGTAGTATTAGTAGTAGTAGTAGTAGTAGTAGTAGTAGTAGTAGTTGTTGTTGTTGTTTTTGTTGCTGTTGTTGCATTTGTAGTAGTAGCAGTAGAGGTAGCGTTGTTTGTGATAATAATAATAATAATAGTAGTAGTAGTAGTAGTAGTAGTTGTTGTGGTTGTT
>Ga0123354_10002616_pt1 | contig 24034 bp, 19 predicted proteins | sample TergutLab28metaG_2_FD_97872 | JGI IMG/M metagenome (GOLD analysis project Ga0123354, IMG submission 97872) | Labiotermes labralis P4 segment gut microbial communities from Petit-Saut dam, French Guiana - Lab288 P4 | ecosystem: Host-associated > Arthropoda: Insects > Digestive system > Gut ... | reverse complement strand
TTGCGTCGCCGGCTGCATCAGCCCGAGCTGCGACCGGGTCGGGCGGCGCTTCCCGTTTGCCGTGGCCTATGGTTTTTCGCCGCGCGCCCCGGCCTGGTATTTGTCGAAAACGGTGGATGCCATGCCGAGCCTGTTGTCGCGCACCGGCATCCTGCTCTTCAATGGCATTCGCCGCCAGTGGCCGCGGGAAACGCTGGTCACGCTGATCAACGAAGCGCTGGTCGAGTGGCAGGGTTCCCTGGTGCTCATGGAGCCCAAGGCGGGCCTCAACAACGCCCTGGAGCCCGACTCCGTCATCCTGAGCGTGTTGATGGGCAACGAAAGCGACGGCGACTGCGGCACCGATGATGATGACGATGTCGCGACGACCCTGCCGCCCAACAACCGCCTGGCCGCCTTGCCGTGGGACAACGCGGCGAGCAGCCTGATCAGCGGATCGTCCACCAGCTTCTGGTGGACCAACGACGCCGGCGGCGCGGCGTTGAAGGCATTTACCTACGGCGGGCATCTCGACGGCACGCTGATGACCTGGCTGTTCGGGCGTTCGTCCACCTAAGTAATTTGCAGTCCACCCTCGTGCAAAAAACTCTTCTCGGGAATTGCCGCGTATGACTGGCTCATTTCCACCCTCATCCTCCCCTGCCTGCTTTGGCGCGCCCGGCATGGCCGCGACCGCCTCCAGCCTCCCCCTGGGAACACGGCTGGGGGAATTCGAATTGACCGGTGTGCTGGGAGAAGGCGGTTTTTCCGTGGTCTACCTGGCCCTGGACCACTCCTTGGGACGCACCGTCGCCATCAAGGAATTCATGCCCAGCACGATCGCGACCCGGCTGCCCAACGGCACGGTCGTGCCCAAGGCCCCGCAGCGCGAAGACGCCTTCAAGGCCGGACTGACCAGCTTTCAAGAGGAAGCGCGCCTGCTCACCCGGTTCACGCACTCGGCGCTGATCCACATCCACCGCATCTGGGAACAAAACGGCACGGCTTACATGGCCATGCAATATTGCGTCGGCAAGACCTTGCGCCAGATCAGGCACGCGGAGCCCGAAGTCGCCACAAGCGAGGACTGGCTCAAGGCCACGTTTGCGCCCATCCTCGATGCCCTGGCGCTGTTGCACACGGAAAATTGCTTTCACCGCGACATCTCGCCCGACAACATCCTGATCTTGCAGAGCGGCGCGCCCGTCTTGCTGGATTTTGGCGCGGCCCGCCAGATCATTGGCGACATGACGCAGGCGCTCACGGTGATCCTCAAGCCCGGTTTTGCCCCCATCGAGCAATACGCCGACGACACGAGCCTGCAGCAAGGCACCTGGACCGACGTTTACGGCGTCGGCGCGGTGCTCTACTACATGCTGATCGGTAAACCGCCGGTCGCGTCGGTCGCCAGGCTGGTCAAGGACCCGATGATCAAGCTGGCCGATGCCGATGAGTTCGCCCACCTCTCCCGTCCGTTCCGGGAAGCCATCGACCACGCGCTGGCCGTTTACCCTCAGCAGCGCATCCAATCCATCCCGGAGCTGTGCGAGGCGCTGCAACTGCCGGTGTTCATGCCCAATGCCTTCTTCGGCGGCGAGGTGGCTCATGTCGCCCCCGCGCCGGAGGCCGAAGCCGTCGAACCCGTTCATTCCGAGACCCGCTCCAAATCGGTCGCCAGCGCGGTGCTCGATTCGTATCAGAGCCTGCAAAATTCCGTCTTGACGCGGCTGACGGGAAGATCGGCCCCGCCCGCCGCCACCGAGCCGGACCCCGGCGATGCGGGTGTGCCCGCCGACGCGCCCGCCGCCAGCGCCGCCGAGCCCGATCCCGTGCCGGACGCCAGCCCCGGCGCGGAAATATCCAGCACCTTCCTGGCCAGCGCGGCCGCCTTCCAGCACCGCTCGGCCAGGCGTCGCAAAGTGCTTCTGGGCATGGCGGCACTGGCCGTCGTGGCGGCAGGGCTCATCTTCGCGGCGCCCAATGTGCTGCCGTGGTTTTCAAGCGGCGCCGACACGCACCCGCGCTTCGTCAATGACGGCCCACCCACCACGGAAAAGCTGCCGATAGCGCCGGCGCCGGACTCCTCGGCCACGACAGCGTCCGCGGACCATCCCACCGTAGCCGTGTCGGCCACCGATGCCGCGGCGACACCGCAGAAGCGGCCCCCATCCGCCACCTCATCAGCCACCACGGCGGCGGCCGTACAAGCCGCCGCAACGCCCATGCCGACGGCGACAACCAACGCGCAATCCAGTTCAGCGTCCACCGAAACCGCCCCCGTGCAGACGCCGGCCGGAAGAAAGAAACCGCGGCGCTCAGAGGAGCGGCCCGTCAGGAAAATAACCCCGCCCGTCGCCATGGCGGCGCCCCCCCAGGAGCCGGTGTTCCCGGCGCCCATGTCCCTGCCCGCGCCAGCGCCAGTCCTCGCAGCGTCGAAGAAACTCAACGCCGCGACCGCCGACACGATCCCGGTCAAAACGTCGGTGGTGCAATTGCTGATCAAACCCTGGGGCGCGGTGAGCGTGGACGGCCAGCCCAAGGGCGTCAGCCCGCCGCTCACGCACCTGTCCCTAACGCCGGGGGCGCATCAGATCGTCATCACGAACGGGGATTTCCCCCCCGTCACCCAGACAGTCATGGTCCCGGAAACCGGGAACACCGCCGTGTTCCACCGATTCAGCGTCGATTGGTAAAAAAACCGGAACCCCGATGACCGCCGCGCCGCTCTTCACCGATGGATCGAACATGAAGACACCTTCGCTCACCACTTGGATGGCCCTCCTCATGGCCACCCTCGGTTTGGCCGCCTGCCAGAGCCTGTCCTCGCATCACAAGACCGTGCCCGTGACGCGCAGCTCCGCCGCCGGCAATGGCGATAGCCAGAATCGCGCGGTGGCCGTCGAGCGCCCCTTCGCGGAAGGACTGGATTTTTATTACAAGGGCAATTACCTTGCCGCCATTGAAAAATTCAAATCCCCCGAACTGGCCAGCGCGCCGCCGCCATCGCGCGTGCGCACACTCAAGTATCTGGCCTTCAGTTACTGCGTCACCAACCAATTGCCAGCCTGCCAGCAGGCCTTTTACGACGCCCTGCGCATCGACCCGCAATTCAAATTGTCGCCGTCGGAAGCCGGGCACCCCATCTGGGGACCGGTGTTCCTGAAGGCCCGATCGGGCCCGCCTGAAAAAAGTCGTTCTGCCAGATGAGCTGGCGTGCTGGCAACCCAGCCCTGCGGCCACCCCCCTGGATCCCCTCCGAACCGACACCCTGACCACCCTGTCTTTAAAGATCGCTCATGAATACCTCCCTGCACCCCGCCCTTGACGCGGAAATCGCCGCCGTGCAACAGCGCATCCGCACCGAACCCACCAACCCGAAGTGGCGCATGGGTCTGTTCCAGCGCTACTGCCAGGCTGGGCGCTGGCAAAAGGCGCTGGAACAACTGCAAACCTATGCCGGCATGTCGGCGGAGGGCGAAGCTTTTGCCTACGCCTACCGCATTGCCTTGCAGCAGGAACAGGTGCGCGAGCGCATCTTCCGCGGTGAGATGGACCCGGTGCTTCCCGACAACGCGGACGAATGGTTGCGGGTGCTGGCCTCGGCGCTGAAACAACCCGCGAACGGCACGCTCAGCGCCAACGAGTTGCGGGCGCAAGCCTTGCAATTAGCCCCGGCGTCCTCCGGCACGCTGGATGACGAGTTTCCCTTCGAGTGGATTGCCGACGCGGACCCCCGGTTCGGGCCGGTTTGCGAAGCCATCGTGGAGGGTTGCTATCAATGGATACCCTACAGCGCGATCGCCTCGATCCGCATTAGCACGCCCGCCAACCTTTGCGACCTGGTGTGGCTGCCGGCAGGCATCAAATTGCGCGGCGAGAACGAGGAGTCCCGCCCCGCCTTGCTGCCCGCCCGCTATCCCATGTCCGATGGCCTGAACGATGCCCATTTCCGCTCGGCCTTGACGACCTGGGAAGAACAGGACGCGGACACCTGGATTGGGCACGGCGTGCGCGTGCTGGCGACCGACCGCCAGGAAAAGTCCTTGCTGGACATCCGGCGCATCGACTTCAACCCCGCATGAGCGTGAGGACAGCATGCCGGCCAACGACCCCAGCGACAGCCCCTCCGATGACACCTCGCGCATCTGGAGCAGCGACCGGCTTCAGCCCACGCTGCTGGATCGGTTGACCGACGAGCATCCCAACCGGCGGCACGACACTGCGGCCGAACTGGTGATTTCCCGCCGCCAGCTGCGGCAGGTCATCATGCGCGACCTGGGATGGCTGCTCAACGCGACCAACGTGGAATCCGAGGTGGATTTCGAGTTTCACGACCAAGCGCGGCAATCCGCGATCAATTTCGGACTGCCGGCGTTCTCGGGACGCCGCTCGAGTGATGTCAAGCTCGATGTCCTGCAAACCGAATTGAAGAACGCCATCCTCAAGTTCGAGCCTCGCCTGGTGCCCAAGACCCTGCAAGTGACGAGCATGTCGATGGACAACCCGGCCGGCGCCGCCCACAACCTGATCCTGTTCGAGATCAAGGGGCAAATCTGGGCCACGCCCTACCCCATCGAAATGCTGCTCAAGTCGAGCATCGATCTGGAAACGGGCGCCGTCACCCTTCAAGACCAACTCGGGAGCGCTTGATGGATCCGCGCCTGCTGGATTACTACAACCGCGAACTGGCCTACATGCGGGAGTTGGGCGCGGAATTCGCCCAGCAACACCCGAAGATCGCGGGCCGGCTGGGCATGAGCGGCATCGACGTGGCCGACCCGTACGTCGAGCGGCTGTTCGAGGGTTTCGCGTTCCTGGCCGCGCGCATCCATCTGAAGATGGATGCCGAGTTCCCGCGGTTCTCGCAGCGGCTGCTGGAAATGGTCTACCCCCATTACGTGCGGCCCACGCCGGCGATGGGCATCGTGCGGCTGATGCCGAACTTCACGCACGACGACGTGACCGATGCCTTCCGCATTCCCAAGCACACCATCCTGCGCGCGCCCGTCGCGCCGGGACAAACCACGGCGTGCCAGTTCCGCACCGCGCACGACATCACCCTGCTGCCCCTGGTGCTCACCGACGCCCGGATCGAAGGCGCGGCGGCCCCGTTGCCGAAAACCAGCATCCCGGCCCGCAAGACCGTGCGCAGCCATCTGCGCCTGAACTTTGCCACCCGCAACGACCACGGCATGCAGTCCAAGGATGCCAACCGCATCAGCCTCTACGTCAATGGGCCTGCCGACCGCGCCTCACACTTGCTGGAGCTCATCGGCGGCCGGCTGTTGGGGGCGGTGCTGTCCTGGCGGGACAAGAACAGCGATCAGCATCGCTGGCTGCCGCCAACGGCCATCACCTGCGACGGCTATTCGGAAGACGAGGCCTTGCTGCCCTACGGCAACCGCTCTTTCAGCGGCTACCGCCTCCTGCACGAGTACTTCGCCTGCCCGGACCGATTCCGTTTCTTCTCCATCAACGGCATCCACGACGTGCTGTCGATGGCCTCTATCAATGAGTTCACCGTCACCCTGCTGTTCGAGCAGGCGGCCACCCGGCTGGAAAAACTGATCACCAAGGACGACTTCGAGCTGCACTGCACCCCCATCATCAACCTGTTTCCGATGCGGGGCGATCGCGTGGACGTCTCGATGGCGCAGTTCGAGCACCACCTGCTGGCCCGGCGCACGCAGCCGCTCGACTACGAGATCCACACCGTCTCGCGGATCTATGGGTACACCGACTCCAACGCCGAGCAGCAGACCTTCCGTCCCTTGCTGGAAACACTGGGCCGCCACGCGACCGATCGCTCGGAAGGCTTTTTCACGGTGCGGCGCGAGCCACGCCTGTTCTCCCAGACCGCCAAGCGATCGGGCCTGCGCTCCGGCTACATCGGCAGCGAAGTCTTCGTGCAACTGGTCGATCAGAACGACGCGCCCTACAGCCACGAGCTGGCGCGCATTGCGCCCGATCTGCTGTGCACCAATCGCGACTTGCCCTTGCTGGTGTCCTCGGGCGGCACCCGCGATCTCGACCTGACCGTCTCGGCGCCGATCAGCGACATCACCATCCTGGGCGGCTTGACGCCCCCAGTCCCCGCCATGGCCGAACGCGACATCACCTGGCGCCTGATCTCCCATCTGCACCTGGACTACAACACGCTGACCGACCTCAACCCCACCGACGGCGCGCAAGCCGTGCGCGACCTGCTGGCGCTGTACAGCCCGCTGGGCCGGCGCGGCATCGAGGGACAGGCCGACTCGGTGCGTTTCATGAGCGTCGAGCCCATGGTGTGCCGCATGCCCCAGCGCGGCCCGATCGTATTCGGGCGCGGCGTGGCCGTGAACGCCACGGTCGACACCACCGCCTTCGCCGGCTACAGCCCCTGGCTGTTTGGCGCGGTGCTGGAGCAGTTCATCACGCGCCACGTCAGCATCAATTCCTCCACCCGCTTCAAGCTCTCGACCTTGCAGCACGGGCCGTTTGCCGACTATCCCATCCGGCAAGGCGCGCGGCCGATTGCCTGAAACCCAAAGCCCACCGCAAGCGCGCTCCATGGTCCAACGATTCCCGCTCAAACATGGCATCGACCTGGCGGTCGATGTGATGAGCCATGCGCCGGAGGCCATCGACCTGTTTGCCTTGCTGCGGTATGTCGAGGCCACCTCCGCACCGCACGCGCGTCTGGGCTACTCGCAAACCCCGCGCGACGACGCGATCCGGCTCGGGCAATATCCTTCCACCGCCTTTGCGCCCGCCACCATCCACAGCATGGAGCCGCGCGGCAACCGCGCCGCGCCGCTGGTGCGCATCCTCAGCCTGGGCCTGTTCGGCCCCAACGGCCCGCTGCCGCTGCACCTGACGGAGTACGTGCGCGACCGGCTCCGCAACCAGAACGACCCGGCGCTGGTCGCGTTCGCGGACATCTTCCACCATCGGCTCATCAGCCTGTTTTACCGCGCGTGGGCCGACGTGCAGCCGGCCGTGCAGCTCGACCGGCCCGACCAGAACCGCTTCGACATGCACTTCGGTTCGCTGTCCGGCCTGGGATTTGCCTCCACCCGCCAACGCGATACGGTCGAAGACCAGGCCAAATTGTTTGCCACCGGCCACTTCGTGCGGCTGACGCGCAATCCCGAAGGGCTGTGCCAAATACTGGCCCATTACTTTCAGGTGCCGGTGGAGCTGCGCGAATATATCCGCGGCTGGATCCATATCCCGTCCGGCGAGCAAACCTGCTTGACGGGCAAGGACGTCACCAATCAACTCGGCATGGGCGCCATCGCCGGGGCGCGCGTGCCCGACGTGCAAACCCGGTTCCGGCTCGAACTCGGCCCCATGAAACTGCAACAATACGAGCAGTTCCTGCTTCCGAACAGCATTTACAACACCCAGCTGCGCGATTGGGTGCGCCAGTACGTGGGCGTCGAATTCTGGTGGGACATCGTCCTCTTGCTGCGAGCCGAGGAAGTGCCGCAAAGTCAACTCGGAGGCCGCCAGCAGCTCGGCTGGACCACCTGGCTGGGCCCGCGCGGCAGCCCGGAGCCCGCCCGCGACCTGTGCCTCAACCCGGAACGTGATTACGTGCGCTTTGCGCGCCGCACTCCACGCCAACCGCATCGTGGCTAAGGCAACGACACCATGAACACCCTGCTGATCCCGCCTGAAAAAACAGGCCCCGCGCATTCAAGTTCCAGCCCGCGGCCGGGAAACGCCCCGTCGACCGCGCCGCGCTGAATCGAATCATCCAGTATTAAAGAAAGGAAGCAATCATGAACGACAAGCTCGCCATGCTGGAAAGCTACCGGGCTCTGGCACATGGCTTGGCCTCACCCGAATCGCTGGCCGCGTTGACCAATTCACGCGGCGGCCTCGCCTGTTCGGCGCACCCGGCCAACATCACGGTGGGATCGTGCCTCAACCCCCAACTGGGCGCCGCGGTGCTGTTCGGCAAGGAGGATCTGGACTTTGCCCTGCCCGGCGCCCTGCCCGTCGTCTGGCAGCGCCAATACAGCAGCCGCATCAACCCCGAGCATGGAGCGGCCTGTGGCCTCCTGGGCCATGGCTGGCATCTGAGCAGCGACATCCGCCTTGAACTGCGGGCCGACCGCGTGTTGCTGTTCGACGCCGCCGGGCGGGTCATCACTTTCCAGCAATTCCAGCTCAAACCCGGCGAGCAGCGTCACAGCCCGAGCGAAAACATCTGGCTGCTGCGCGGCGGCAAGGACGCTCAAGGTTATCCGCCGGCCTGGTCGCGCCAGCAACATCTGGCGCACCTAAGCGCGGAGTTGACGGGCGACGAAAACACCATCCTGGTTTCCAGCGGCGCCGTCGGCATCTGGTGGGCCTTCGCCCCCGCCCCGGTGACCCAGGAGGCCGCCCATCAAGCGCCCGGCAAAAACCACGACCCCCACCCGGAGGGTCATCAGCACCACCATGGCCATGACCACGACCATGACCACCCGGCCGAACATCAGCCGGTGACGCCGCCGCCCCAGCGCTGGCGCCTGGCCATGCAGGTGGACGGCCTCGGACGCAGCCAGCGCTATCACTACAGCCAGGGCGGCGAAACCGGCCAGCGTTACTTCCTGGACCACAGCGACGACATCCTGCCCGAGGGACTCCTGATCGGCATCACCGATGGCATAGGCCGACACTACCGGCTCTATCACCAACGCCTTCATGCCGGCAAGCCGGCCCAGGGCTTGTGGGGCGAAGACAACGGCTGGCGCCTAGTCGGCGTGAAACTCGAACGCGACCCGCACGACCACAATTTCAGCACCTCCGCCCCGGTGCTCCTGGTGCGCTACGGTTACGACCCGCAGGGACAGCTCATGAGCGTGCACGACCGCACGGGCGAGTTGGCGCGTCAATTCGAATGGCACAACCGCCGCATCAGCGGCCATTACCACCGGGGCGGCCCCTGGCACCACTACCGCTACGACGGTGTCGAGCCGGACGGCAAAGTCATCGAGCAGGCCAACGAGCACGGCCTGCGCTACCGCCTGGACTACCAGCGCCGGCCGCCCTCGCCCGACAACAAACCGGTCAGCGCCACCGTCATCACCGACAGCCTGGGCCGCACCGAGACCTACTGCTTCGAAGGCCAGGCCGGTTTGAGCCGGCTCACCGAGCACCGCCGGGCCGACGGCACCGTCATGCGCTACCGGCACAACAACACCGGACGCCTGCTGTCCACCACGGACCCGCTGGAGCGCAGCACCCTGTTCAGGTACGACCTGCTGGGCAACGCCATCAGCGTGCAGCAGCCCGGGAAAGCCCAGAGCACCCGCAATTACGATCGGGCCGGACGCCTGACCGCCAGCTACGACCCCACGGGCGCCGCCGTCCGTTGCCAATACGACGACTGGGGACGGCGCACTCAGCGCACCCTGCCGGACGGCACCGAGGAACGCTACCGCTACCCCGATCCACAGGAGCAGCCCCTGACCTGCGATTGCGCCACCCAGATCGAAGATGCCCGGGGCGGCATCCGGCATTTGCAATACAACAATGCCGGGCAACTGATCGGCTACACCGACCCCTCGGGCAACACCACCGCGTGGGACTATGACCGCTGGGGCGATGTGGTCGAAGAAACCAGCCCCCTGGGCTACACCACCCGCTACGAACGCGACCCCGCGGGACACCTCGTCGCCGTCCTCCTGCCCAACGAACAAATCCGGCGCTACCAGTACAACCGCCAAGGCAAGCTCGCCCGCGTCGAACTCGACCAGCGCACGCCCAACAACGTGCTGCAAATCGACCACGACCTGTGGGGGCGCATCGTCAAAACCAGCCTGGGAGGACTCACCCTGGAGCTCGACTGGGACGAGGCCGGGCGGCTCATCGCCCTGACCAACGAAAACGGCGCCCGCAGCCAGTTCGCCTGGGACGCCATGAACCGGCTGGTGCAGGAAACCGGCGTTGACGGACGCGTGCGGCGCTACCAGTGGGACGCCGCCGGACAGCTAACACAAGCCAGCGACGACGGCGTGGCCCAACTGCAAGCTCAGCCCGGGCAGGTGCAAGCCCATCAATACCACTGGGATGAAGCGGGCCGCCTGATTGAGTGGCAACTGCCCGCGACCCAGGCCTGCGACGAGCAAAGCCGGCGCTATGAGTGGGATCCGGCGGGACGCTTGAAAACCGCTAGTGTCTATCTGAGGACGCAGCGCCAGAACCAAACGGAAGAACAGCTGCAAAGCCGCATCGAAATCGAACGTGACCCCGCGGGGCGGATCACCGGCGAACTCCAGCAGCTGTACAAGATGTCGGGTGCTCCCGCGCCGGCGTCTGCCCCCCCCCTCGAATACGAGCATCGCATCGCCCACCAGTTCGATGCCGAGGGCGGCCAGCAGGAAAGCGAACTGCAAAACGTGGGGTCGATCCAGTGGCTGTTTGACGACTCGGGACAGGTGCAGCGCCTGGTGCATGACGGCCAGAACCTGGTCGACTTCGAAAGAAACGCCGTGTACCGGGAAATCAGGCGCCAATGGCACACCTTGCAAAACCCCGCGGCGGCAGGCCACCCGGCGCCGCTCACCCAGACCAGCCACTGGAACAGCCTGGGACAACTGCAAGACATCAAGCTCGAGGCCCTGCCCCTGCAAGCGATCCCCGCCTCGCCGGTCGTGGTCAACCAGATCACGCAGCGCCAATACAGCTACGATGCCCTGGGCCAGCTCATCGCCCTGCAAACCGCCACCCAGACGCTGCGCTACAGCTACGACTCGGCGGGTCGCTTGAGCGCGCTGGCCAACAGCCAGGCGCCGCAAACCGCGCCGCGCTGGGATGTCGATCCGGCCGGCAACCGCCTGCCCGATCACGCGGCCACCCAGCAGCAGCAGCAAAACTGGGCCGAACTGGTCCACCGGCGCTGGAAAGACCCCGGCTACAACCCGTTCGCCGGGCCCGCGCGCACCAAAGACCCCATCCACAAGTGGCAGGACAACCGCATCGGCTTCTACCAAGGCTGCGCCTGGCGCTACGACGAACAGGGCAACCGCGTCGAGCAAATCCGGCAAGACGCGGATGACGCCTACAGCCGCCAGCGCCTGTCCTACGACGGCAACAACCAGCTCGTGGGCCTGCATGCCGAAAGCATCGACGCGCAAGGCGACGTCACCGTGCTCAGCGAGAGCCGCTATGTCTACGACGCCCTGGGCCGACGGTTGAAAAAAACCATCCGTGCCCAGGGCAAAGAGCGCGTCAGCTACTACGGCTGGAATGGCGATCAACTGGCGCACACCGAACGGGTCCAGGAAGATGACACGCGAGACATCGTGCACACCGTCTACGAACCCGGCTCGTTCACGCCACTGATCAGGCTGAGCACGACCGGCCAGGGCGATCCGCAAGCCAAGCCGCATTTGATGGTCCAGGCCATCAAGGCGTCCGTGCCCGCCGACAAAAGGGGCGAGCCCAACCTGGGTCATGCCCTGACGATGATGCAGAACATCTTCACCGACATGCCCGAACGGATGCAAAAGAAACTGGAAGAAAGCCTGCAACAGGCGCTCGGCTTGAGCGCCAAAATGTCCGCCCTGCCAGGCAACGGCAAGATGCAGCGCACCAACGACCTGATCGCCGACATGCGCAGGAAAATGGAAGAAAGCGTGCAGAAAATGCAGCAGAAAAATCCTGGCGCGCCCAGCCAGATCATGTCGAACACCAGCGACAACCTGCTGGCGAGCATGCGCGATAACCTGAAGGAAATGAAACGCGAAGAACAAGGGCCGGTCACGATTCATTATTACGTCTGCGACCACCTTGGCACGCCGCTGGCCTTACTCGACCAGCAAGGCAACATCGTCTGGGCCATAAAACTCGACCCCTGGGGCAATATCGAGGAAGAATACAACCCGCACGGTATCGAGCAGCCGATACGCCTGCCGGGTCAATACCACGACCTGGAAACCGGGTTGTATTACAACCGCCACAGGTACTACGACCCCAGGATCGGCGCCTACATCAATCAGGACCTGATTGGCAACAACGCGGACATCAACCGCTACCACTACCCCGCCAACCCGATAGCACGCGCCAACCCCCTGGGACTGGCGGATCTTTCCTGCCCGGCCAGCAGCGTCGTGAGCCCTCTGGCAGAGGCCGGAGCCGCCGAGAGCCCGCGCCGCATCGGTGCCGGCCCCACCCGCCTCCCATCATCCGAACCGGGCACGCCAGTACTGGCGCCAGACGCGCCGCCCTGCCGCGCGCCGGCGCCGCCGCGCACGGTCTAGGCCTTCATTTTCTTCAACCGCAACCCTTGGTACCATCATGGCCGACGAACATGTATTCAATATCCAGCGCCTGTATCTGAAGCAGGCCTCGCTGGAACAGCCCAACTCACCCGAGCTCCTGCTCAAGCAGGATCAGCCCAACGTCGAGGTATCCCTCAACGTCGACGTCGAACCGACCACCTGGCGCGGCAACATCCACGAAGTCATGGTCAATGCCACCGTGCAAGCCAAGATCGCGGATCAAGTCCTGTTCATTGTCAAATGCCAGCAGGCGGGACTTTTCGAGATTTTCAACATGACCAGCACGCAACTGACCACCGTGCTGAATGTGGTCTGTCCGCAAGTGATCTACCCTTACCTGCGCAGCAACGTCACCGACATGATCGTGCGCGGCGGCTTCACGCCGGTCAATCTGGCCGCCATCAATTTCCACGCCATGTACGAGCAGCGGAAGGGCAAGCAACCGCAGAGTCAGTCCGGCACGCAACCGCAGGACATGCAAAACGTGCTGGCCAACGCCATCAGCGACTTCCAGAAAAGGAAGAAAAAGGGCAGCAGCAAGTGACCGCGCCCAGAATGGCTGCCGAGCCATTCCGAGCGCCTCTTTGACACTTCCGACGCGCGCTTCCTGGTTTGGTCATCCACCGCCGTCGACCCCCATCCCAACCTTCCCCCTGAGGGGGAAGGAGCAGCATCCCCATCCCCGGTGGGGCCAGTGGCGCAAAAAAGCTCACGTTTTGGCGAACGCGCGCGCCTTGTCTGGGCACGTCGATCACCGGCCCTAGCGGGCGCCTCCAGCTGCCATTTCCAAGCCCCATGAACTTCAGGGCCCGAAAAGCCTGCCGCAACGCGGCAAACCTTTCGGGCCCTGAATCAGCCGTTGCCGGCATGGCACCTGGATGATCTCCGGCAGGCGATCCTCCTCAGCCGATGAGCACCGTACCGCACCCGCTGACGACCAGGCCGCCATGGGCTGTCGCGTCGCCCAAGCGCGCGGCCGGCGAACCGCCAATGAGCACGGACGCCGAACCCGACGCGATGACGTCGCAGGTGGCCGCATCGCCTATGCGCGCGGCCAGCGAACCACCGATCAATACCGAACCACAGCCACTGGTGACCGCGCTGACGGGCGGATGGGGAGGAACCGGGCAAATATGCACATCGCCCAGACGAGCTGCAGGTTGTCCCATGATCAAGTCCTTCCTAGTGTGCGTTGTTGCCGCTTAACAGTTGATCATCACCGCACCGGCGCTGATGATGATGGCGTCCGGCGTCAAGGCAATCATGCTGTCGCCGCACTTCAGCAGCAGGGCATTGTTGGAAATCATGCCCGCCAGCGAATCACCGATCGCCAGGAACTTGTCGGCAATGATGCCGTACAGGTCGCCGCAAAGCACTAGGCCATCGTCGCCAATGGCGGTCAGTTGCACCGCGCCGATGAAGTTCAGTTGCCCCGCGCCGATGTCGTTCAACTGCGCGGCACCGATGTTGTTGGCCTGGGCGCCACCGACGTTGTTGGCCTGGGCGCCGCCGATGTCGTTGATCTGCAGTCCACCCACGTTGGTCATCTGAACCAGCCCGGTGTCGGTCAGTGTCAGGACGCCGGCATTGGTGCTGTAGGCCAGCCCCGCAATGATCATCTTGAGCAGGCCGTCGACTTCCAGGCTGGCCAAGCCCACGATCTCGGCCTGGAGCAAGCCGACCAGCGTCAGCCAGGCGAGACCGATGAGGTCGGCTTCCAGCAGACCGACGCCCTTGATGCGGGCGAGGCCGACCAGCAGGCCCTGAACATGGGCGATGCCAATGATTTCGCTGTCGCCGACGAGTTCCAGCCGGTCGATGCCCACCTGGAGCTGTTGGTTCTGTCCGATCGTGATCTGCTCATTCAGATCGACTTGCTCAATGCGGTTGCCATGGACAGTGACCGTTTCGTTGCCGTCGATGGTTTTGTCACGATTGCTGCCGACCCACTTGACTTCGTCGTTTTCGACTTCAATGAGCTGATCTTTCTGCGCGTGCATCCAGAGTTGCTCGCTGCCTTTCAGGTCTTCGAAACGGAGAATATTGGCATCTCCGGGACCGTTGCCCAAGCCGGCCCCCGCCGCGCCGCGCAGGCTGCTGCGGGTTTTGATGCCGCTTTGCGTCTTATTGGCCGGCAAATCCCACGGCGGCATCTGGTCGGCGTTGTAGACACGCCCAGTAATGATCGGGTAATCCGGATCGCCATTGAGAAAATCGACAATGACTTCCTGCCCGATGCGCGGCATGTGCATGGTGCCGTAATTGCTGCCGGCCCAGGCTTGGCTGACCCGGATCCAGAAACTGGCGTTCTCATCCATGGTGCCATACCGATCCCAGAAGAAATGCACCTTCACGCGCCCATATTGGTCGGTGTAGATCTCTTCCCCCGCCGGACCGGTCACGACCGCCGTCTGCGGGCCGGTGGTGCGCGGTTTTTCGGTGATGCACTGGCTGCGCCAGGGCACCGTGCTGGGCACCGCATCCACGCCAAGGCGGTAAGTGGTGGGACTGGTGGTCGAGCCCGTTCCGGCGCCGGACAGCTGCACGTTTTCGGTGAAGTGGTAATCCGCCGCCGTGATCAGATAGCGCTGGTTTTGATCGGAGCGGGGATAGTTGCTCATGTTGAACAGGTAGCCAGGCGCCAGGTTGCGCGCATTGCCGATCCCGTGGATGGTTTGGCGCTCGGCCTCTTGCTGCTCGATGCGCACGCGGGCGTACTGGTCGCCGTCGCTCAGTTGCGTGTAGCCGCCGGGCCAATGAAAGACTTCCCACGAGTCCTGGGCATGACCGGCCGGCTGCTCCTGGTAAGTCCCCAGCGAAGCGCGGGGTTTGGTGAAGTCGTAATCGTCGGCGGCAAATTCGCCGCTGGCAATGCCTTGCAGCGCGTTCCAGCTGTCGATGAAGTCTTGATCATGGACCGCCCCGGAGCCATTGTCCGGGGGATAGTACGGAATGGTGGTGGGGCCATTGGGCAGCGTGGTGTGCGAGCCTATGTCGTCGGCCAGGACCAGCTTGTGACTGCCGTTCTGATGCTCGAAGTAGTAATAAGCCCCTTCGTGCTCCAGCATGCGGCTGATGAAGTTGAAATCCGTCTCCCCGTATTGAACCATATAGTCCCAGGTTCGGTACGTGTAAGACAGCCGGTTCTCGACCACGAAGCCGTAAGGCGCCAGAATTTGCTGAACGACGGTAGGAACGGTCTGGTTCTGGAAAATCCTGAAATCGGACCGGCGCGTGGCCAGCCACAGCCACGGTTGCAGCGTGGCCTGGTAGCTGAACAAGTCGCCGTCGGAGCCGGCGAACTTGAAGCCAGTGACCTGGCCGGAAAGGTAGCGCGTGCCACTGCCGCCGCCTGTGGTGGAGAGGTCAATCTCCACCGTCATGTCGGTGCCCAGCAAGGCCTTGGGGTCGATGCTGTCACTCTTGGACAGCAGATCGACGTGGAACATGAACAGGCGGCCCATCTCCTCGTGGCCGCTCATCCGCCGGAACGCCAACTGGTCGCCAAGTACGCTATGAGCTATGAAAGTTTGAGGCATGGTAATACGTCTCCTAAGGTTGATCGGGACGATAAAACTAAAGTCATCATACCCATCCAAAGCCCGCCGCGGCGAGTTATTAAGTAACAGTTGGTATTTGCGAGCGCCGTTCATGTGCGATTTTTCACATCCTCCGAAACGTTTACATGAGGTTTTGGTTTATTACGGATGGTTGCAAACTGCATTGATTACCTGCCATTTGCCTATGAAATGACCGTAAACGCTGGCCCGACACCCGCTTGCGGTTGGCTCGCTGGCCCCCTGGCGCGGCGGCTCGGGAGCGCGCCCGGCGCTCTCAGTACTTTCCCTGATGCGAAGGCGACTGCATTTCTCCGCTCCCACCGCCAGGGCGCGCCAGCACAAGGTTTGTTGCTTCACTATTTGTAAAACCTATCCGTGCATTGGCGACCGCAATTGGACACCGGCCGGCCCTGCTGGCGATGATCCGCGCTTGAACCGCTCAAGAGGAGACCAGCAGCATGCAGCAGGAATTGTTTTCGCGGCGCCAGGCGCTCGCCACCGGATTGGCCGGCATCGGCGCGCTCGGCCTGCCGCACTGGGCGCGCGCGGCGGCGGGCAGCTATCCTTCCAAGCCGATCCGCGTGATCGTGCCGTTTCCCGCCGGCGGCACCACCGACGTGGTGGCGCGCACGGTGCTGCAAAAAGTCGGCGAGCAGATGGGCGCGTCCTTCATCATCGACAACAAGGGCGGCGCCAACGGCATCATCGGCACCGAATTGGTCGCGCGCGCCACGCCCGACGGCTACACGCTGCTGTTCAACTCCGCCGGCGCGCAAACGCTCAGCCCGGTGATCTACAAGGCCAACTACCAGGCGCTGGACAGCTTCGAACCAGTCACCATGGCCTGCGATCTGGGCTTCATCCTCATTGCGCGCAACGACCTGCCCGCCAACAACGTGCAGGAACTCATCGCGCTGGCCAAAAAGAGCAGCAAGCCGCTGACCGCCTCCTCCGGCAGCAGCCTGATCGTGCTGATCACCGAGCAGTTCAAGCGCGTCATCGGCGTGCCCAACATCATCAACGTGCAGTACAAGGGCACCAGCCCGCAGATGCAGGCCGTGGTGGGCGGCGAAGTGGACTTCTCGTTCGACTCATTCGTCTCCGTGCAGATGCTCAAGGCCGGCAAGGTGAAGGCGCTGGGCGTGATCCCGCGACGCGCCGACTCGTTCCCGCAGGTGCCGACGCTGAAAGAGCAAGGCGTCGAGGACATGGAGTTCAGTTCCTGGACCGGCCTGCTGGCGCCCAAAGGCACGCCCAGGGCCATCATCGACGCCCTGGCCGTGCAGATGGAAAAAGCGGTGCAGAACCCGGACGTGATCGCCAAGCTCAAGGCCAACGACTTCAGCCCCAACCACACCTCGCGCGAGCAGTTCGGCAAGCTGATCCAGGCCGACAACGACCGCTGGAAGCGGATCGTCAAGGAAACCAATTTCAAGCTGGAGTGACGCTCAGACACGGGCGAGGCCGTCCCGGCGCGGTACCATCGCGGCTGCTTTTCGAAAGCGGTGGCTTCGGATGTCCTTGTCTGTCTGTTTGCGGCGCGCCCTGGTGGCCGCCGCGCCCCTGGTGCTGGCGGCCTGCACGGGCCTGATGCGGTCCGCGCCGCCGCAGCCGCTGCTCAATTACCAGCCCGAATCGTTCGACGCCAGCGCCTTTTCGCGCCATTACGCGGCGCGGCCCGCGCGCGCCTGCGAGGCGGCCCGGCGCGCGTTGCTCAGCCAGGGCTACGTCGTCACCGCCGCGGCGGCGGACCAGGTGACGGCGCGCAAGTATTTCCAGCCCGACGCGGAGCACCACGTGCAGTTGGAGTTCCGGGTGGTCTGCGCGCCCGAAACCGGCGACGGCGCCGCCAGCGTGGTCTTTGCCAGCGGCTTGAAGGACCAGTACGTGGCCCGCAAGGCCAAGGACTCGGCCTCGGTGGGCGTGGGCGGCATCGGCTCGCTGTCGCTGCCGATCGAAGGCGGCATGGACGCCCTGGTCAAGGTATCCAGCGAAACCGTGACCGACCGCCCGCTGTATGAGCGCTTCTTCGATCTGGTGGACGAGCACCTGGGCCGCGCAGTAGAACCGCCCGCGCCTGAAGCGGCGGCGTCGGCGCCCGCGCCAGCCACGCCGCCGCCGACCGTCATCGTGCTGCCCTGCCCGCGGGTTCCCGCCGCATCGGCCCCGGAGCCACCGGCATCGTTTGCCCTGCCGGCAGCGCCAGCGGCGTCAGAACCGCAGCCTGCCGCGTCCGCCGCCGGGGCTTGAGAGAGCTCTCAACTGTTCAGCCTGCCGCGAAAGAGGACATTACTCTTGCCGCCAAACGCTACAAGATGATTGGAGCTTAGACCATGGAAGCCACCGACCCTCGTTGGAGCGATGAAAGCTGCACGCCCAGCTGCGGCAACGTCTTCATCGACCTGGGCTTCGAGCCCGCCGAAGCCCAGGCGATGAAGCTGCGCGCCGAGGTGATGATCCGCACCGCCCAGCAATTGAAAGCGCGGGGCTGGACGCAGGCGCAGGCTGTGCACGAGCTGGGCATCACGCAGCCGCGCGTGTCGCGGCTCATCAAGGGCAAGATCAAGGACTTCAGCCTGGACATGCTGCTGACCCTGGCCGCCCGCGCCGGCTTGCATCCGGAGTTGCGGCTGCCCGCTTGACTGGCCGGAACAACCAAGCCGTGGGAGAATCCACCGCATGACCGACAACATCGAAAATTTGGTGCTGGAACACTTGCGCGCGGTGCGTGCCAAGATCGATCAGCTCGCCGATGAGACGTACGGGAAATCAAGCACCGGCTGGTGACGGTCGAATCAGGCATCGGCGCCGTGAACCAGCACATCGGCCACTTGCAGCAAACCATTGCGGTCCAGCGGGTCAGCTTCGACCGGATGACCGAACGCGTCGAACGCCGGCTCGAGATCGCGTAACGACGCGTCGCCCCCGGAGGAGGACTTCAGCGCTCGTCCTCCGGCATCACCACGCGCAGCTTGAGCGGCGGCGGGATGCCGGGCGTGCGCTGGGCGCGCAGCCGCAGCAGCGCCGCGCGCGTCAGCAGCACGGTGGTGATCGGCACCGTGACGGTCATGAACACCGCCACCAGCCAGTAGTAGACCGCCAGGCCGCCATCAAGCGCCGAAAAATACAGCACGGCGGCGCCGGTAACGCACCATGTGCCCAAAGTGGCGGTGAGGGCCGGCACGTGCATGCGGGGAAAAAAGTCGTTCAGGCGGATCAACCCCACCGCCGAGGCCAGCGCCATCACCGCACTGATCAGCAACAACACCCCGACGATGATTTCGACCCACATCATTCGATCACCTCCCCGCGCAGCAGGAACTTGGCCCCCGCCGTGGCGCTGACGAAGCCGAACAGCGCCAGCAGCAGCGCCGGCTCGAAGTAGGTGCTGCTGGTGTAGCGGATGCCGACCACCAGCATCAGCAGCATGGCGACGATGGTCAGAAAGTCCACCGCCAGCACGCGGTCCTGCGCCGACGGGCCGCGCAGCGCGCGCCACAGCGCCAGCAGCATGGCGACGCCGTAGCACACCAGGGTGATGTCGATGGCCACCGCAAGAAACAGGCTCATTCGAAGATCTCCATCAGGGGCCGCTCGTAGCGCCGCTTGTAGTCGGCGATGAAGCGCGCCTCGTCCGGCGCGTCCCAGGCGTGGATCAGCACCACCGAGCGGTCGGGCGCCATCTCGCACCACAGCGAGCCGGGAATGAAGGTGGTGATGGTGCACAGCCAAGCCAGCGCGGTGGGGTCGCGCAACTCCAGCGGCACCCGCACGAAACGGCGGTGCGGCGGCCTGCGCTCGCCGCGCAGCAGGCTGGTGAAAACCTGCAGGTTGGACAGCAGCGCGTCCCAGCCCACCACCACCACGAGCTTGAGCACCACCAGCGGATGGCGCACGCGCGGACGCTCTGGCCGCAGCGAGACGAAGACCACCGGCATCAGCCACCCGGCCAGCACCGCCAGCAGCACGTCGCCCAGGCTCGCCGAGCGCGCCAGCGCCAGCCACAGGGCCGCCAGGGCCAGCGACAGCAGGGGCGCGGGCAGCCAGCGGCGCAGCAGCGCGGCGCCTTTCGAAGCCTGCCGGCGTCCGCTCATGGCAGCGATCCTTCCTTTTCGCGGGTGGCGTGCGAAGGCACGGGCGGCGTGCTGACCACGCGGCCAATGTACTCACGCGGCTGGTGCAGCGCGCGCGCCGTGGCCTGGGCGTAGCGTAGCGCGGGGTCGGCCTGCCACACCAGCAAGCCGATCAGCAGCAGCAGCAAGGCGATGGGCGCGGTTTCGATCACCCGCAGCCGCGGCACGGGCCGCCCGCGCGGCGCCCAGAAATAGCGCACGCCGGCGCGCGACAGGGCGATGGTGGTCAGCAGCCCGGCGCCGATCAGCAGTCCCATCAAGGCCCAGATGGGCGTGGCGACATGGCTGGCCTGGCCATCGGCCCGCGCCGCGCCGAGCAGCCCTGTGAGCATGACCACCTTGCCGACGAAGCCCGACAAGGGCGGCAGCCCGGCCACCGTGATGGCGCAGATGGCAAAAGCCAGCCCCAGGAACGCCATGGCGGCGGGAATCGCCTGGCCGATCAACGGGCGCTGGTCGTCGTCCAGGTTCATGTCGGATGGCGGCAGCAGATCGACGGGATAGGCGAAACCTTCGGCGGGCTCCACCTCGCTGACGTAGACCAGCGTTTCATCGACCTGGCGCGAGCGGTCGATCAACTCGACGATGAGAAAGAACGCCCCCACCGCCAGCGTCGAGCCAACCGCGTAGTACAGCGCCCCGGCGGTGATGTCCGGGCGGCCAAAGCCGATGGCCGCCAGCACGGTGCCCGAGGACATGATGACGCACGCCGCCGCCATGCGCCCCAGGTGGTGCGTGGCCGTGACGCCGATGGCGCCCACCGCCAGCGTGGCCAGCCCGGCCCACACCAGCGCGTCGCCGCCGAACTGGGTCGACACGCCGGCATCGGGCGCGAACAGCAGCGTCCACACCCGCAGCACGGCGTACACGCCCAGCTTGGTCATCACCGCGAACAGCGCCGCCACCGGCGCCGCCGCCGCGCTGTACGCCGGCGCCAGCCAGAAGTTGAGCGGCCAGGCGCCCGCCTTGACCAGGAAGGCGATCGCCAGAATCGCCGCGCCGGCGTGCAGCAGGCCGCGATCCTGCGGCGCGATGGTCGGCACCACGATCGCCATGTCCGCCAGATTGAGCGTGCCGGTGATGCCGTACAGCACGGCCACGCCGATCAGAAACAGCGTCGAGGCCAGCAGGTTGACGGCGATGTAGTGCAGCCCGGCGTTCACCCGCGCCGGCCCGCTGCCGTGCAGCAGCAGCCCGTAGGAGGCGGTCAGCATGATCTCGAAGAACACGAACAGGTTGAACAGATCGCCCGTCAGGAACGCGCCGTTCAACCCCAGCAATTGCATTTGCAGCAGCGGGTGGAAATGCACGCCGGCGCGGTCCCAGCGCCCGCTGGCATAGGTCACCCCGCTCAGACCGAGCACCGCCGTCAGCAGCAGCATCATGGCCGACAGGCGGTCCACCACCAGCACGATGCCGTAGGGCACCGGCCAGTTGCCGGGCAGGTACACGCCCACCGTCTGCGTCCCGCCCTGGCTGACCCACAGCAGCAGCGCCACCGCCACCAGCAGGTTGAGCGCGCAGGACAGCACGTTCAGCACGCTCTTGAGCGGCCGGTGCGCGTCGCCCAGCAGCAGCATGACGGCGGCCGCCGCCATCGGCAGCAGGATCGGCGCCACCATCAGGTGCGGCATCAGCGCCGCGATCCACCCGGTCATGAGCCGGACTCCTGGCCGTCCACGTGGTCGGTGCCCGACAGGCCGCGCGAGGCCAGCATCACCACCAGGAACAGCGCCGTGGTGGCAAAGCCGATGACGATGGCCGTCAGCACCAGCGCCTGGGGCAGCGGGTCGGTGTAGTTTTCCAAGTTCGGCGCCAGGCCGGGCTTGATGATCGGCTCCTTGTCGAGTAGCAGGCTGCCCATCGAGAAGATGAACAGGTTGACGGCGTAGGACAGCAGGGCCAGGCCCATGATGACCTGCGAGGTCCGCGGGCGCAGCACCAGCCACACGCCGCTGCCGCCCAGCACGCCGATGGCGATGGCCAGGATCACTTCCATCAGGCGGCCCCTCCCCCGGCGCTGGCGCCCGGCGCCGGACGGCGTCCGCGCACCGCCTGGTGCGCCAGCGCGGTCAGCACCAGCAGGGTCGAGCCGACCACGACGGCGAACACCCCCAGGTCGAAAAACAGCGCGCTGGCCACGTGCACCTCGCCCAGCAGCGGCACATGGAAATGCGCCGTGTGCGTGGTCAGCAGCGGGTAGCCCATGACCACCGCCCCCAGGCCGGTGGCGATCGCCAGCAGCAGCCCGGTGCCGGCCCAGCGCACCACCGGCAGCCGCAGATGCGCCTCGACCCAGCGGGTGCCGGCCATCATGTATTGCAGGATGAAGCCGATCGACACCACCAGCGCCGCCACGAAGCCGCCGCCCGGCTGGTTGTGCCCGCGCAGGAACAGGTACAGCGCGATCAGGCCCGACACCGGCAGCAGCAGCCGCGCGAACACCGCCGGCACCACCAGGTAGGCCGGCGCCGAATCCACGGCGGTGCGCGGGTTTTCGAGGTCGGTCACCAGATCCGCCGGCATCAGGCGCTGCTGGGGCGGCAACTGGTCCACTTCCTTGGGCGGGCGAAAGCGCCGCAGCAGCGCATATACCGTCAGGCCAACGATGGCCAGCACGCAGATTTCGCCCATCGTGTCGAAGCCGCGGAAGTCCACCAGAATCACGTTCACCACGTTGGTGCCGCCGCCCTCAGCCAGCGCGCGGTCGATGAAAAACGGCGAAATGCTCTGCGGCGCCGGGCGCGTCATCATGGCGTAGGCCAGCACCGCCATGCCAGCGCCGGCGGCCACCGCCACCACCAGGTCGCGCGCGCGCCGCAGCCGGGCGCGCAATTGGGGCGGCTCCTCGTCCGGGCGGCGCTGGGGCAGCCAGCGCAGGCCCAGCAGCAGCACGATGGACGTCACCACCTCCACCGCCAACTGCGTCAGCGCCAGGTCCGGCGCCGAAAACCACAGGAAGGTGATGCTCACCGCCAGGCCGACCACGCCCAGCAGGATCAGCGCCGCCAGACGGTGGAACTTGGCCAGCAGCGCCACCGCGACCGCGCACACCAGGCCCGACACCCACATCAGCGCGAAGGTCGGGTCCCCCGGCACGCGCTCGCGGTAGCCCCAGGTGATGCCGCCCTGCCACATCGAGGCCGCCGCCACGCCGATGGCGGCCACCACCATCACGAACATCTGCACCTGCAGGCGCGCGCCGACGATCCAGCCTTGCAGCCGCCGCGCCAGCCGCTCCAGCCCCAGCAGCGAGAGGAAGAACAGTCGCTGGCCGTCGATGCGCCCCAGCAGCGACGCCCGTCCGAGCCGCCGCGCCCGCTGGCGCGGCGCCAGCCACCCGTACAGCAGCGCGCCGCCGGCCAGCGCCACCAGGCTCATCAGCAGCGGCGTGTTCAGGCCGTGCCACAGCGCCAGGCTGTAGGCCGGCAGCTCGCCGCCGACCACCGGGCGCGCAGCCAGCGCCAGCGCCGGGCCGATGGACCACTGCGGCGCCATGCCCACCACCAGGCACAGCAACACCAGCACCTCCACCGGTACGCGCATCCAGCGCGTCGGCTCGTGCGGCTGGCGCGGCAGGTCGGTGGCCGGCGGCCCCATGAACAGGCCCCAGGAAAAGCGCAGCGAATACACCACGCTGAACACGCCCGCCAGCACCGCGATCACCGGCAGACTGCGGTCCAGCCAGTGCCGGGTGGTCAGATCGATGGTCTCGGCAAAGAACATCTCCTTGGACAGGAACCCGTTGAGCAGCGGCACGCCGGCCATGGCCGCGCTGGCCACGAAGGCCAGCGTGCCGGTGATCGGCATGGCCCGCCGCAGGCCGGACAGCCGCCGCGTGTCACGCGTGCCGGTCTCGTGGTCGATGATGCCGGCGGCCATGAACAGCGAGGCCTTGAACGTCGCGTGGTTCATGATGTGGAACACCGCCGCCACCGCCGCCAGTTCGCGGTTGAGCCCCAGCAGCAGGGTGATCAGGCCCAGGTGGCTGATGGTGGAATAGGCCAGCAGCCCCTTCAGGTCGGTCTGGAACAGCGCCAGGAAAGCGCCCAGCACCAGCGTGATGGCGCCCGCCCCGCCCACCAGCCAGAACCAGTCGTAG
>Ga0123354_10002615_pt1 | contig 24043 bp, 16 predicted proteins | sample TergutLab28metaG_2_FD_97872 | JGI IMG/M metagenome (GOLD analysis project Ga0123354, IMG submission 97872) | Labiotermes labralis P4 segment gut microbial communities from Petit-Saut dam, French Guiana - Lab288 P4 | ecosystem: Host-associated > Arthropoda: Insects > Digestive system > Gut ... | reverse complement strand
TTTAAATTTAAACTTTGAAACATCTCGTATGTCATCGTTACAAATGGGACAGCTGCTAGCTCATAACGTATACTACATAAACCAACCGACATGGAGGATCTTTCTTTTATTGCTGCGCCGTGCACGGTAGCTTCATCGTATAGCAAGCCACCATCACTCTGGGTTCACCGTGACATCTACGATGGTCAGGGCAGCGACAAAAGAAACAATGTGTATTTTGAATTGTGTGACTGCATTCGCGTGAATTACAACTTTGTGTGGTATCCCAAATTTTGGTAATCTTTACCGTGTACCTCCACCAAAGTTACCGATAACCAGTCTAGCATTAGGGATAACAACTCTGAGATGCGTTCATGTGTACAGAGTATGTCTTTCATCGTGTCCGTGAGCACGGTAGATGTCATTAAACGTACAGGCGGATGCAGGCTTTCTGTGTGAGGAAGCTGCCGTTCTTGGGGAAACGATAACAGGGGCACTGTGTATAATAAGATAACTGATTGTTAGGAACTGGGTATATGTTATCGCGAAATAAACGCATCAGTAGTTCTCCATGCAACAACAGTTTCTGGAAAATAGTGCAGAAGCTGTGTCTTGTATGTCTTCGAAGACGGTAATTTTTAAAGTAATTTTAACTATATTTTTTGTAACTCTTAAGTTTCTAGCATCGAATGACAGGATGGAAATGAATATCTCGGGGAAGGAGAGCACCCACAAAAAAAAAATAGTTTATCGGCCGAGATTCGGACCAGGTATTTGCCGAATACATTATCAAACTCAGCCTAACCAAGCCTGATGTGTACTTCCTGAATATGTCAGAAGCGTTACTGCTTAAGCCAGTGTGTTCAGTAAGCATATAGTGCATAAGACGTCAAATGCAGCAGTTTATAGCATTTGAAACGTTTTATTTCGAATATACGAATAAGGCTACTGAGATTCCCGAAAATTCGTCTTAATGATATTTCTGAACACATTTTGCAGTTACGTGCTGTGAACAGTATTGCGGGCCCAATTATTTTCAAAATTGGACGAAAATAAAATTTAAACACCTTCATGTTAAGGTTCGTAATTTAGAAACACAAACACTGCAAAATTTTATAATAATAATAATAATAATACGTGTTTAAAAATATTGTTGGCAGCTGTAAGATGTCGAAATATGTGTTAAACGTAAAGCATTAAATAATGTTTGTTGCTGTAAGCTACTGGGTCCTGCAGTAAACCTGAGGATCGTCTTAGAGCCTTGTTTCTTATCTTTCAGAAATCTTGAGTGGAATATGTGATAACAATAACGAGAAAGAGGACGAGAGGGGAAAAGGTAAGTTTCATTGTTACGTATTGTGTCTGTCTGGCTGTCTGTCATTTTGTCGCCGCTTGAGTTATAGATGGGGTGTACATGGCGAATTCTGTCCAGACACACACACATACATACACATACACAAACACATACACACACAAATACATACACACACACACATACATACATACATACATGCATACACACATACACAAACATACACACATACAAACACATGCACATACATACATATACACACACAAACACATACACATACATACATACATACATACACAAACACATACACACATACATACATACATACGTACATACACAAACACACATACACACAGAAACACATGCACATACATACATATACACACACGAACACATACACACCTACATACACATACATACACACATACATACGTACATACACAAACACACATACACACACATACATATACATACACACATACACAAACATACATACATACACACACAAACACATACCAACATACACATGCATACACACATACATACACAATACATACACACATACACGCACAAACACATACATATACATAAACACATACACATACACACATACATACACATACATGCACACATACACACACAAACACATACACATACATAAACACATACACACACAAACACATGCACACACATACATACACACATACACACACGTACACACACAAACACATACATACATACACATACATGCACACACATACACATACATTCATACACAAACACACACACACACAAAACAGTGACTATATTTTCTACTGTTTTTGTGAAACTCGTTTTTGTAACACTTTTCAGGAGACAGTATTTCAGAATATTACGTTAATCGATTTGCAAAACTCGGAATGCCTGTTTTAATCTCGGAAATATAAAGACTAAGGTAGGAACATAATGTTCACAAGAAACGGCTTTGAAACAGCACCATTCCAGCTTGTGTCTAACGTCGCACCGCCCCCAGTCTGTGAGGAGGTTTTTATTTCGTAGTGTGAGGCCACTGTTTTGCCTGAGGTCTTGCTGCAGTACGGGGCACTGCTGTACAAGCCAGAAGGTCGCGGGTTCAATTCCCGATTGTGTCGTTGGAATTTTTCAGTGACATAATCCTTCCGGCCACACTTTGGCCCTGAGATCGATTCAGCTTCTAACATAAATGAGCCCTGAGGGTTTCAGAAGGTTGAGGCTTCCAGATTTCGAGACATTCCGCACATGGAGATGGCAAGATTGTAAGCCCTAGACACTGGCCGCGTTTAACCCCCAGGAAATATTCCTCGTACTCATGAAAAATTCCAGTAACACCATCGGGAATCGATCCCGCGACCTTCCGGCTTGTAGCGCAGTGTCTCTACCAATTGCGCTACGGCATGCCCCAAAATAGTCAATAAAGTACCGCCAACAGTACTGTGCATTTGTTATGCAACGGAGAGCTGCATATTTCGATCTCAATGGGCAGTAATATACAACAGCATCACACCAGTCGTCCTGTAATCTTTCTTATTACTTCGTTTAACGAAAAGAAAAAGAATTATGCTTCAACACACTGAAGATTTTTTTTTATCATTTCACCGTGCATTCTGTAGACTATTTAATTACACACACCAACACATGCTGCCACAGCACCAAGTTAACATAACGAAGTAATTCACTGAATGCTTTAAATTATAACTTTAGCAAGGAAAAATATACGCTCCCTGAAGATGATCGTGTGATCGAAACATGTAGGAGCGTTTTAAATGTTTTAATGTAAATTTTAGACTTCTTAAATAATATATATATATATATATGTGTGTGTGTGTGCGTGTGTTGGTGTGTGTAATTATATAGGCTGATGAATTATTGTTAATAAGAAATTCACATCTTAATTTATGATTTTTAATGCGTAGGTCTGTATTTATTTTCCATGGTGCTATAATGCCAGTTTGTATTCATTTGCAACCATTGTTCTGTTGTACCATCGAATATCCCGTACTGCATAGACAAAGACAAACGTATGATATTTCCAGTACATCGTGATGATGACCCATACAACTGTGCTTTCTAGCTCGGTTTATGGTAGGTCTATACGTCACTCGTGTGAAACTGTTAATCACTTGTTCAGTTCTGAATGTTTGTGACTCATTTAGCACACAGCTGCCGTTGTGGAAGATGTTGTGTGCACCATATAGATAGTCCAGGATAGGAACAGGATGCGGTGGTGAATCGTCTGGTTCCATAAAATGTGGGGAATTTCATGGCTAGCTGCGGGGCTGTTAGCTTTACAAAACGGGCTGTATTTCTTGGGGTTACTTAGATCGTACTCGATCTTCCGGTACCTTGCCCTACTTTCGTCTTCAGGTGGTTCCTGTCGTAATGACATGTGTTGTTGCGTCTTACTCGTATTTTGGCGTATTTAGTGGTGATGGTTAGGATAGAATTTTTCGCTATTATATCAGTACTTAGGCCGATCCCAGTGGCCACGCGGCGTAAGGGGTGGGTGTGCGGTCGCTCGCTTGATGGGGTTGCGAGTTCGAAACCCACCGGGGACGTGGATGTCTGTCTATTGTGAGTGTTAGGTGTTATCAGGTAGAGGTCTCTGCGTCGGGCCGATCACTTGTCCAGAGCAGTCCTACCGACTGTGGCGTGTCTGAGTGTGATCGTGAAGCGTCGACAGTGAAGAGGCCCTGGCCCACTAGGGGCTGTGGCACTGTGAAAATAGTACTTATGTGTCTTAATTGAGGGTGCATGTGTTCGAATCCGTCTCTGGAAGCCGTTTTTCGTCTCTGTAGTACCAAGTTGTTACCTTCAGTTCTTCCAAACAGATACAGCATGTTAACGGTAAACAAGCATCGATGGTATTATAATGCGTAATTTTCCCCTTAGTCAGCTTATCATTCTGCGCTATATCGTACATGCAGTTGGGGGGAAAAAATTTAGAAGGCCGGTATGTACGGTGCCATAGCTAGATTTTTGGAGCCCGGGCGAGTAATCGGAAAAGCCGCCCACAATAGAATTTATGAATTAAAAATACGATTATTAAAATTTTTATTTGACTCAATGATTTGAGATATCTAAAGCCTAAAAAAAGTCATTTTTTCATCAAAATATTTATTTTGTCGCACCTCGGACTCTGCCGCGAAGGGTGGGCCGTCCATCCCTGCCCCGTTACGCCACTCAGTAGCTATATAACCTGCCTACCTTGTTCCAAGAAATATTATTTTTCATCCTATTATGGTGAAAAACACGTATGTGAGTGCTGCAGGTGTGTGCATAGCACATTCATTCGTTTTTTGTGAGATACTGGGTTCAGTTCTCAGTTCTCAATTGCAAATATCCTGACGTCTTCATGGTTTTCCTCATCCATCCAAGATGTGTCTTATTACTTACACTTCTGCCATGATCACTTCCTTCCATGTCACTTCCAATTCATCATTCTATTCTGTATCATCAGCGCTGTTACAAATGCGTCGTTAAATATTGCAAGACTGGATGAAAGTTGAATAAAAGAAATATTAGGTGAAAGAATCAATTAAAGATATTCAACCATTGCTTTAAAGAAGAAATCAAATACCTTGAGCCATACCAGGTGCACTAAGTTACGATTTATTCAGGATTTAAATTTTTGTGTCTTGTGGTCAGACTGGCGCCTGTGTATTGCTGCATACTTGTACGCCTTGCGCAGATTTATGGTGAAGTTCGTCGTTGGCAAGGACCACACACTCACACTTCCCGTCCATTCACTTCAGCGCAACAGGAAACCAGGAAGAACAAAATACGGGTTTACATTCCTTAGAGAAATTTCAAGGGGATGTAATTACTTAACGATAATTTCTAATTTCATATACGACAATCACTAAATAAGTGTACATTTCATATATTTTGGGTTCTTAATTTTCGACTGTATGAAGCACAGTTCAGACTTAATCGCTATCCCACTGCTTTTCCACGCAGTCTCCGCTACCACTGAAACATTTATCGTTATGTGGGACGATCGTTTCTATTGTCTGTTGACAGAAGTCTGTGTCTTGTGTTAGCAGCCTCCGTGTTAGGCTGTTTCCATCTCGCGATCGTCTTTAAATTTGTGGTATTTAAGGTTTCGCTTCGTTGCTGAACTCAGACGATATTCGATCACCTCATTTAGTCACTAAAGTGCAGACTGCTTAGCTTAGCCACCAAATTACACCCCACGTAAACTTATTTTCTGGCCTCTTCTCATATTAAAGCTGTCGCGATTAAATAAGCAACGATCCCACGGGCCAGACGTTCGGTCCTGCAACACATTTATAACAGGCTTAATTCCACAAAGTCTGCAGCTTCATGCACATGTAACGCTAGCAAGCTTAGGCTGATGTCACAAGCTGTGAGAGTGCGCGAAGACGTGCGCGTGTAGTCATTTTGTTTCTGCAGTCAGGGTGGTGCATGCGCCAGTATTCGTCTGCGTAGTAGCTGCAGTCACGTGACTGAGATAGAAAGGCCGCAAGGTTTGTGAGACTGGCGCTGAAGGTTGTCATGTAAAATGACGGGGACTTTGTGGTTGTTATCGTGCTATAAATAGTCTTACATTAAATTACACGTCCTCTGATGCCGGGATACATCGTGGGAAGACGTCAGTTGAGGCTGATAAGTGTGGCGTGACAGAATAATATTCAAACTGATTTTAAAGAACTCCTTTGTCCAAATATGAAGTAGCTCTCTCTCTCTCTGGTGCCAATAAATTATGAACTTCAAAATTTCTTACCGCGCTCACAGTTCTTGTCCCTCACATCTTCCCCCCCCCCCCCTGTTTCAAGTAAGTCCAGTGACATCGTTATGTGAAAACTGTTAAAATCATCCGGCTTCATACAAAAAGAAAATTTTCTCACGTGACAGACGGCTATAAACTACGAGAATTGGTAAGAAATAAATTACTTGGCATATCATTTTCTAGCTAAAGAATGAAGCCGATATTGATCACATCATTGAAATTCGTGGCTGCGTGATTATCATCCTTCCCCAGAGTTGAAGCAAAATCTTGGCGGCCAAAAATTTTTAAATGGCCGTGAGGTGGAAACAGTTGTAACACCTCTGTTCGGTCGGGGTCCGGGTCGAATTTCAACTGAGACACGAGCTGCCCTGACTGAGGTTTTATCCTGTTTTTCAATCCCTCCAAGAAAATTCCGAGATAGTTCTTTCATTAGTTAACTACAAATTTCTTCCAAATTCTTCCTGGTCCATAATTTATCTTTCGTGAATCATCGTACCATTCGACGCTGTATATCCGAGGTACTGGGAGCGTTGCAACAGAAACCACGGAAAAATACACTGACAGAAACATGAGTCAGTTAACGTTGTGTCACTTTGTAAGCTTCACTGACTTGTTGGCTTGATGTGCTGACCCTAAAAAATATGAGTTTACGCTTAGGAAATTTGAGCTGTTCCGAAGTGATAGCAGGCCATATCGTTAATTGTTGTCACAATGTTCTGTGAACATCTGCAGAGATGAGTAAAACTTCTTATTTGCTCCAGACATTATCCCCATTCCAAAAAGGAACTGAGAGAATGAATGTCAAAAGATGTTTGATTAAAACTCCGTCTTAAAATAATTACTTGAACACAGAATGAATTTCATAATTTGTAATTTGACTGAAAATTACCTTGTAGACAAAATTCATAATCAGATTTGATTTTTTTTTTAATGTAATCACGGAAACTCAATGTTTTGCACATATTCACTGGTCTACGCATGCTATGTGTTATTAACCCCATCTCTGTTGCCTTCATTCAAGATACAAAGTTGATAACAGACTGACGATGGTGACTGTTATTCATTGTATTTGCTGATACAGCCGAAAATGCGAAGTCACTGTTGAGGAGCGGATACGTACTTGTTATTAATGATACAGTGCGGAACATCATGGCGTTCATTGCAAATACAGACACAAAAAGTTGTCAGTGAAAAATCATGCAAGAAATGACGTGTATCAGGATGTTGGTAACTCTGTTACGGAATGATTTGCCGAATCGTGTGGGCAATGTCAGTTGGTTCGAAAGAAACAGGTGTTCGGTTTGTCATAGCTGTGCCGTGTTTTTATGTACAGTGCAGTGCATGGTTTTTGACCGGTGGAATTTTCAAACGCTAAGCTAGGAGCGAGTCACTAATGCAGCGCTGTGGTTGGCCTAGTGTCTTCCCTCCACTACCGTAAGTACAGCTGACCGTGTCACACAGAAGTTCCAAGTAAATTAACGCCCACCCTTCGCCACTTCAGTAAACCCAGTAGGACTGTCTGCCAGCTCCTCTAAATCATTCACCGGCCAGAAACTACGCACTGCACTATAGCATATGCAGAAGTAGCATAAGAGAACAGTTAATGAATAGTTGCATGAGACACAGCCACGAATTCCAACACCGAATATTAGCTACTGCGTGGCTGAATGGCTACAACACATCCTCGTTTTTGATCAATGCTGTTTATAGTCATGAGAGAAATAACGTGAATATTTGATACTCGCCATGTCCCATATCTGATAAAGAACTCGCGGCTTTACGTGCAACAGACTATCGATATACCAGGTGTTGCCACATCCCCCAGGACTATTAATGTTTTTGTCATAACGAGAGTGCTGTCTCGTGACGCTCGCGGTATAATGATTGTCAACTTCGGGTTTCTCGTATACATTATCAGATAGCAAATTTTTCCTACGCCAATTAATGAAAGATGTTGGATGATTCATGAAGTTAATTTGGAGCTTTTGCAGCCTGTCTTAAGCACCGGTAAAAAAAATATGTGGCTGTTAGCATAAGGTCTGTTAAAATTCATATATATGTAGCTTCGTGTGTGTGTTTGTGTGTGTATGTGAATATACATGGTGGCGCATACGTCACTGGGCGTTAGAAGCAGTATGTTAAAAATCGAGTGTATGCGAACGTGGTCAAAATATACTAAAATTTGAGTTGGTGTGACTTTTACGTCTTGTAGGCTTATTATATTTCCGTCATATTGTACATTTGAAGCTCTCGCGGTGAATGAATGCAGTAACATTCTCTGGAGCAATTAACTACGTCAAAATGTAGTTGAAATACAGCGTTTAGAAGACGTGCTGTGTCACCAGCTTGGGTGTCGTTATTAATAGACACTGCAGGACATAATGTCAAACAGCGGTGTGTTGATACGTGTATGCCTTTGACGGCTTGTCATTTGTGTTCTCCAGTGTTAATGTATTTTGAGTACATGCATGTCGAAAGGTTTCCTGATGCCCATTTTGGAATTTATCCTTGCTGTTTGCAGAACCTGCTTCGTCTGTATGCAAGGATTGTCCATTCTCTAACTTCTCATTACCCAAACAAACGGTTGTTATCGAAACAGAATTAGCTTGTAACTTTCTTATATGTCTAGTAACTGTGCTGCTGGCTGGACGGCACTAGGTGACAGCAGAGATTTGTTGTCTTCCCCAAACGGTCAGATCAGCTACGTTGCCCACACAGCCTCCAATTGAATGGGTACAGAGGTCTCTTTCTCGTGGTCTAAGTGACCAGGGCTTCAAGCTGACGACTCACCTCCTTCTAGTATCGAAGTTAAGAATGGGCAGATTTGTACCTTCACTTCCCCATATGTCTTCGTAACGTGACAAGGGACAACATTTATCTGACAGGATGGGATCTACTGGCGATTTTTTTTTTTTTGTGAATACGGGCGAGAACACCTTTTAGGTTTCATAAGAAACAAAGGATTTCTTGAATGACTGAGCAGTGATTGTTTTGTCTGCAACCGTCTCTCTGGGAGATAGTTAATTAATCCCTCATATTGACATTGAAAAGGGCGCCAGATCACAGATTCCTTCGATCGTTCGCCAACGAGAAGTTGCAAAAATGCGCCTGCTGTTTTTTTTTTTTATGTATGTTGTCCTTTTGTCCGCATGTAACCTTTCGAAATGTGAAGGACTGATGCTCATTGAATTTTCTATTGGCTGCTCTGCAAATATTTGTCGGCACATTGAAGTTTTGTTGGAAGGCGGACAGCATTATCGGTTACTTTTGGTGACAATGTAAATGCATTTCTGCGCGCACTTCGAGCGCTGCTGAATAAATATCTATTGGAGAGAAAAATATGTGAAACAAAAATTATAGAACGCTCTTTTTTTTTTTTTTTCCAAAATACGTTTTATTTGCAACATACATTCTGTGTCCAACAGACGCTTCGGGTCTAACAAACATTTTGTGTCAAACACGCGGTTTATATACAACGTACTTTTTATGTTTGACGTACATTTTGTCCAAGACACATTTGGTGCCCAACATGTGTTTTGTCCAACGTATATTTTATGTCCAGCTCACTCATTCCATCAGTATTATGAATTTCAAGGTAACAAGAGGAAGCTTTTGATCCGCGATCATGCAACTCAACCGTTGAACTACTTATGATAAAAATTTTGTACTAAATGCATAAATTTGTTCAGCCACCTCAAATTTTGTACAGAAAGTGGGTTCTGAAGCTAAGTACACTGCGAAGCCCCTAGAATGGCGATACATTACCTAATTTGTTAATTTCTCGTGTAAGTGTAGGTCATTTGGTTCTAGGGCTGCAGTACTGTTAATAGCATGCATGGTGCTGGTATGGGTGTTGTGTGGCAACACACGTGGCATTGTGAACTGGTCTGTGCGCTAAGGAGGGGGGAGGGGGGATAGCAAGCATGCGGTCCTTGCTACAGGAGAGAATAAATATTACCAAAGTCTTTTCTCTTGCAATGACGTTCGCAGAGAGCTGGTTATTTCTGACTCCACACCCAGAAATGCCAGTCTTAAACTAGAGCGTGTTTTATGATCCTCACCTGGAAGGAGCAATCTTATGTGCTGACAGACGGTTTATGAAGCATGGATTCCGGCCTACATATTATATATCATGGCCCTGTTTGACAGTTTTCTCTTTGTTTGTTTAGTGACGCTCTTGTAACTGTGCCAAATGTATGAAGTCGAGTGCAAAGATGGTAAAAATGCCATGGAAGTGGAAGGTGGCCGTCATGAGCCACGCAACGGGTGTTATTCCAGCGTGCGCCTGGGAACTCTGCGGTGGCTCAGGGTGGCCGGTCTCCGAGGTAGATATTGCTTTGAAAGAAATAAAGAAAAGCAGCCAGGATGGGGTAAGCGGTATGTTGACCAGACTTCCGGCTGGACGACGGACGAATCGTGATTCAATTCCCGGTACGTGCAAGAGATCTTTCTTTTCTACAAAGCGCCACGACCGACCCTGGGTCCAACCCAGCTTCCTATTCAGTGGGTACCGCGGGCGCTTTTCCCAGGAATAAAGCGGCCGATGTCATGAAGCTGACCACTCATGTCCATCTTGTATGAAGACTGAGTTAGGCTATTCCTCCGTTTCCCCGTATGCCTTTGTGGCTTGTGCAGATCAGGTTTCCTTGCCTATTAGGGGTGTTAATGGCTACACGACCGCTTTCTTTTAGTTGTGCTTCAGTTTTACGCGGGAACTAAAACAAAGCAATGAGGCAGTAACTGTCACTCGGTTGATCAATAAATTCCCCGCATTTTATGAGAACCGAATCTTTATTACTTTGTGTATAAAACAAGTTTATGACCATCCAATTGCACATATTAAGAATATAAAACACTCTACATGTTTCGGCTATTGTATTTAGCAATCTTCTGAGAGTATCAATAATTAAAGACATATACGACGCTTTTATACAATTTTGTCATATGTTAATAGTAAAAGTATGAAGGCAGCAGACCGTTAAAATGTTTATGTACAGCGTTATATAAAAATTATGTTGAGATTATTATATTACAGGACTGCTATTGAAATTTCTGCATCCAAACGTCTTGAACGGTAAGCTCATTATATTGCCACTTCATATTTACGCCATGATGGGTCACTTTGCACTGCATTACTGTGTTTGCAACATTCCATCACTGGTACTTTTTTTTACTACGTCGCAACAGCCCCCAGTGGGCCAGGGCGTCCTCATTATCGAGGCTTCACGATCACACCCAGACACACTACCCTTGGTAGGACTCTTCTGACCGAGTTATCAGGCCGACGCAGAGACCTCCACCTAACAACACACAACACTCACAAGAGACAGACATCCAGGCACCCGGGGGGATTTGAACTCACGGTCCCAGCCAGCGAGCGGTCACAAACCCACGCCCTAGACCGTGCGGCCACTGGGAGCGGCTCACTGCTACTTGCCTTCAGTTATATGAATCCAGTCCGCAGCCTTATCTCATATACTTTTTAAGATCCACTTCATTATTACCCTCCCCTCTACATCTAGATCTCCCAAGCCTTTTAATCAGTTATCCCCACTAAAATTCTTTGCTTAATTCTCATCTGTCTCATTGTTTGCTACAGGACCGGCTCGTCTCACCATCATTTATTCCATCGCCGTATTGTAATGTGGTGAAGAGTACAAATTATAAAAAGGGCCGAAATAGCTTCAACGGTATAGCGACCCTCACTATGGGCTGGGTTGTTCCGGGTTCGTATACCGGAGTGGGGGGGGGGGGAGTATAAGAGTTTCTCTTCTCCATGCCCGTCCAGGCCGACCCTGAGGCTCACCCATCCTCTCTACAGTGTGTACCGGGGCTCCTACCCGCGAGTAAAGCGGCCGTGGCGTGGCGTTGACAACCCATCCCCCCTCTTCTCTGCCTGCATGGGGTGTTATTGCGATACCTTTCAATCATTCCATAGTCTATCTTACGACAGGTCTGTCCGAAAGCGAGTTCTGCACACAGTGCGATCTAGCGCGTCCTCTTACAAGTTCCAATATTCTCTCTTTTGCATAAGGTCATCCAGTAGCTGCTTACCCCTTCTTTCTCATCTCCCCTTCACTTCTTCCCTCTATCCCTTCTCCAACAACGTGTTTTAGAAGGCAGATCCTACGCAAGATGCCGACCAATCCAGTTAGCCTTCCTCCTTTGTGTTCTTGTAGGATATTCCTCTCATCCTTGACGCTCTGTGGTACTGGGAGACCTGTGCCTCCGTTAAAGAATAAGACGCATTTCATTCAGCTAATTACTTAATTACATTATGGGGGTCTTTCCTGTTTTTCATTACGAATCAGTTCTTTTAAACTTATTATGACCAGTCAGTAGCTACCAGGAAATCGAGGTTGATCTACGAGCGTCAGGTTAGATTATCAACAGAATTATCGCGCAGGCCCGAGGAATTTCTATGCTAGGCTGTGGATTTTGTGCGTGTATGGAGTGTTAGTTATTATAATTCATAGGGAATAGTGTTTAATAGTGGGCTGTGAATACAGTGCATATGAACCCCTCTCCATATCCCTGATTTTTAATAGTAACAATTTAATATTCATTAGCTATAGAAATTAGTTTGCTGAGGCACATTACTGAATTCCAGCGACGTGCCTGCTAACACCCAAATTTCTGCATTGCATTTCCCTTCTGTTAGTCTTAAAGTCCTACATTGTTAATGAAATGGTAGTCTTAAATTGTACAGTATCTATCTTAAATTTCTTTTAGCTTTCAACTCTCTCTCTCTCTCTGGGTTTTGTTTTAGGTTTAAGCTGCGATTTTTTTTAATGTTGAGACGCTTTCGCAAAATTGCGAAAAGCGAGTATCACCTTCATCATGTTTGTCCGTCCTTCTACCCGTCCATCCGCATGGAACAGCTCGCCTCACACTGGACGGATTTTCGTGAAATTTAATATTTGAGTGCTTTTTTCGGAAATCTGTTGATAAAAGTAAAATTTCATTAACATCTGACAATAATAACGGACATTTTACATGGAGATCTGGGTATATTTGTGATCATATCTCGCTGAATTCTTCATAGAATGAGAAATGGTTCAGATGAGAGTTTAGAGAACATCAAAACACACATTTTATGTTCAAATTCTTCCTCCCGAAAATTGTGCCGTTTATGAGATAATCTGGAAGAGTGTGGTAGAGTCAGACAGGGCGCAGATGACGATATAATATGGCGCATACGCTTTGCATGCTGGATAACTGAAGCTAGAAACACACACTCAGAATATGTAATTCTCCCTCCAACCTCTCATTCTACTGATTTGTTGTTGGGAGAATTAATACGGAGTGTGCATTTTATGCCGCCCCCGTGCTTGGCGGCTTTCATGGGAACTTTATGACACACAAAGCCTGAATGTGCTGCGAATGTAGAACACCCTGAGACATTCGATGAAATAAGCAAAGTCTAACTGCAGGGGAAAAGCGGACTCTAAGTTCCCGGCAAATGCATTCTTCCAAAACGATAAAGCTGCCGTTTTCAAGGATATCCTAAAACGAACACCTGCATTATATTCTGACAACAGTACGTCTGTTCTTGTAGCAGCCGCTGGTCTTTAAAGGAGTACACATTTCTACTGCGAGGGAGAGTCCACTGAAAACCTTAAAAATTAACACACAATTATATTACAATATTTAAGGTTTTCATTTGACTCACCCTTGTATATTCACTGGAAAAAAAATTATGTCTTCTTTGTACGAAGGGCCTCCACAATTAAAAATACACTGGCCGTCTTACAGGGTGTTACTTCCATTGGCGCCACTTCTACGAAGAAGCGTTTTTCATTCGTCCTCCCTAACTGGTCTATATTAAAGGACGAAGTGCTTGTCTTGTGTGTCTTTGTTTGATCCGACGTTTCATAGACCATGTAATAAAAAGAATCTTAATTTTATATCTCATTACTTTCCCGAGGTTTGAATTTCACTTGGCGGTGAAAATCTTAACCAGCTGTTTCAGCCATTATCACTACCGTGGTCTTCGTCATCAGTGTACCCTAGCCTGCTGTAGGATCCTCCCTTGTGCCAGTCTATCCTTAGCTTTTATTCTCCAATTTTGTAACACCCGTTGTTGCCATGCCGTTGTTGCCTCAATCCTCAGTGTATCCAAAGGTGAAGGCAGCAGAATTCTCCGAAACGTCGCTAAATATGTACAGACTACACGGCGTCACATTTCAGAACACTCCACGCTGTTGCCAAATGAAGCCTGTAACGCATAATTCAAGCTCATTACGTGTAGAAATTTTGTAAACATATCTGTAGTGTTAGTGTACATGTTTTCTTTTGTGTGCACGTTTTCAAAATGTTGTCCTTCGCTCAGCCTGCACTAAGTACAGTGCCTGGCCAACAGGTACACTTCTGTACTGGCATACTGTATGTTGTAGCGCTCATGTCACGAGAACATGAGTCTGTTGTTCAGTGATAAATGGTGATAAATGTGCTGTAGTGTCTGGACCTTCGTCGCTGCTGTAAGTCCGCCTGCTGCAACTCGTCTTGAGCGAGTTCATTCAAATTGACAGCATCATAAGGTCTTCCTCTAGACCCCGGGTAACGTAACATTGACCATGACCTCGGCTGTCCGGAAGATAAAGCTTTGCATATTGCCAAGTGATGGAAGTTACAGATGAGCTAAAAATGGAGATCCTGGAAGCAGTAAAACTTCGCGTTCTGTTCTGGCGTTTTGGAAGAACGATGAATTACATGATATTATAACAAGACAAGCAATGTACGATTGACTTAACATTGAGGCGCGTTCGCGTAACCATTGTTGCAGTGGAAAAGTAGTAAGTATTGCATAGTCTGCGTGTGTGTGTGTGTGTGTGTGTGTGTGTGTTTGTAGCCTTAGTTATTCTGCATGAAAATGTGCCGTATTATATTATCATCTTTATCATATTTCTCCACATTACCTCATAACGGCACAATTTGGAAAAAAAATATATACTTAACGTAAAACGTGTTTTTATTTTCTTTACTTTTGTCTGAAACATTTCTCCTTCTGGAAGAGTTCGTAAATGTATTTGGACTTTCATGTAAAATACCCGTTATTCTTGTCAGATTTTAATGAAACTTGAATTTTTTGGCAGATTTTCGAAAGATGTTGAAATATCAAATTTCATAAAAATCCGTCCAGCCGGAGCTGAGTTCAATGCGGATGGAGAGAGATGGAAATACGTGACGAAGCTAATAGTCGCTTTTCGCAATGATGCGAATGGTCCTAAAAACGGAACACACTGGATTGTATGTTATTTGCGGTTGTTACAGCAATGCATGTTAAGGTTATGTTCTACTGGATTTGGTGCTGTAGTCTGGTTCGTAGGTACTAACGTTTCGGACAAACGTGCTGCTTTCACTTTCTGAGTACAACCGCGACGTTTCTCGTAAACGTGGGTACTCATATACCAAAATGCACTCTGCAATATCTTAGACGAACGTAATTTTATCGAAATAACTGACTTCGTGCGTATAAATACTCTAAATTAGACATACGAATCGGCATTCCTGAATCGCGTCTTCAGACACTGCGATGTCGTCACTTTGAGACTAAGTATTAAGACACCCCTAAAAGATGACGTTGTTAACTAACCCGAGTGCTAGCACATCCAAGCCTGGGCGAGGCCCAATCGACATACAAGCTTATCTCGTCTGGTAATTGTGTTGTGTTTGTATCTGAGAGATTTTGCATTTTCTAACGAACTAGCAGCAAGCTGGGTGTGAGCTCAGGGTTAGGACAGATTAGCTATTAGCATAATGGCCTCTGTTTGGAATGTGGTTGTGGAGTGCAAGACTCGCTGCTGGAACATGCAGAAACAACACACAAAAATAAATTCTTAGCGCGATTCAATCTCACGACGCGACACATATGGCTGTCGGTTTCTACAACTACGAGACTTGTAGAATCAGGTATGACAGACTGATGGGCCAGTTGGTAATGACGTTACAGTTTCATTGTCTCGGGTTTTATTATTTAACGATGCATCAGTGACTAAGATTATATACTTATTTACTTACTCACTCCATGGAGTAGAGTCCTCGAGAAGCTAATCGGTTTTCAGCTAGTCAAGAAATTCCCCGCGTTTCATGGAACCCGAAGGTTCATTACCGCATTCACAATTGCCTGCCACCTGTCCCTATCCTAAGAAGGCTGGATCCAGTCCATACCCCCCACATCCCACTTCCTGAAGATCCATCTTAATATTATCCTCTCATCTATGCCTGGGTCTCCCAAGTGGTCTCTTTCCCTCGGGTTTCCCCACCGAAACCCTGTATAGTCTCTCCTCTAACCGATACGCGCTACATGCCCCGCCCATCTCCTCGATTTTATCGCCCAAACAATATTGGGTGAAGAGTAATAAAAATTACAGTCCCTGTCCACGCCATGAAGACATGGAGGGGGAGTAGAGGTATCGCTCCACTCATTCTTATCTTCGGCACTAGATGGATGTGAATGATCAAGCTCACACCCCGGCCGCTTTAACCCTGCGAAAGCCCCCCTGTATACCCTCAGTAGGAGTGTGCTTGTCTGGAGGTTTTGGAGAAGAGAATAATCTGCTGTCCTTGCAGGGATTCGAACCGCAGATCCTCTACCCCCGTACTGTAGTCACTATACCGACTGAGCTATCCAGGCTCAAGAATATATAATGTCGAATTTTAAGCACGCTGATCTAACCGTCAGCACTGTTTATTGTGCGTACATTTTGATACGCTCGAACAGATAGTACACGGGCTCCAGCACCGCTCAAGTCATGGATTGTTCTCCGAAATGTTACCTGCTGCCCTGTGTGTATGCACTTTTCGGTGATCCCATTGCTTTGCCTGTAGTCTCTGCTGAATGTTTAACAAATTGTTGGACTACACCAATGCGATGCTGGACAATTGTTCGTGTTTTAAAGAATGTCTGATACATCCAGCGTTTCGAGATCTGTTCCATCCCTCTCTTCGAATCTCGACATATAACTGAGCAGGTTGGCTTAGCGGTGACACTCCAGACCTGCATTCTTAAGGTACACAGAATCTCTTCCATGACAGTGGGTGTTCTGATTAATTTCCTTCCGGTCAAATTCGGGGTTAAGGCCATGAGAGCTTCCTTCGAAATCCTTGACTATTCGTCCTACCGTTCGGTGCTGCTTAGGTCAAAATACTGAAAGCGCCATAAACGATGGGTAAATTGTAAATACAATAAGTGAAGCGTCGACATGATGTCTGTTCTGACTTAAGTCTTTCGTGGCTTTTCTCCGTCTGTCCAGAGCAGTTTCGGAGTAGTACGTACACTTAGGCTACGAACGTTTCCTTCCAGAACCATGCATGCTAACAATTATGACCATATTGCAATACATTTCGAAGCCATACAATGTCTGCAGTTTACATAGTGTCTATTTGACTTGCCCAAAAAATGTTTAGACTCTCACAGTGGTGTAGTGGAGGTCTTCGTTCCTTTGGAGTGTGGCCTCACGTGACTAGGTAATTGGACCCCGACATTTGGAGACGTATTTATCTCATCTTCAAGGGCCGAAATGTCTTGAGAGGCTAGCAGCGGTCTTGTTGGACATTTCAGTACCTGAATTTGAGGTCATAACGCCTTCTCGAAACGTCGGGAACCAATTACCCATTTATGCCGAACTACATTACACAGCAACGTAGAACTAGCCTAAGAAAAATAATGGGAATTAGTTAATGTTTATATTACTCATTTGAAGATAATTTCACACCGTTTACCGTATAAAGCTCAGAGAAACCAACAAGACACGCTTAGGTATTGACAAATGCATGCGCGGGTAACAGTCCAGACGGCGTACTGTATTTTACACCCAGGTCTCTAACTGTAATTCTGCGCAGGAACGTACTGGGATAGATCGCGTTCAGTATATGGTCCAAATACACCAGTCCAAAGTAATACCTTTCATCCCAGTGTACACAGGTTTATGGCTTCCTAATTCTGGACAACACATGACAGGGACCTTTGTCAGTGGTAGCCGGTGAGGATCACTACATACGCGTGTATGTTGGTCTTCTTTTCTGCTTGTTAAATACAGTGTAATGTTATGGACTTTTATAGGGGTCGTATCATATTGATATTTTGATAAAATATTCGTATATGTAAAAAGTGGCTTATTAATGTCATTAGCAAGCTATAATTCGGAGAAGAAATGTCAGGATAGTTTCACTGCGTATGGTGACTGTCTATTGTCTCCATACTACGTCATAAAGTCGAGCAGGCGTCGCTAGCTGGCGGTCATTTTTCGAAATTTTGATATTGCTTCGTCGATGCTCACTCAATGTGTATTCTACTATTGTTATTTAGCTGTCATTGTTAGTATTTTAATGGCCATGCTATATGCAGTTGTTGTACAAGACATAATATGTCCGTTGCGTGAGCAGCTACAGCTTTTGTTCTTGTCCTGTTTGTTTGTAAAGCGCTGAAAGTATGTGTAAGTCCGTAAGTCAGGTGTGCTTGAATGTGGGTACAATTGAACGAAACTGGCACTTGTATATAAGCATACATAATATTGTACGGACAGAACAAGTTATATCAGGTGATACCTATTCCGACATGGATTTTGGTTGTGCCCTGTTTCAGTCTTGGCATAGACACCACAGTCGGTGACTCAGAATTTTCGTGGTCTTTCTGAACCTCTCCAGATGAGAAATGGGATAATTCCTTTTAATAGGGCACATCCACTTCCATTCTGTTATTTGCTATTTCTCGTTTAGTGATGATTACACTAAACTTCATCCACTTCCTTGCCATGTTTGCTATTTCTCATTTAACGTTGATTACACTAAAATTCACGCTGTCAAATAAAGCGTGAATAAATAAATAAATAAATAAGTAGGTCACGTAGATAAAATTGGAGACGGTTTATGGCTGAGTATATGTGTTGTCTGTATGTGTATGTTGTTTTCATTTACTTACTAAAATGGCAACTGTGTGTTAAAAGTTGTACCATATGAAGCGCAATGATGTAAGTAAAATTAATTGTTTTAATGGAAGGAAGGGGGAATTAAGTAAGGATATGAAAAGAGTAAAGGAAGAGGGTGAAGGGTTCAGATGCCAAAGGATTGATTCGTCGTTGAATTTCAGTGAGATTTTCCGCGAATTAGTAATTCTGTACGTCTCGTTTCTGTGGAAGTACTCAAAATGTATACGTGACATTCCGGCATTTGCTGAGGTAAGTGGCCACTAAGGCGAAGCAAATTGAGCCACAAATTAAAATTGGAGTTCTGCACAATTTAATGTTGCTGCACCACCCAGAGCGTCATTCAGCTGTCATGCAGTGTGTGTGTGTGTGTGTGTGTGTGTGCTGTACTTACGGCCGTCGTAGCGAAAGTAATAGTGCTACTCAATATTTTGTCATTTTTATCGAAATGCTCTTTACCACTTTCATGTTTGGCAACTTCCTTTAAGAGCCTAACTTCTAGCTTCGCCCACAGTGGCGCCCCGATGCCGCTTCCACGCCATCACTTATCAAGTGGCTTTCGGAAGACGGTTTGCAGAACACGAGTGATACTGTAAGGGAGTGGCGCCCTGTACAGAGCACGCCAGTCCAGAGTGTGCCTGTACAATTACATACAACTGTACACCAAAAGATAGAGCACTAGAAAATATCAACCTCCATTTTAGGCGCATTTGCAAAATTGCGAAAAGCTGCTATTAGCTTCATCATGTGTGTGTCCGTCAAAGAGACCACTTGGAAGGGCCAGGCGTAGATGGTAGGATAATATTATGATGGACGTAGGTATGTTTGATAAAACCATCAAAGAAGCATAGTTAATGGATGTAGCAATTGCTAACAGTCAGAACCTTCGCAGCACCATCACCGAGAAGCTCCAGAAATATACAGACTTGACAGAAGAGCTTATGAGAATACGGCAACTGCAAACGCCCTGTACCGTACCGCCGGTACCGCTCACCAGCGGGTATCATTCCAAACAGATTACACGACAGCTTAAAACTGATCAGTCTTCGCCCTGCTCTATATATTGTAATGCAGAAAGCAGAATACTTAACATATGTTGTATAGTTAGGAAGTATGTGGCAGAGTAATGAATAAGAAGTGCTTGGTTAGTGAGTCGGTACTGTTTTGAGAACCAGTTACACTGCTGTGACTTCAGAATAAATAAATAATAATAATAAACCGATAAGATTTAGGTGCAATAAGATTTTTTCGTCTTGATATTGAAGATGCTGGTGTTCTTTCCATCTGTGTTTTGGTCTGCCTACTTCACGGTATCTTCTCGGGTGATAGACTGCTGGAAATCCAATAGAGAGACTTGATATTCTTCCAATATGGTCACGTTTCTTCCATTTCCGTCAGAACTTGGCGATGAGCGGTAAGGCACTCACCGAACAATTTGGCTCAAGCGATAACGGTTCAGCCTTGCATTCGGGAGGGACCCAGTCGAGTCTCAGTCGCCGTACTTACTACCCTGGCTGAAGTTTTAACTGGTTTTCTTGTGTTTCTTCAGGAAAATTCAGGATAGTGCCTTAACGTAGGCCACAATCGCTTCCTTCTGCGGCCTTTGCAATTTATTATACACTGTAATTCAACCATTCGACGCATTTGGTTCCATTTTTGGGCGGCGTCATTAAACTACCAATAAACAAAAAAATAATCCTCGAGTTCCAGATTTATTCGTTCGTTGCTAACAGCGTTTGCTATCCACAGTGGGTTGGACCGAAACGTAAATTGATAGGCTTTTTCTCATTATCAAATGGGTGTAACCGAATGTCTTGTAAATAGTGTGGTAAATTAGGAAAGAATTTGGATTGAAATCCCTTGTTGAACATTTCATCATTGAAGTATGTGTGTGGTGTGGGGGGAGGGGTAGGACAGAGGGACCAACAGAGGCAAGAATGAGTAATCGGAAGACTTATTATGTCCAGCGTTACACGGTGTGTGTTCATTAGTGAACAGGACCACGCCCGGTTGCACTCAGTAACACTATTTGTTGCGCGGTGCCCTCACCGCTAGCGTTCGGCTGATCGCAGACTTAGTGACAATTCTTTGCTTCGAGACGTACGGAGCCGATATAAATATTAGGACGAAATAACAGTTTGTTCGGAGCTAGTAAAAGTCTTGATGGGTCTATAGTACTGTCCCAACCTTCCTTTCACCATAAATACAGAAATAATCTCCTGAAAAGCTTCCTTAAAGGATATAAAGTCTCCATAATTTCTCCCGGGAATGAGTGTATCTATACCGGTGCCACGGAAAGACGTCGCATGGACTATACCTTCCATTTCTCTCGAGCTTTTATGCTTCGTTAACCTACGTGCTTATACCTCCAATCGCTTAGCAGTTCTGTTTACCAGAAATGTTTTTAGTGATAGCACGTTATCATCTTCGCTAGCAACAAGCGCTTTTGGCTGATCGACACGCAGAGGAGGCTGAAGGATGCAGCAGTAGACGGAGAGGGAAATCCTCGATCGCTGTCATCCCCACTGTTCTTGTGGTACTTCAAACGGCTGTCAAATTAACATTACAACAGCATCTGCAGAACACGTTACGAGTGTCTCACACACACACACACACACACACACACACACACACACAGAGTCTGTACTAAATACTTCGTCGTAGTTATTGTGACATCCTTCGTAAGACACAGTAACATAATGAATAACTCATATCGGTAAATGCACAACACCCGAATATGCGAAGGATCCAGTGGGGAAATCTGGGAAAGACCTGCTGTAATCAAGTTTTTCTGCTAGGGTAGCTTTCCACCATGCTAGTATCACATACACTCGTAAATAAACGACAAATACCAGGTTGCACTATTATTATTATTATTATTATGGTTCATTATTTTTCACATGTTTATATTCTGTGTTAATTTCAAGTAGTTCCTGTTACGTTCCTGCGCTGTCCGTGTAATTGTCCTTTTGGCTGTTGTGTCAGCACATTATAATAAAGAACTGAATTGAATTGTGGGTGGTGGTGATGGTGGTAGTGTTGGTGTTACTGATGTAACAGTGATAACCACAGATATGTTAACGTCTCTAACTTCTTGCCAGTAGCGGTTTCATATGAAGGTTAATTAATTCATATGACAAAAATACGAGTATAATTGGCAGAAAGTACTCGAAGAATTTTGCAGTGATGATTAATGCTTTAATAATCATGTGCAGTACGTTTGATATCGGAACACACTTGCTGCCATATCACAACCATACCCGGCAGAACACAGACAGGAAGCAACCACATTAATACAAGAGAGATTACAGTCTGGCACAGCTGTTCTGTGATACAGATAACCAATTTTGTTTTTATAAAATAGCTACATGTTTAGACCCAATTGGACCATCACCAGACATAAAAATAAGTAAACGGAAGCTAGTTCCTTATACAACGTGATGATAACCCGATCGGGTCGAAACATTTAGCAGTTATATAATAACAAAATTTGTTTTTTATGATAAAATAATTGTTAGGTGTGTTTTGGTATATATTAATGATTTATGAAACACAATAGCATATCCTCCATCAAGAGCGTATATGTACATTTTTTGTTCTAGGAGTTAAAAGAGGATTTTAAATGTGTACAGTTGTGTCAAAAAGTGCATGCAGAGGGAAAGAGACGTGTAGTGGTATACGGCTAAACAAGTAATATCTACCGAGTCGTTTTGAATTGCTTCGTGACGTTAGCAATACGTTTCATGTATTTGGCAAGTCAAATTATGGCTTTTGAGCCCGCAGTGAGAATTTCACATTTCTTTCCTGCGTTTTTTGAAATTAATTTCTTTATATATCTTTCTTTTTCTGTTATTAGTTTCTTGTGTTCTGTTTATTGCCTTTCGTTCTTTATTTCCTGGTGGTGATCCTTCCGCTGTTAATGCACATGATGCATAAATTTACCAAACAACGAGCGATACAGTTTTGTGTGAAGAATATGTAATTAAGAATGAAAGAAAACTCGGCAGAACAAAATTGAAATTCGGTGAACGGAATATCGCTTCATATCTGATGAGCAGTTTTATATTGGCAACCGCGTAATTTGTTTGGAAACTTGGATTATACTTAGTAACCCGTTTTATATTATATTAGCATGACAGTTGGAAGATGAAAGCAATTGCGGAGTTTTGGCGCCAGGAATCCTCCGAGAGAGACTGATTTCTCTTCGGCGTAACTTTCCTTTCAATTAAGAAATTAATTTTTGTTTGCTAAGACTCTTCCTTTTGAATCCACTTATAGCTTTTGTCAAATGAACACCCACGTTGTTAAAGAGGAACGACCATGATCAAGCAAATAACATCTATTTCCGTTACTCATCGCAGGAATGGATATTAATAAGAACGTTTTTCCTTCCTTTGTTATGCATTTCTTTCGTCCTTTCTTTCCATCCATTTCATTTTAGTTCTTTTATTAGTTTCTTTATGTTCTGTCAGTTGTATGTTTATGAATTGTGAATTATGAAGGACGCAGCGGAAAGTTGCTATAGAGTTCGTTTTGCTTCTGTTCCGGAATTTGCCTGTAGATACTTTCGTGAACCACGAAGCATCAGCATGGCTGTAACTCAAACATGGGACCTTATGAGTACGAAGCATGAGGGCTGCCCATTGCACCATTTCTGTCAAGAACGTTTTGTAATAGGGCAATATCCACTAGCGCCACAAACTGAACTGATATCGAGTTTGTCGCTGAGTCTGACGTTGATGTCTCTTGAACGGTTTAGAACTAGGTGAATGGAACGTCTGAGTAAAAGAGAACCTGTCCGTTTCAGTTGCTTGTAGTGAAGCGCATTCTGAATACTGAGTAGAAAGCCTGGGACCAACTGTTCGAAATCTTTCGTCAACATTCTATATTGGATCCGTCGGAGAATATTATTTTAACAATAATTTACGGTTTGTTACTCAGGAGTACGACTTTGACCTTGGTAGTGCATTCGCTGGGGGGGGGGGTAATAAGCCTTTCAGATGTTTTTGTCCAGTAACCGATGGATTCCATTTAAAACAGATTGTGCTGAAATGGGGG
>Ga0123354_10002613_pt1 | contig 24043 bp, 10 predicted proteins | sample TergutLab28metaG_2_FD_97872 | JGI IMG/M metagenome (GOLD analysis project Ga0123354, IMG submission 97872) | Labiotermes labralis P4 segment gut microbial communities from Petit-Saut dam, French Guiana - Lab288 P4 | ecosystem: Host-associated > Arthropoda: Insects > Digestive system > Gut ... | reverse complement strand
TCCTGGCACACACACACACACACACACACACACACACACACACACACCACACCACCCCACACCACAACACACACACCACACCACACACACACACACCATACACACACACACACACACACACACACGACGCCGGGATGTCTAGGAAGTCGTTACCAATATTTCGGAGGAATTTCTTCAGGCATATTCAGTTTACAAGAATAAGATTTTAGGACACCCTAGCCTAATATTCTCGACCGAGCAGTTTACTAAAGCGGTATCGCTTCAGGGTTTTTAGTTCGGTAGTAGCGCATTATATTTTCAACCGGACACCTTCAATTTTGACTGAAGATTTTCTTAATGTGTTTCAGTCCGTCCGAGCAGATTTCGGGACAGCATCTTAAATTAGGCCAAGCCCTCATCCTGCCACACGCTACTAATTAATTATTTGCTGTTATCCAACCATTAAGGATAAGTTAATTTTACGAGAGCTTCTTTAATGGAACGACTATCAAATACACGGGAAACCTCATCGGACTCCTGAGAGACTGAAATTGCGGCTTATCAAATATAACAGAGGGGCTAAGTTATTTCTGAATTTTATTTTATTTTTTTTTTTCCACTTTTCAATGTCGTCATATTTATACATCGTATCGTAAAAGAGCGTGCTGCGCGTCTGGTTGCTGTGTTATGCTGAAAATATTATGAAATATTGTTTCTTAGTCTACATGCATATTAATATTATGTCCTGTAGAGTTCCGTGTTATAGGGTCTTGGTGGGGAAACCGGAGGGAAAGAGACCGCTGGGAAGACCTAGGCGTAGATGGGTGGATAATATTATGACGGATCTCCAGGAGGTGGGATGTGGACATGTGGACTGGATTGGGCTGGTCCAGGATAGAGACAGGTGGCGGACGCTTGTGAGTGCGGTAATGAACCTTCGGGTTCCGTGAAATGCGGGGAATTTGTTGACTAGCTACAAACCAGTTAGCTCCTCAAGAAGGACTCTGCACCATGGAGTAAGTAAGTAAGTAAGTAAGTAAGCGTTCCGTGTAGAACGTTTTATTGATGGTCCAGCTGTGCCGCAACATTGTAACACAGCAAAAGAGTGGAGGTATCCATTCCTCAACTCACGGCTCGTTTACTTCAATGAACGACTAATCGTAAGGTGTGGTACTGGATGTAGCATCTAGAGTCTGTAGGTTCTCTTTTTTTTTCTTTTCTCCATGGTGCAACATTTCCAAGTGAGCCCGGGGCCTTCTCATTATCGAAGCTTCACGATCACAGTCAGACACACCACAATGAGTAGGATTCCTTTGGAGGAGTGATCAGCCCGACCTCTACCTGACAACACATAACACTCGTAAGAGACAGAATTGCATTCCTCCGACTGGATTCGAAACCGCAATCCCAACAAGCGAGCGGCCGCAGATCCACTCATATTGCGCGGTCACCGGGTTCGGTTGTTTGCATTCTTCGTAGGTATTATAAGAACTCTAAATGGGAAGGTATAGAATATCTGGTTCTCTTTTGCATATTAAGGATTAAATATACTGTATGTGTAAGTTACTCATGCCAGGGGTTGCAGTAAGTATGGAATGTGATAAGGCGTTACAGGGTTGTTTGTGTGATTACGTATAAGCGTAAGTAATTCATTTGTAAACCATTCCCGGTGGCCGCACGGTCTTAAGGACTGGTTCTGCGGCCACTCGCTTGCTGCACTGCGGGTTCGAATCTTACCGGGGGCATGGATGTCTGTCTCTTGGAGTGTTGTGTGTTGTATGTAGAGGTCTCTAAGTCGGGCTGATCACTATTCCAGAGGAGTCCTACTTAGTGTGATATGTCTGTGTGTGATCTCGAAAACTCAAAAACGAGGAGGCTTAGGCTAGAGTAGGATTTTGGGAGCACAGAAAATAATCTATTTTTACGCCATCTAGGAACATTCATAGGCAGAAGAAACTCAGGATAAATGTGTTAAATTAACCACCTGTTTTTTGGGGGGCCATTAAACTACGTTACATTGATAAAAGAGTGGACATTATTTTCTCCAATTTGAACGTAATTAAATCATCGCAGTAGAATTGCTTTCCATGTGGGCCCATATTAATTAACACACCCATATACATAGTATCTTTAAATTGTATATGTAAAATAATTTTTACATTCGGAAGGTTTTATTGAGCTTGTCTTTAAAAAAATACGCGTCTGTCAGACTATTAGTTCAGAGTATCTGTATTCATCACAACATCACTTAATGCATGTCTTCTCATACACCAAGTTACACTGTTTAGCTAATACTCCGACGCGTTTCGGCGCTCGTCGACGCCATCCTCATGAGTTCCGTTAATAGTTTCAATCTGGTGTTTTGTCATTATTCAAACACTTTGCCTGTTGGGCGTCGATTATGTTAATGTTGTACATACCGTGCTTTAAATCCATAATTATGTGTCTTCATCCCACGTGTGTATAATGCACGAAACTACCCGAGGAATGGGCCATTGAGCGCCGAAACGCGTCGGAGTATTAGCTAAAGAATGTCAGTTGGTATATGACAAGTCATGCATTCAGTGATGGTGTGATGAATACAGGAAATTATGAACATAGTTCACGATAGGCACAAAATTAATACCGTACATAAATTTCGGACTCTTTACTTTCAGCTTCAATAAGAGCGATTAAGATATAGCTTTAGTTAATCCCACATACTTTATACATAGTCGACAGCACAGCCGATGCATTTATGGAATAGTGGGGCAAGGTTTTTTATTGCCTGTTGATATCCGTCCGTGTCCTGTATCGTCAGTCATCCTGTCTCATCTGTTTCCACGTCACAGTTATCTTTAATGTCGCCCCTGATATTTTGCTTCAAAGTTAGAAACAGATTAATTGCTGGACAACGAGTTACCCTGCTACAGTCACAATTAGTGTCGTACAGTCAGCTCCAGTCACAATTAGTGTCGTACAGTCAGCTTCAGATTTATAACACATGTAGATTTTTTTCTGACCTGTTCTGGTAGAAATATATTTGTGACGTCTTAAAATTGTTTGTTTATACTGAAAAATTTATAAAGCAATCAATACGTCATGCCAGCGCACCTGCGTTGAAGGAAATGAAACAAGCAGAACATGTATAAAGTAGCACTGAGGCGCGTTTGAGTAACCATTGCTGCTTTGAAAAACCAATATGTAGATATATGAGACATTTCGTAGTTGTGCTGTATCCTTAGTTATCCAGCACCAAAGCGCATATTCCATATTATATTGCCATCTGTGGCCTGCGCGTCTTTACCCTACTTTTCCACATCATCTCATAAACAGCAGGATTTTCGGCAAAACGTTTCTGGGCATCAAGCGTTGTTTTGGTATTCTCTACAAACTTTTTCTAAAACATTTCTCACTCTAGGAACAATTCAGCGAGATATTACAATAAACATACTTAAGTCTTCACGCAAAGCACTCATTATTCTTGTCATACTTTAATTAAACTTGGATATTCTGGACAGAATTTCAGAAAATATTGAAATATAACATTTGATGAAGATCCGTCCAGTAGGCTCCGAGATGTTCCCAGCAGACGGAAGGACGGTAGGACGGAGAGACAGGCGGACATGACGAAGCTAACAATTGCGTTTCACAGCGTTGTGAAGGCGCCTAAAAGTGGGGTCAGCGGGCAACTTTACCGCAACGTAACGTGTTCCGAGAATAATAAAGAAGTAACAATGTAACAGCAGTAAACATTTCAAATTTCAAGAATATTTAGTGGTTTTTACTTGTAAGTGATTGCAAATTTGAATTATCTTAATTGGAACAAGTTATTTATGTGGTCCGAGCTTTTGATTTGGGAAAGCAATATTTCAAACCATAAAATTGAATTTCTACACAAGTAACTGACGAATCTGCTGTATTTGGGATATCTCATAACAGCAGGAAACACGTTTTTTTGAGCTACATTATATACTTTTGGTATTTTGCCGTGTTATAGGCCTACATGGCCGATTCCGGTGTTCGCGTACTCGAAGGCGTGAGTTTGCGACCTTTCCGTTCCTGGGATTACGGGTTCGAATCCCATCGGGATCATTGATATCCATTTCTTGTGGGTATTGTTTGTTGCAAGATAGGGTATCTGCGAGGTTGAAAACTAATTGCCACTTCATACTGAGCACTGCCAACTTCAGAGGAGACGGTCCTACTTTTAGTACAGCTTCTGTTATCAAAGACGAAAGACTCGATTCTGCAAGAAATTTTATATGTATTACTCTTTTCTTTGTTTCGTTATTCCTAGTATTACAGGCTAAATGTATTATTTGCTTAACGTGATTTTCTTTCCCCTGAAATTGCCTGTTATTCTTCCTGAACCATTTACGATAACTGGCCAGAATTTGTGAACCCCCGAAATTGCACCATGAATCTTTGTAATTGGCAGAGTCTATGCATTGCTGTGGGTTCATTTAAATTGAAAAGAAAGTGGTTTCCACAATGATGAATTTTTCATGAGCATGGAGACGGACCTGCATGATGAGATTCAGAGCACGATTTCGGTCCGTAATAAAAGCGGACACAGCTACTCAATTCCTATTTGGTTACCTGACGAAAACAGGATGTAATGAATGTCTGTGTGTGTGTGTGTCGCGGTAATTAACAACTCTATATTTAAAAACCATGTATGTTTTACCAAGTCTGATTACTGCATGGATATTTTCAGCCACGTACATGCACCAGCAAAATTTCTTTATCATGAAACCCCGTTCTCTTTATCCCTGACATTGTGTGTGTAACCTAGTAACACTAACACTAATTAAAGCAGATTTTTTACTGTCAGAGCAAGAAACCACTGTTTTCACTTCAGTGTTTTAATGAAATCTTCGTGTTTTGATGTGGCGAACACATCAACATGTGTCCTTTGAAAAAATGTCAAAGTGTGGATATTTTGCAACAACATAAAATACGCAAAAGAATATTCACGAAGGACTGAAGATCATAATACTTTCAGGCAGTGATATCTGCCACTGAGTTAAGAATTTTTAGGCACGTTCCCTCAGTCGCGAAAAGCGCCTATTAGCTTTGACAAGTCCGTCTGTATGTCCGCATTATCAGCGCAGCTCCTACTGCGAGGACGTCAATGGAATTTAATATTGGTGACTTTCTTAATGAAAATCAGTCAATAAAATTGAATTTTGTTTGAAAAAATCAAAGTATCATGCTCTTTACATAAACGCGTAAGTATTTTTTATTGTTATAGACTAAATAAATTAGCCATACAACATTCTTGTGCAACATTCGATGTTTTGCATTGTCGATGGTGACCTGCAGCCCAACAGTAAACACAGAACGCATTATTTTTATGTTCATACCTTACTTTTTGATTAAATAATATTTATTATTACATCAACAAATGCACATGTAATTGGTATAAAATTATATTATAATTGCTCTAACAGGTGTCGGTGCCCTCGCACCATCTTCAGTTTCACTGACCTTGATGCGGATATATTTGGGCGTTAAGTGTTTGGTTCTGCAAATTTTGTTGAACCATTTTGCGGCGTTTCTTTTCAATAACTTTGGCTTAATATTCTTATAGATGTTGTGAATTCTTGCTTATTGAGCACCAATTTTTTTATGTTCATACCCGTAATATTTATTATTACACCAAAAATTGCGCATGTAAGCTCCCTGAAGATTGTGCGATGGCACCGAAATATGTTGGAGCAATTATAATATAGCTTTATACTAATTATATGTGCATTTGTTGGTATAATAATAAATATTAACAGAAGGCATTGTTGTTCTTCCGTTGCAACATTATTATACGGACGCGCCACAACGTTGTGTTCTACCTTTATTATCTGTCTTGTTTGTATTAGTCCCTTGTGTAAATAATTTGGGACCAAAATGTAGTTGATTATTGCTATTAATTCGGACAAACAAAACCGTAATGGAGATTCGGGATACCAAACTTCGGATTTCGTGTTTAATATAATATATCTCTTGGGTTCCAAGAACTAGGGAATTGCAGTGATAAAAACAGAAATAACTTCGAAAAACATAAAAAGGATGCAATTTTGTTTTTAGTAAAATACAAACATTTTGGAAACATAAAATAGCTTAAATGATTGGAGGAGAATCTCACTGCATAGTTTACGAAAGCACTCAACCCCACCTGATGAAAGAGAGATTTTGCTTCAGCTGAGTATGATCTGCGCAGTAACTGGGAAGTACAGGAATATGATGTTTTTGTAACGTGATCTCATTCCGATTCGTTACAATTAGTCACGAAAGGTGGAAAAAATATTATTAAAATTGGTCATGATTGAAGTTCGAAATCCTGAAAATCGAGTTTTGCCACTTTCGAGATTGTACCATTCATAAAGCCTAGCTATTTTGTGTGAGTTTGGAACTTTGACTCTCGAGCTGAGGGCTTACTAATTGAGGACCTTTGAGAACAGGATGTTGAGGAGAATATTTGGATCTCAGAGGAAGGAAAAAACAGGAGGCTTGAGGTCTTCTGTACCCGGCCTTTCTAGTGATGCTCCTCGTCACAGGGAATATCGGGGGTGGATTTGAGACGGCAGGGAAGATACGCCAAATCGAAGTTACAGAAAACAGCCTCTTTTACTGAAGTCGAACCACTTAATGTTTACCACAGCACACACACACACACACACACACACACACACACACACTCACACACACACACTCACACACACACACACACGCACCCATCCTGCTCGCTGCCTTGATATTTCCGAAGTGATTCAGTTGATAACGCTTTCGCCACAAACGTCAGTTACTGTGTTGGCCACCTGACATCCATTCTCTAATACGATTCCCTCACACCTGCAACACCGTTTGCTAAGCTGACAGCCCAAGGCCGGAATTAGCAGAGTGAGCGGAAAAACGTTGACTTGCCGACGCAAACCGTAAGAAAATATTATATACTTTTTAAATAAAACCTTATATCTCAAGGAAGCCTGTTCCTGGGTTCAAACCTGAAATTGGCGGCTTCACATCGTAATTTGCATTCTTCGTCAAATACAAACACGTGATAGTTGTGATGGGTAAGTTATGTGGCACGCATGGGAGACAATAATTGCACACTGTACTTGATTGCTTTACAAAATGTAATGGACATGTTTAATATAAACTGGTATGAATTTTAGAACGCTACTCTGAATTAAACATAAATTTTGGCAGCTTGTGTTGTAGAGCTAAATGTAGGGGCCAGTGCCCGATGCTTTTGAACATGGAAGTGAACATTTTAGTTCCTTAAAATCTGAGGAATAATTTGCCTGGATAGGTGAATATTACCTTCAAGTAATACACTGGTTTAAGGGGGCGTTTATTTAGAACCTGTGAGGAACCGCCTTTCTTAAAAGAAGCTTCATTTCTCTAACATTTATGATAACACTGCAGTAATTAGGCTACAGTATAAATTGTATTTCATTAACTGAGCATCTATATTGAGGTTTAAGCATCTTATTTATATATGTTACAGCCAAAACAGGGAACAAACATGTTCATGAACATTCTAGAGGCTTGTGCGGTGCGCTAATGTTGTCACAAATGTGAAAAACTGCTTTTCCATAAGTTTCTGCATATCGATCATATCGATCATATCCACTTAAACAACGGAGTTTTAATTGAATTTAGTACAGAGGTTAAATAAAGGATTATGGTACACCACGTGTGGCCCACGTGGTGTTGAATAATTCATTTCTGGAATGCATTATTTAAAAAAGTTAAATCCAAAATTCTTAATAATTTCCGTGCAGACAGTTGTTAATATAAGTTCAATAAGAGGCACTTGTAGCCAGTTTGATTAATTATTATTATCATTATTTTATCTATGTTCCGGCTCTTTCCGGGTCATCATTAGGGAGAAGACAAATGCAAGAGATGTATAAAACACCAGTGTGTGTCATCACTAGAAACAGGAGCTGGTGAATATACAGACAATAGTAATTTAAATATACTTAATATAAGTATAAATTAAAGGTTGGAGAATTACAATTTAAATTAACAAGATTATGTTCAGTTGTCATAATTCCTATGTTCGTATGAAGTTGCAATAAAATGTTTGCATTGAAATATTTTATTCCTTTTCTCAATTCCTGTGTCCGAAATCAGTCTAGCGAAAATATGAAAATTATCTTAGAGAGGTCGTAAACCGTATATTTTGATAGGAATGTAATGAATTTGGTAAAATATGGTGAAGTAATATAAAAGAAATTAAAACAAAAACTAAAGATAATTGTAAATATCCCTCAATTTTGAATTAGGATGAATGTTGTCTAAGTGAATACAATGTACTGAGCAGGATGTTTGGCGTGAACCGTCAAAATTGGAGCTGTTTGTTTACACGCATTAGCGTTGCGACAAAAGTAAGTGAGGAATTAGTTGGAGATCCTGAGAGTCTTTTTTTGAGGAATGAATCAAATTTTTAAGGATTTGTTGTACGCAATTCGTCGAAGGTCTCGAGTAAGTTGCTAAGTATGCAGATTTTCTGTGTTCGAATCTCAGGCAGGACATCGACTATATTGACTGATGTTTTAGGTTTTTGTGACCGTGCGTCTTGAGCCAATTGTGAAGAGATAGAGAACAGTAACCTTCACAGTGCTCGCACCCTACAAAGCAGCGCCCCACAACCGCTACCAACCACACCCAGCAGAACCAGCGCAGCACACCGCATGCAATAACACACGGTCTTTGTTCTCCTGAAGATGGGCATAATGATGTCCGAAACATGTTGAGACACTGTTGATAATAAACATCTGATTGTTGCATCTTGTTGGTTTTCTGTCTCTCTCTTCACAATTGACTGATGTGTTTCATGATTTTCCTCAGTCTTAAAGCAAAATCGGAGAATAATATCTTAAATTGGACTACGACTTATTTACTTTCGTCCAAAATTTGAGACCATATGATACGAGTTTCTAGAATAGTTGTAAAACTACAAAACTACACGTTTGTGCCTGAAAGCCACAAGAGAGGCTGCACTCTGCCTCCGTCCCATCTACGCACAGATGGAAAGCTGAGATTGCAAAGACAGAATTTCACACGCCTTTCTCAGTTGAACCTTTTTTATCGTGGAAGAAATAGAGTTGAAAGAAAATAATAAACATATTTATTTCAGTCAAACACAAAAATATTTTATTTTTGGCGACATGTTTCGGTCATTATATCATCATCAGGCCATTTTTACATAAAATTTAAAACACGTTACATGTAGTGCACATTAAATTCAATGTCGTATGGGATCCTATAAAACTTACACCAGTGTCAAAATTCTGTTAAAACCTTGAGTTGTTACATTGACTGTGATATAATAAGAGTTGTGGGAAGAGCTGAAGGAATGCATTTCTCTGACAGGTGTGTTGTTTTGTGAAAATAATTCCTAAGATTTCATCTGAGTGGAAGTCCTCTAATTACATCTACGGACAAGACATCTTGTGACAATGTCCACACACCAAGCGATTACTTTTTATTATAGCAGTGGTGAAAATCTGGTTTTGCATCAGTGCCCTGGGTATACCTCGAACAGGCGACTGGCTAAGCTGTGCCCGAGAGGGCGTGCTCTAATCGCCATGTTAGCCGCAGTCGGTCTTGTACATTCTTTTTTATAAATTACGAATACATGAGTCTATTTTAATATGATTAGGGGCAGAGAGACCTGCAGGTCTTCCTTGATCAGATTAGGCTCTGCGAAAATTGAGACAGGTTCTCAAACTGATGTTCTTCGTATTCAACTCTTCTTACATGTGACTGCTTCGTCACTGGTAACTAGTTACCAAAGTGTCTGATTGTGGTGTCTCCAACTTCTTTGCCTGAATATTCCAAGGAACGAGTTTGTATTTTATTAGGAAACTTTATATTTTTGTTCGATAAAGGAGAATTTCATGCGCCAGGAGTTGCAGGTTGTAACAACTATACATCCATTAAATGAAGGCGACAGTGGAACGAAATTGTTCGCGAGGTGAAACGCTAATAATAGTAACAACGGGCGTACTAGTAATTGTAATAATTATGTCAGTTCTGGAGTTATTTATTCACGTGATGACTCAACAGGCTAATGGCCAATTAGAATGTATACCCGAGTAATGTAATAGATGGAAAAAATAAAAACAGGACAAAACAAAGTCCAAAAAGGAAGAATGGAATACAAATAAATTCAATTAGAAATAGAATTTGAAATATAATTAAATTAAATAAATTGTGTACATTCATAATGAATACTTTAAATATTTGACTAAACTATCCCTGTAGATAATTACTAATCATAGCTCATACAAAATAGATTAACTTTTATATTTCAGCTGCTCCACAGACATAACGTGGGCCGAGATAGCTCAGTCAGTTTAGCGACTCGCTGCGGGCTGGACGGTTCGGGGATCGAATTCCGTTGAAAGCGAGATTTTCCACACTTGTCCAGACCGACCGTGGGGCCCACTCAGCCTCCTGTACTATGGGTACCGGGTTTTTCCCGGGGGTAAAGCGGCCGGGGCGTGCCGTTGACCACCCCCACACATCTAGTGCCAAGGTTAATGAAAGAGTAGAGCTATACCTCTACTCCCCCCCCCCTGGGTCTCCGTGGCCTGTTCTAGGGTGAATTTTACCTTTATCTTTTACCACAGACAAAACAGGAACCTAACTGAGGAAAATCTTTACATTAAGGGTTGACAGAAATCGTAAAAAAGTCTTCGAAATTCCGAGTAGGACAACATCCAAGAGTGCAGGATAAAAGTTAAAAGAATAAAAAAAACGCATCCAATTAATACTTTTCTTCGCCCATTGCGTTAATTTTTAAACATTCTAATGCATTAGCTTACCTAAAAGGCATCTGAAGAAGAAGTGACCATAACAGAGAGTTTCATACATTAGCTGATGTGTTCCAGCTTGTAGACATCGGTGGATGTAATGGAATTACAGAGAACAGATTTAGATGTAAGATGTTTGCAACGTGATATCAACAAGCAATTAAGGGTAGAAGATGGAGGCGTAGCAAGACCTGCACCCTAAAGTTTGGTCTAATAAGTAATTATGAGCATGTAATCAACAAGATATAGGCGACGTTTCGTATCCGCTTATGTTTTCAGATCTTTAGTTAAGTCTGTGTCACTTAAGTCGGATTCATGTGGCCGTGGGTCAAAATCGTTTCTTTACTCATGACCAAGTTACTTAAGAGGATTATATTAAATATCTGAAGCTTCGTACTCTGTTCGATAGAAGGCTGCTGTTTAGTGAATTGTTTTTTATTTATGTTCATTCCGGTTTTGAAGATGTTGCCAGTTCCTGTTGGATATTACTGGTATTCGAGTAATTACTCGTAATTTGAGAGGCTTCTCCCTGTTTGGTGCTTCTTTTAAAAACTGTCCTGCTACTTGATGTGTTTCGGCTGTTAACCGTAGGTGCAAAGATGCTGACATCCGGTAGTAACCTGTCACTTCATTAAAACCGGTTGTGCGCTAATCTGTGACATGCTGACATCCGGTAGTAACCTATCACTTCATTAAAACCGGTTTTGCGCTAATCTGTGACATGCTGATATCCGGTAGTAACCTATCACTTCATTAAAACCGGTTTTGCGCTAATCTGTGACATGGTGACATCCGGTAGTAACCTATCGCTTCATTAAAACCGATTGTGCGCTAATCTGTGACATGCTGACATCCGGTAGTAACCTATCGCTTCATTAAAACCGATTGTGCGCTAATCTGTGAGATGCTGACATCCGGTAGGGAACCTATCACTTCATTAAAACCGGCCGTGCGCTAATCTGTGACATATTTAATCAACTCGTTTATGTTTTTCAGGCTTTAGGGGTTTTGTCCCATTTTTTCATTTATATTGTTTTAATATCCTAATTGTCGTACCGTGCATATCGTCGAGTTATTTAATTAGTGTACCAACCGATGCACATGTATAAAGGTTTCTGCGGGTGTGCGTCCTGTGCTTCGCTGCGAAGCACAGGACGCACACCCGCAGTAAGGCACTCTCAGCAACATATCCTAACATAATACGACATGCTGCCACAGCACCCTATTAGTACAACGAAGTTAATCAGTGACTATTTATAATTGTGACTTTAGCAAGGAAAGTATAGCTCCCTGAGGATTATCTTAGGATCGAGACATGTCGGAGCAATTTTAGTGTTTTAATGTGAAACTTTTATATATGTGCATCAGTTGGCATACTAATTAAATAAATTAAATATTGTTTTTATCATTATCTGTTTATTGTTTTGTTTTTATTTATTGGTACTGTTTTTAGGCGCATTCGCAAAATCGCGAAAAGCGACTACTAGCTCCATCATGTCTGTCCGTCGGTCCGCATGAAACAACTCTTCTCCCACTGGACGGATTTTCATGAAATTTCATTCTGGAGGTTTTTTTTTCGAAAATCTGTCCATCAAATTCAAGTTTAATTAAAATAGGACAAGAATAGAGGGTACTACACATGAAGACCAATATACATTTTTTTTATCGTATCACGCTCATTTCTTCATGGAATGAGGAATGTTTCAGACAAAACTTTAGAGGAACTCAAGACACATATTTTGTGTCCAGTAACATTTTTCGAAAATGAGATAATGTGGAAAAATATTGTTGAGTGGGCCAAGCCAAACATGACAATATGGCGCATAGGCATTGTACGTCGGATACCTTAGTCTACAAATACACACACTCGAGTTGCATAATACTTCTTGGTTTTCCACAGCAACAATGGTTCCAGTGTAACGTTATGCGTACATTGATTGTCTTGGTACGTTCTATTTCTGTCTTTGTCCTGGCTGTATAATAGGTACTTGGCGCTGTTATTTCTGGACGTTAATTAGCACCTATTGGATTTAATTATTATCATCATCATCAGCAACAGCAGCAGCAGCAGTGGCAGGATCGTCGTCTTTGTCGCCGTTGTCGTTGTTGTTGTTGTTGTTGAAGTCCAAGTTAACTTCCCTGATTCGTTCCAACACTAGCCACTTGTTTATTTACAAAGAGAGGTTGATACTAACTTTGTTATGATTCCGATAAAAATTTGCTTTCTAATGTATCGTGACGTTAGTCACTTTGGACATCCTCACCTGACATTATATCGAAACAAACATACTTATCAATATATGTAGATACATACGTGCATAGATATTTAGATACATACATGTATACATACATACGTACAATACGTACGTACCTTTTTCCGTGTGTGTTGATTAATATTTCTCACCCTTTTTCGTATCGGAAGAGCCAGAAATGTCGAAATTGTGTTCTGTTTATTTCATGTTTTAAAATTCTTTTATAGTTCACCTTGAATTGTATATTGAAACGAACTGGCCGGAGATCCTGATATTTTCATTTGGATGTTTGATATTTGATGAATATAAAAATGAATTCGTGATAATTATGTGGAACGGAATGTACATAATGATGGAATTTCGACTTCTGGAGAGGACAAGAGTTACTTACATACCTACCTACCTACCTACATACATACATACATAATACATACACACATACCTACATACGTACATATAACCACATTTCTTTCCATTACAGCTAATTTAGCTGCTGTTTTGATGTATTTGTGAATTTGTGAAATAATCAATCCTATTTCACGTTGAGGGGTTGTACGAATATATGAGGATTTTCCGACAGCACAAATACACACACCCACACACACACATTCACACACTGTAGCTTACGAACCATCACAATAACACAATGCTGGAGTAGTCTGAAGTAATGCAAGAGGCCAAGTGCTTTGAATGAATGCCTCTTCGGATTCCCCAGTTTATTTTCATGGTTACAGGACGTGTGAGAAAATAAAATGTCTTAATTGAGCGCACAAATTCGTCAGCCGAATGCAATGTCGACGGATCTGATGTTTTATTACTGGTGATGCCTCTGGAAATAGTAATGATGGTGGGGGATTTGGAAAAAATGAACACACGGAAGATTTGTGTAAGGTGTTTTGGAAAGAGGTACCAACTTAGATAAGTTTCAGGGATATGTACGTAGACGGAATTCGAGAACAGAGGAGTACAAAACTCCAAGACTCTGGGGATCTACAATGCATATCAATAACTTCCTTCCGGATACAGTTTGCGGTACTGATCACTGATATATCTGCTTGCAGATAGATGAAAGTTGAACAAATAACACGCAAGAACAAACATATTGTGATCCTTCGTCCCACGCGGTGGTTCGAAGGAATGATCGAAGCGCGTTGGGTAAAACAGAGTTGGGCAAATTTCTTATGGGAGAAACAGGTTCACGCGAACGCGGACCCTGATGGCCTGCCCCCCACGGGCTGCAACGCTTCAAATACGTTTTTAGACATTAAACATTTACACATTGCTTGGGTTGCTGATGATGCCAGCCTTTACGGAGGTAGAGTTAGTAGGCACCCTCGGTTATTCTCGTGTGTTTAAATTTTCCATCTTTCGACCATTTTGTTTTTTTCCACGTACTCATTTTCAACATCGTACCGGGAAAACCAAGCCGAGCGAAACCGCGTTGAGCTAGGTGTGACTCATGACGTAGACATAAGCAAACTGGGAAACACCGAAGCCTATGGCGGATTTTACAAAGGAAGTTCAGATGCAACGAAGAGTAAGATAAACACAACTCTCGTTGACTTTCCAAGCCGATCCTCTGCAACTGTACCTTCGGTTGCTTTCCAGATCTTCTTCGTTCACAACTTAATATGAAACACGAGTCTGACTGAATGTATATTTCTCTTAAAATATTCCTCACCTTAAATAATAAACCAACTAATGCACATTCATAAACATCTTCAACCAAGTATTATTATTATTATTATTATTATTATAGTAGAACTCCACTTATCCGGACGCTGGTTATCCGGATCGGCTTAGTCCCTCGGTTAAACATTTTCTTACTGTATTGTACTACAGATTTTTGTGGCTTAAATTCCCCCTCCCCCCCAGTTGTCAAATACATATAAAGAATTATGTATTAATGTTTTATTCATAGGTAAATAAATATGTAGCCTAAAACTGCCGTTGTAGAAATTGTTTTCTACATCAACCTTCCTATATAGACAATTTTCAAAGAATAATTCAGTTATCCGGATATTCTGCATATCCGGAAGGCTCGCCGTCGCATTTAATCAGGATTAGTGGAGTTCTACTGTGTTATTATTATTATTATTATTCACCAACATGTTTCGTACACTGTGGTGACGACCATCAGGGTGTCGTATAACAGGAATGCAATTAGTGCGCAAATAAATATACAAAAATGAATCATATAACCACTCACTATTACGTTTGATATTTTTAAGCGAATCTAAAAGATTTGATTGAGAATATTTGTATAAAAATTGTATTCTTGTTATAAGAGATCCTGATGATAATCACAGTAGTGGCCAGAACGTTTTGGTGAAGGATTATAAAAATGTAACAGAAATAAATATGCATTTGTTGGTTTATTATGTAAACATATATCATTATATGTGTGAAATACCAGCAAGCTGCACCTTTATCTCATTAATGTCTTCCAATTAAATTATCTTTTACGTGTTTCGAACAAAGAATTTCATCATCAGGATGTTATTTATGTACTTGCAGCATACAATATTTCTCATGCTGAAATTATATTAAAATAATTTAAATTGTCTATATGTACAATGTCATTAACTCTCTTTAATGCACGAACATGGAACTTACTCCTTCATTGTTTACTTTATTTCACTTCACTGTTGATTTTCTAAGTAAGAAGGTTAAGACATTACTCCATATTCACGGCGTATAAGATGTATACTGAGATGTTTTTGCTCCTAGAACCTGAAGATGGATAAGCACGCTGTTTACACTATTACAAACAAAAATAAGAATAAATATACATAAAAGAAACAATAGAAAAGCCCAGTACAAACAATACAAAACACAGTAAACAGAAGTATACTTATTACCAAAACACCCACAAACACACACACACACACACACACACACACACACACACACACCCACACATTACAAAACAAGTTAAAACAGTCACAGTACAAGTTAAGACAAACACAGTACAAGATATGCCCAAATGAAATAGTCACAATATAATCAAGTGCCCTCAGTGTAAGGTCACCGTAATGTGCACGGCACTTTTATCCCCAAGAACTTCACCGTAACTCACCTCACTTCAAAATAAAATCAATTCACATAAATCACATCAGTTCACTCCACATCACTACACTTCACATCACTTCACTTATTTACACTCAATCCCCACTTGAATTCCCTTGCAAGACTTGAATCTTCATCCACACCGATACGAGTATCTGAATTCTCGGCAGACGTTATTGTTATATCGGTAGGCCTAAATTAATAAATCGCCTTATTAATTTACTTTCTGTAGTTCAGTAATAAAATGGACGCTGGAGCAGCCACTTAGAAGCCTAATGCTTGTCACGTTTAAACAACCACCTGAATAGTATACATGTGTGGCCTGCGTGGTCAGCAAGACAGTAGTCAGTCGGGGAGTGGAAGTTGCTCTAAGGTAATGCTACGCGTATGGCGTTGTTGCCTGCTCCCAAGGGACAACGCTCGTAGTGACGTGTATGTTTGTATGGGGTGTGGGTTTTGATAACTCTCACTGGGATTCATAACACGGTACGAAGTACTTTACAAACTCTGCAGATTACATCTTAGAGCATATTTCAGGTAATTTGCCACAACAGTAGCTCCCATTTTCTAGAAAACACATCCAGGCACGTGAATTTTAGTGTCTGGTTACGTGCCAGGTGAATGGTTATGTTGTGCTTAGTTTCACAATAAGTTTAAATGTATATAGAGACATTTGGTAATTTAGCAAAGAACAATGACGGCACAGAATTATTGTTGATAGCTCTAAGTTTGTGGCTGTAATGTGCGTGGTGATATTAAAGGGAGAGACGCCTAAGAGAGGGGCTTGAGAGAATACAGTAGCGGGTCTCCTCAGGAGAGAAACAGTTATTTCCTAATGCCGTTTCCTGTGCATTAATGTATTTACAATCAAATATACAGTAACATGCAGACCTCTTGAAGAAAGGAATCACTTTTTATGAAATGTAATTTAACTGTTTTATAGCACTGTTTTATGAAATGCAGCAATTAATTTGAAGCATAAAAATAAACAAATTGAAAATTAATATTATATTTCAAAATGGTCGTAAATAATTAAGCAGCTCAGGTTAACAGATTTTGTGAGATATTAACAATGGCGAATTTTATGTTTTCTCCTGATGATGGGCACATAGTCGCCCGAAACATGTAAAGGAAAGAAATAAATATACTAAGAAAAAGTGTGCACCTAGTCGGCTTTATGTACAAGACGAACCATGGTCTTTTATGAAACCCCAAATTCATTCCAATTTTCACAGCATTTCGCTACTCCCCCTTATCTCGAGACAGTTGAATATAGCCTACACAATAACAATGTACTTTTTAGGATTCATTTTGTTACTATCCTTCCATCGGTTCCTATGAACTTCCGACCCAATGTTAGCAAGAATTTATTTTTCACATATTACGTGCACCGGTTCAGCATGACCCAATCCGCTGTTACCTTATCAACTCACGGAACAAAACAAAAACTAGTTTACAATATTCAGTTCATGTGCTTCTACGAGAGATCATACAACGTCCATATGAATTTTTAACTTTCAACTGTGGAATGATGCGTCGTATACTTTTGTTCTGTCACGGGATTTTATATTGCGTGATCTGAACCTCGAAGGGCAAAATCGTAACGGTAGCAAACAATTTTCGAGTTTCTTGCCGCCGTCTTGCCACAGAGAGTCGCTCGGTTTACGACAGTCACAACACGAAGACAAGAACTCAGCTTATCACAAGGCACTGCCCTTTAATGGTAGCGTGTTTCTTCTCACATCTGATCTCTAATATAGGGCTCTTTAGACAGATCAGTAGCAAACGTCGTACATTTTCTGATTCATGTTTAACGACCCATCAATATCGGAGGTTAAGTACTGCCGAATAGCAAGATAATTCATGAATAATGAAGTGGAAGGGATTTGGAAGGAAGCTGTTCTGTCTCCAACTATTCTTGATTTCGTTGGTATTTTGCCAGTTTCTTCCGGTAAATGAAGGAACAGTACCACGCCGAGCTTCGAAGCTATCACCCTCTGACTGAAGTACAGTAACTTTAAGCTACGCCAGCTTTGGAGCTAATATGAATACTGCAAAAACTAACACTATATCCAATCCTGTAAGATTCGGGCGTTATTGACAACATCTCTACCTGTCAAGCCTAACTCAGCATGCTTTTATCTGATTTTTAGCATGGAGACGGAGACCGATTCTGTCTGTGAAAGGCAGTTTTGGTATTCGACTGAAAGATGTACAAAGTCCATTAAACACTTAATTCGGAAAGCCTGAGAACCGTTTATATCAAATGATTCAGAGATTTTCTGTGAAACATTTATTGCAAAGCTAATCAAGATTTATCAAATTTATGTTCCATTGGTAGGTAAGAGCCATACAACATATGAAAATAGTTTTACAAACTGCACCGTCCTTACTAATAAAATATTGTAATTTTTTTAAGGAAAGTGTTTTCGCTATTCCGAAACGCAGACTTTCTGTGGGTCACACAGATTTAGTAAAGTAAGGAAAAGCTGATACGCAGATTTACCAAAACTTCTAAAACAGTAAGTCACATATTGTGCAGTTCAAGCCTGAGAACAATTTAGTTATATAAATTTATAGCTAGGGTATCTTAGCGGTCATCACAAGCTAACTATACTCCCACCCACTTTCTTTATAGCTAGGCTATCTCAGTGGTCATCACAAGCTCACTGTTCATAATCCAACGTTCCTTAATAGCTCATATGAACGTATAAACAAAAGAAAGCAAGGTGTGGGATGCTATTATTCCATAAGGTCTTTAACTGTATTGAGCCTGTATTATAAGGCATTCATAAAGCCTGTGGACTATTAGAATTCCATTTGGAGTAACAATCCCATTACGACATTTACACTTCATATTGTCAAATTAAAAATAAATTAATTACAATAAAATAATAAATGCACATACAAATAAAAACTTAACTGTCGACAGGTGTGTACGTGTTATATTTCAAATTACACTTATCGAGCGATGATCCACGTGTGTCAGCTACAAGATATCGATCTGACTGCTTTATGCTTTTTTTAGACCACTTCGTTTTGTAATAGAAAAAAGTTGGGCCATTAACGTACGGCTTGGGATACTGTTATTTTGCGCCCGCGTATTTGTGTGTGTGTGTCTGTGTCCCTATTTCAGACGTTAAACCAAGTATCTGATTTTTTCAAGACCTAATATCAATATTACACTCCTTAATTATACCTCAGTGCCTTACTCTATAATTTCCTAGGGTCTGTAATAACAATACGCTGGGCACGCAACATTAACATCACTTACTACGGCCTTCTGAAGAAATATATATATCAGTATGTATTTTTGACGAAAATTCAAATTTTTTTGAACTAATTTTAAAAATATAACATGATAGCTGCACTGCGAACATTTTTTTCCCTTACTTTTTCATTGCGATAAATAAAACAATATTAATTAATTGACTTTTTTCCCGCTAATTGATCGGAAACCTATTTCCGTGAAAGTAATGGACGTTCTCAGTTTGCTAACAAGTTCGTTTACTTCCAACATGTTTTGTAGTAAAGTGTATGATTCCACTATCGTGTTCATGTTGAGTCCATAGCAGCAGATAACGTGTCACATGTTATGATGACAAAAATTCTCGTATTTTTTTTAAAGAATTCTCGCAAACAAATTCAGTCGGCACAGATTTTTTAAAAATAATTTTTGTGCTTTTATTGCTACACCGCAACGTACTGAAATTCCGCATTTCCGGCATCATTTGATATAACCGAAAACTACTTCCTTGATGCGCTCAGTAAACTCTTTTTGTTTTCTAGCTCCAAATATCTGGGATATATTTTGTTATCGATATAACTTTCAAAGGAAAACCGTATTTGTCTTCTTATGATCCCACAGATCATCTTTTCTCCATGGCTCGACAGCCCCTAGTGGGCCTTGGCCTCCTCCTCTTCGAGGATTCATGATCACACTTAGATATACCACATTTGGTAGGACTCTCGTGGACGAGTTTTCGGTCCGTCACAGGAACCTCTACCTGAAAACTCACAAGAGACAAATCCATGTCCTCCCGTCCCCCCCCCCCCCCCCCCCCCCCCCCACCCGCTGCGGGATTCAACTCGCGGTTCCTGAAAACAAGCGGACGTAGACCCACGCGTGGCCACTTGGATCGTCTCGCACAGTGTTTCACTGTGCATATACCGTCTTTGTAATTTTGAAATTGTATTCCTCCTGACTTTGTGAGAAATGTTTTGGCCTACCCAAATAACAGTTCCAGTGGCTTTACGACGTTTCAGAATTGAGACATTTGGTCTTTTACACAAAATTTAACCCCTGGTGGTTCTTACTTCCAAGGTCGAAATTATTATTTTCTTCAGTTGTAAGCCGCAGACCACTTCCAGTCTGGAAAATCTTCCATCGGTCCCCAAATTCCCAGAACAAATATAACATTTTTTTAAAATTTTTTATAAAATATTTTTTGCATTTTATTGAATCAACAGTTTACATCAGATATTGTTATATTTTTGGCTTTTTTGGTTTGCTAAGTTGTGATGCAGTGAATTTTTTATTTGTAATAAAATGTGGGATCCGTAGGAACGTTTAGCTTTGTTTATCGGCCCAGTGAGTAAACAATGTGACAAACACTTGCGTATGGTGTCCGTCGTTTCAGAACACTTTAGTAATAAAATTATGAAATATAAATGCCAGGAATTAGGGTAACACAGGAAAAGGAATTATGAAACTAACACATAACATCTCAAGTATAAACGCGGGCAAGGCTTCAGTATCCAGAAACAAGTTTTAAAATAACTAGCTACAGATCGTGTGATACTAATTTCGTGTTCGTAGTCACGTGATGTTTGTTGATTGAACATACAAACCCGGTCCCAGTGGCCGCTGAGTCTAAGGCGTACGACTGCGGCCGCTCGCCTACTTAGATTGTGGATTCGAATCCCAGCGGGGGCATGGATGTTTGTCTGTTGTGAGTGTTGTGTGTTGTCAGGTAGAGGTCTCTGCGACGAGCTGATCACTCGTCCAGAGAAGTCCTACTGATTGTGGTGTTTCGCTGTGTGTGATCGAGAAACCTCTCGAATGAGGAGGCCCTGGCCCAATGGGGGCTGTCGCGCCAAAAACAAACAAACAAAATATAACAGAGGCCATCAGCCTTAATCGATGGTGGCGTCTAAATTAAAGAACATTAAGTTTTCACAAATGTTTACGTACAAAATCTGTGTTTTGTTTATTCTTATATTGAAGCAGGAACTTCTAGACTCTGGGTTAAATATAATTATATTTTCTTTCCGTGCAGACTTTTTCAGGACATTTGGAGTGTAGGCCTGCTCTAAGCAAGACTAGTGTTTTGAGCCTCTGCCTAAAGAAATTACACAGCGCTATGTTTTAAACACTGATGTGGGAATCTTTATATTTGTCTAGCTTTTGGAAGTGTCCTGCCAACAGGCCTGTTACCCACCTGTTATACGATATTTAATTAAAAGAGTCTTCCTAGTATAATACGAAAATTGAATTTTTTTAATCTTCCCGTACAAATGGAGTAGTTGTCAATGTATATTACAGATTAGAGTTTTGTTACATGAAAGGATCGCATTTATTTTAAAAACCGGTTGTGGATGAATGTAGATATTTGTCGTGCACGCCTGCTGGTCTGATAGCTACCAATAGAGAACGAATTAGTATGACTAAACACGACAGTATAACTCTGTACGCTGTAAGCGAAAGCTTAACACACAAATATTTTATTCTTAATCCACGTGCTTCGCACGGAGATTGAGCGTCTATATCCGTAAATAATATAACGAACAGCATGTTCCGCGAATTAATGGACAAATGGAGATTAAAGTAATGGACTCACTGATACGAAACTAAAGAGATTTTGAAGCTTAAGTAAGATTATATGTTCCCATTTTTTTAATATGACTATATAGTCAAGATTAGTACAACCAACTCTTTGCAATTAACGTTTCCTCTTTAATTGTACTAGCGGTGGAAACTTGTGCCCAGTGAGCATAATTGATGGGGTGGTTGAAATCTAAGCGTTGAATTGTTTCCCGGTGAACACCATTCGTGTTAGTCTTTGTCAATTCACAACTAAAAAACTCTCGCCTTTAGGAACCAAGGAAGGCACTGCAAACGTAAGTTTAAATATCTCCTCATTAAGTAAGTTAGAAAATGAGAAGGGTGCTTAAGTATTTAGCAATCACACCTAAAAACCTTTTAGTGTATGTAAAGAAAGAGCAGGAGCTTGTGATGAATGAGTTTGAGGCGATAACTTGGAGGACTGTGGCGGTTGCTATCTTCCTTGTTACGTCGTGTAGTCTGGTAGAAATGAATCCTGGTGTTGATGAATCTACAATGACAATGGACGTAGCAGGGTCTTGTGAAACGCCTGCACACTTCTAATGAGAATACACTGCTTAACATCCCAGAAGGGAGCAATGTTAATTTATAGACGAGTTTAGAACTGCAGCCTGAGGGTTTGTGGTAAGAAATATGACAAGAACGTTCTATATTCCGAGAGAAGACGGAAATAGTGCGATATCAAACATGCTGTCATTTCAGGTGGTATATGCAATAATTTCATCTCGGAGATCCTAATAGTAATGCGAAGTTCCTAAATTTTAAGCTCATGGTTCCGTGCATCTTAATTCAATGTTAATAAAAATCCAACCAGATGCAAGAGTATGCAGATATTTATTTACTGCAAAGTCACTCTACATGTTTCGGGTGTCACAGCACCCATCATCAGGGTACTAAAAACTGTAACAGCAACCTCCGATACATGTCATAATACTGGTACAGCTACTTCCCTCCAACGTGGCCCGATCGGGCCACGTTGGATTTTTACTAACATTGAAGTACGTATACTCTTCTAATGAAATATTCTAAAGCTCTCAGCCGGATTATAGCTTGTTTCGGAATAAAACTCCTTTTCCTTCACAGAGCTTAGCACCGGCAATAATGCTGGGAAAAGAGCAAGCTTTGAAAAGGATGACCTAGACCCAGTTACACCACAAATGGTAGCACTAGAACGGTACAGTCTTATAGTGTGCTTTGAACGCTTCAAGTTCGAGATAAGCAATGTTTTCCTTAATATCAGGTTCATTCAATCCTCACATAAATGCCCAGGCATTTAACCATGTTCCTACTGAACATGTTTAATTATTACCTTTGTCTAATTCGCTCTCCCTCGTGTTCTTTCGACTGAGGTAGAGGCTTCACTATACTTGTCAGTTTATGTTGTGATTCTACCTGATGATGGCCGACACAAACAGCCGAAACATGTTATAGAAGATAGATAAATGCATAGTGTTGAAAGTGTTGTGTCATTCTGATAATGAAACAGACGTCAATTAACAAGTACAGTGGGCTGATGATACCAAAAATAATTGAATACTCTACACGCTTGTGAAAATATTCGGTGTGCTCAAATACGAGGCTCTGTCATACAAGAAATGAACAGTGCAGGTGTTTTGGAATTCTAGTAATGAAACCAACCAGATGCACTAATGTGAGAAATTAGAGCATCTGGTTGGTGTTATTACAAGAATTTCTCACGATGCACGGTCACCTGAACGCCAAATTCACATGTTTCGGGTTATTTTTTCAACTCTAATAAAAACAGTTTACACCTAATTTTACTTCTTCCCAAATTCTTTTCTACTTAGTCGTCATTGTAACGGCTACATTTGACATCGAGTGGGAAGATCTTTTTCTGTTGACGCATTGCGTGTCATCTGTTATCAGCAATCTTGTCACAAAACATTCGCCGTGCGGCCATCTTTAAATTCGCATTCTCCAAGACTTTGTTCTGGCGTTTAAACATATACTAAAACTAACTAAACTCCGTGGCCTTAGTCCGCACGCGAACTATACCGACAGAGCGGCCGCCGCCGGTCGGCGAAGTTAGTGCCAACTTTTGCGGATAGAGGGGTGTCACGTGGTCAGCG
>Ga0123354_10002612_pt1 | contig 24047 bp, 22 predicted proteins | sample TergutLab28metaG_2_FD_97872 | JGI IMG/M metagenome (GOLD analysis project Ga0123354, IMG submission 97872) | Labiotermes labralis P4 segment gut microbial communities from Petit-Saut dam, French Guiana - Lab288 P4 | ecosystem: Host-associated > Arthropoda: Insects > Digestive system > Gut ... | reverse complement strand
CGAAAGCAGTATTAAAAGGTTGAATGATTTAGCAAAGGTTGTCAATGGTTCTACCATAACAAATTACGATTATGAAGAACTGATAAAAAAAGAAGGGAAAAACGTGTTTATTTTTCTTGATCCACCCTATTATTCTGCAACAAAATCGGCATTGTACGGCAAAAATGGCAACCTGCACAAGTCGTTCGATCACAAACGTTTTGCCAAAAACATGAGAAATTGCACGCACAAATGGCTCATCACTTATGATGACAGTGAATATATCCGCAATTTGTTTTCTTTCGCAAACATAATTCCTTGGAATTTAACTTACGGAATGCGAAATATTACTGAAAACTCGGATCAAACAGGTAAAGAATTGTTTATATCTAATTATATTTCAAGAAATACACTTGCAAAAAATGAACAATTACAGTTATTTGATTAATATAACAGGACACAAAATTATATAACTATTATCAATTAATAATTATGACAAAACGCAAAGAATTAACTGTTTACGAAGAATGCCTGAAGAAAGGTATTTCTCGTCGTGATTTTCTGAAATTTTGTACCGCAACCGCCGCCATGCTGGGCTTGGAAACAACCGGAATCGCACAGGTAGTGGAAGCATTGGAAAAGAAATCACGCCTCCCGATCATTTGGCTGCACTTGCAGGAATGTACCTGTTGCAGCGAATCGTTTATACGTACTTCTCATCCTATTTTGGCAACTCTGCTTTTTGATCAAATCTCATTGGACTACACTGAGACTTTGATGGCTGCAGCCGGCGAACAAGCGGAGAAAAGCATGCACGACACCATGGAAAAATACAAAGGAGAGTATATTCTGATGATAGAAGGTTCCATACCGGTTAAAAACGAGGCTTTTTGTTGTATCAACGGAAAGAGCGCCAAGCAAATCGTAGAAGAAGCGGCTAAAGACGCCAAAGCAGTTGTCGCTTGGGGAAATTGCGCTTCAGCAGGTTGTGTACAAGCAGCTAATCCGAATCCGACAGGCGCGAGACCCGTTCACAAAATCATCAAGGGAAAACCGGTGATTAATGTTCAGGGATGTCCTCCCATTGCGGAAGTAATGGCAGGCGTTTGCGTTCATCTGCTCACTTTCGGTAAAATTCCGCAATTAGACAGTCTCGGACGTCCTAAAGCATTCTATTCACGCCGTGTACATGACACCTGCTATCGCCGGGCGAATTTCGACGCCGGCTTGTTTGTCGAAAGTTTCGACGACGAAAATGCCAAGCGGGGATACTGTCTCTACAAAATGGGGTGCCGAGGTCCAAGCACCTACAACTCCTGCGGAATAATCAAATGGAACGAAGGCGTAAGCTATCCGATTCAAAGCGGACATCCTTGCTTGGGATGCAGCGAAGAAGGATTCTGGGATAACAGTCCTTTCTACAAACGTGAACCGGCGCTCAATGCATTTGGAATTGAAGCGACTGCCGATCAAATCGGGCTGGCGGTAGGGGCTGCGACAGTCGTCGGAATTGCTGCTCATGCAATCACCACGAATATCCGGAAAAAGAAATTAATCGAAAATGAAGAATAATCATATAAAAGTTGAATACTATGTCGGAAAAAATAGTTGTTGACCCCATTACGCGCATTGAGGGTCATTTAAGAATAGAAGCCGAAATTGAAAACGGTAAAATCAAAGACGCCTTCAGTTCCGGAACGATGGTTCGAGGAATAGAAACCATTGTTCAAGGTCGTGACCCTCGCGATGTATGGGCTTTTGTCGGGCGCGTATGCGGCGTATGCACATCCATGCACTCGCTCACGTCGGTGCGAACCATAGAAAACGCCTTGAATATTACAATCCCCAAAAATGCGGAATTGGTGCGTAATATCATGGAATGTGCGTTGTATATGCACGACCATGTGGTTCATTTTTATCACTTGCATGCTTTGGATTGGGTGGATGTCGTTTCGGCGCTCAAAGCCGATCCGTCAGCTGCTTCCGCTGCTGCACAAAGTCTTTCAAGCTGGGCCAACAGTTCGGCGGGATATTTCCGCGACATTCAAAATCGCGTCAAAAAATTTGTCGAAAGCGGTCAATTGGGTATTTTCGCCAACGGTTATTGGGGACATCCCGCTTACAAACTGACTCCCGAACAAAATTTAGTTGCTGTTGCTCATTATTTGGAAGCCTTGGAATGGCAACGGAATGTAGTGAAGATTCAAACGATTTTCGGCGGGAAGAATCCGCATCCCAATTATCTTGTGGGAGGAATGCCCGGCAGTATCAATTTGGACGAAGCAAACGCCATCAATGCCGAACGGCTGGCTTTTGTGAAAAAACTGCTGGAAGAAGCCAAAACATTCGTCAATCAAGTATATATTCCCGATTTAGTAATGATTGGCGGAGTGTATAAAGACGATTGGGGAAAAATCGGCGGCGGAGTTGTCAATTATCTTGCGTTCGGCGATTTTCCGACCGAAGGATACAATGTTCCCGACAGTTTCAAAATGCCCCGCGGTATTGTGCTCAATCGCGATCTGAGTCAGGTTCATCCTGTTGACGTCACTTCTCCCGATGAGATTAAGGAATACATTTATCGTTCATGGTATAAATACCATCAAGGCGATAGCGTGGGCTTGCATCCGTTTGACGGAGAAACCGAGTTGAATTACACGGGTCCCAAGCCTCCTTATGCCAATCTGGATTTTAACAATAAGTACAGTTGGATTAAAACGCCGCGATGGAAAGACCTCCCGATGGAAGTGGGTCCGTTGGCGCGTATGTTAGTCGCTTACGCAGCAGGGGCAGAACCGCAAAAAACATTGATAAACAATACGCTGAAAGCTTTGGATTTGCCGGCTGAAGCCTTGTTTTCCACACTTGGAAGGACAGCGGCCCGCGGATTGGAAACAGCATTGGTTGCCGATTGGGGCTTAGAGTTTTACGACGCTTTAATCAAAAATATCGAAAGCGATACGCGTATGGTCAATCATCAATCGTGGTCGGAAGAAACATGGCCTAAACAAGTGCAAGGAGTAGGATTAACTGAAGCTCCCCGCGGCGCTTTGGCTCATTTTGTTAAAATAGAAAACAAACGGGTGAAGAACTATCAAATGGTGGTTCCGACAACTTGGAATGCTTCGCCGCGCGACGAAAAAGGGAATCTTTCGCCCTTCGAAGCCTCGCTGATAGGAACGCCGGTTCATGATCCGAAAATTCCGCTCGAAATTCTCCGCACCATTCACTCGTTCGATCCTTGTTTGGCTTGCGCCGTTCATCTCTACGATGAAAAAGGAAATTATGTACATCAAATAGATACTTTTTAACTATTAAAATGATTGATGAATGAAAAATCGCAGCAGAAAATTAGTTGAAATGTATGTTTGGGAATTGCCCGTGCGATTCTATCACTGGATAAATGCTTTATGCGTAGTTATTCTGTGCATTACCGGCTTTATCATAGCGAATCCGCCTGCCATCTTAAGCGGAAATGAAGCCGCTTTCGCCTTTTGGTTCGGAAAAATTCGTTTTATACACTTCGTTACGGCCTTCATATTCCTGTTCAATTTCATGTTTCGAATCTATTGGGGATTTGCAGGGAATCGATTTTCAAGCTGGAAAAACTTTATTCCCTATCGAAAAGCGCAATGGAAAGAAATTATTGATGTCATCAAAGTCGATATTCTGCAATTGAATAAAAAACCGATAGAGAGCATTGGCCACAACGCTTTAGCCTCGATTATTTATTTTGGTTTGTTTCTGGCGTTTCTGTTGCAATGCCTTACCGGTTTCGGTTTATATGCTCAGATGAGCAAAGCGTTTCTGCCGAAAATGTTTTCTTGGGTGGTTCCTTTGTTGGGCGGAGATTTACAAACGCGCTTCATCCACCACCTGTTTATGTGGTTCTTTATCATTTTCGCCATTGTTCATGTTTATCTGGTATTTTATCATGACTACATCGAACGAAGAGGCGTGACATCTTCCATGATAGGAGGTTGGAAATTTATCGAAGAAGATATGGTTTCCAAAGAAGACCATGTTGAAAATGCGTAGATGAAAGTAAAAGCACGCAGATGACGCAGATGATAGGATTTACGCAGATAATAAATAAATCGGCGTTTATCTGTATCATCGGCGTCATCGGCGTTCAAGAATTTTTTTGAATATGAAAACATTGATTCTCGGCGTAGGAAATCTTCTGTTGAAAGACGAAGGTGTGGGCATACATGCGATACGGGCGTTGGAAAATGAAAATCTGCCGCCCGATGTTTATTTGATGGACGGCGGAACGGGAGGGCTTCACCTAATCAGCTGGTTGCAAGACTACGACCGTATCATCATGATTGATGCTACTCTTGATGATAACCCTCCGGGAACCATCCGTTTGATTCAGCCACGCTATGCCTCCGATTTTCCGCCATTGATGAGCGCTCACGAAATTGGATTGCGTGATATGATTGAAGCGATGAGCATTACGGGTAAACTGCCGGAAATTCGATTGATTGTTGTTTCTGCGGCAAATATCAATGAAGTCGGAATCGACCTTTCTCCGGAAATACAAGCGGTTCTTCCCCAAATCGTGGAACTCATAGAAAATCAATTGTAAAGCAGCGCTGCGTCAGGGAAGAGAAAATCAAAATAAACCAAGCAAATATACAAAGCCGATTTTATTGATTTTTTCGGACTACTCTCGATATTTTGAACAAAAACTCCAATCCTCCTTCTTTTCTGTTTTTTACCGTGATGCTTCCCTTGTGAAAAGCGACGGCATTTTTGACAATGGAAAGTCCCAAGCCCGACCCTCCGGTATCGCGTGTTCGACCTTCGCTAATCCGGTAAAACCGTTCAAAAAGACGATTCAGGTGGTTTTCGTCGGCAATGCCAATGCCGGTGTCATAAAAAGAGAAGTAGTAAAAATCCTTGTCTTGGTTGTACTTGCTGATTCTAATTCTGATGTTCTCGCCTGCATAGCGTATCACATTGTCGGTGAGGTTTCGAAAAATGGCATACAAGAGGTTTCGGTTTCCCGCGATAATCAAATTATCGGGGATATTCCATTGCATATCGATATTTTTTTCGTTCAGCGAGAGGATAAGATCGTTTTTGAGTGTTTGGAGCAGGTCATAAATATCGACCTTTTCCGTTTTGAAGGCTTGCGGCGCTTCTTCCATTTTCGTAATCAGGCTCATATCCTGAATCAGTTCCGACAAAACAATGATTTGCCGGTATGCTTGGGTGATGAAATGTTTTTTCATTTCCTCGTTCATTGGTCGGTCGAGCACGGTCTCCAGATAGCCGCGAATACTTGTGACCGGCGTGCGAAGTTCATGTGCGATATTTCCCGTCATTTCCTGTTTCAGCAAACGCGTTTTTTCCTGTTTGGTGATGTCATTCAAAACAATTTCAAAATCTTTATTCTCAAAAATAATCACGCGCAGCGAAAAGGTTTTCCCCTGACGGTGTATTTGCATTTCAAAAAAATCTTCGTTGCCCATTTGCAGGAATCTGTTCATTTCGGCAAAGATATTATCCGTGAAAACAGCCGATAAATCGCTGTCGGGCTCGTCGGCAACCGTATTGAGGTATTGGATGAACAAGCCGTTAAAAAATTCCACCTTTCTGTCGGCAGTAAAGAAACATATCCCTTCTTCGGAACTGTGAACGTGTTGCAATAATTTCTCGCGCTCCGCACTGATTTTCTTTTTACTTTCATTCAATTGGCGATAATTTTCGGTAATCCTTGCGCCGATTTCACCCAACTCGTCATTCGGAAAATGAAAATCGGGAATAGTACTTCTGTTCGAAAAGGTCACAAAATCGCGAAGCTGTTTGATGGATTTTCCGAAACGGTTGGTAATGATATTCATAAGCAGAAGCATCACCGCCAACAGCACAATGATAAAATAGAGAAAGGTTTTATCCGTTTTCAGCAGGCGTTGCGTATCTATATTGTAGGGCAAAGCAACGCGGATATAGCTGTCGCCGAACATTCGCGCATAGTACAGGTATTTAATGTTGTTGGATGCGGAAGTACGGATATCGGTACCCCTTCCGTTTTTCGATGCCTGCACAATTTCGGGACGACCGGCATGATTACCCAAATGCGAAATGTTCTCGATGGTATTGTCGAAAAGGACGAATCCTTGACGGTTGATCAAGCTGACGCGAATATTTTGCGGGAAAATCCGCATCAGACTGTCCAATGCTTCGACCCGGAAATTATTGTTCCGCCAGGCTGCATAAATGATTTCGGTGGAGGCGTCCAATTTTTCTTCCAACGCCCGTGTTCTGAATTTTCTTTCGCGCGACTGCTCAAACACAGTCACGCCACCGGTAAAAACGGCAAAAATGATTGCGAAATAAAGGAATAATTTTTGTTTGTAACTCAATTTCATACGGGAAGAATTTAGGAATCGTGATTAAATCTGTAACCGTATCCCGGTCGATTTATAATCAGAGAAGCATGTTCGCTCAATTTTTTCCGCAAGCGCGTAATGTGCACATCAACCGTTCTGTCGGTGATATAGGGTGTTTCTTTCCATACGAGATCGATGATATTTTCGCGCGAAAACATTCTTTCGGGATTTTCGGCAAGCAAAACAAGTATTTCGAACTCGGTTTTGGTGAGCATGATTTTTTTATCGTCGATGACCAATTCTTTAGTTTCACGATCGATGATGAGGTTGCCGAAAATGAGTTTTTGGTTTGATTTATTTTGTTTTGCCGGTTGATGATGCCTTCTGACGACTGCCTTTATGCGGGCGATTACTTCTTTGATGGAAAACGGTTTGGAAATGTAATCGTCGCCTCCGACCGAGAAGCCGGTCAGCATGTCGTTTTCGGTATCTTTGGCCGTCAAAAAGATGATGGGAATCTGATTGCCTTTCGTTCGCAACTTTTCTGCCATGTTGTAACCCGATATTCCGCCCATCATCACGTCGAGCAGTATTACCGAAAAGTCATCCGTCAGTTTTTTCCCGGCTTCTTCCGCCGAATAAGCATATTCCACATCAAAACCTTCATTCTTGAGGTTATATTCCAAAATTTCGCATATATTGCGGTCATCATCGACGATGAGTATTTTTTCCGGCATGCTGCTCTGAATTTATATAAACTGCAAAGTTATCATCATTTTTCAATTTTCGTCGTTCAATTTCTCGATTTTCTTTTTTTTGCAATGTTTCAACACTTTTGCGTCCACGTAAAACACGATTTCTTCCACAAGGTTACTGCAATGATCGCCGATACGCTCCAATTTGCGAATGAGCAGGAGCGTTTTCAAACCGCAATGAATATGGGCTGCATTATCCTGCAAATAGGCAGTAAGAATGGCAAAAGATTTCCGGTAGATTTGGTCGATCTCCTCATCCTTTGCCAATATTTTGCCCGCCAATTTTGTATTTTCCGATTCGAGCGCAACAAACCCGTCCGACAGCATGGATATGGTTGTATCGAACATTTTTTCAATCTGCAAGTCTTCGATTAACTGCGGGAAAAGATTGTCGCAGTCGTCGTCGATGACATGCCGGGCGATTCCTTTCGCAAAATCGGCGATGCGTTCCAGTGTGGTGCAGAATTTAATAATGGAAAGGGTCAATCGCAAATCAACCGCAACGGGGCTGTACAGAGCGATAAAGTTTTCGCAGTCGCTGTCGATTTTCAACTCAAGCGCATCCACCCGTTTTTCGCGGACGGCGATTTCACGTGCAAGTTCAACATCTCCGTTCAAGTACGATTGTTTTGCCTTTTCCAACTGCGAAAGAACCAACTTCCACATTTGGCTTATTTCTTCCTTCAGAGATTGTATCTCATGTTCTGTATATTTCATATACACTCTTCATAAAAATATTTCGCCGCAAAAGTACAGAGAGAATGTTACCGAAGTGTTACGGCGATGTTAAGAAATGATTACATTTTATATATTTTCTTTTGTATTATGTTTTAACTTCTGAATTTCATGTAAAGATTTACGGCGGGTCTCAACCAAAACGGTTCCATTTTCTTTCTAACCATTTTAAGCGATTGGATGACAGGGATGCGTTGCGGGCATTTCTTTTCGCATGCTCCGCATTCCTCGCAATTGCTTGCGGCATATTTTTTCTGCGAGTCCATTGATCCGGTGCTTGTTACATAAAGCTGCATACCGGAAATATAGCCGACGGTATGTAACATATTGTAAGCCGAAAAGCATGCCGGAATATTTACGTTGTTCGGGCAGGGCATGCAATAATTGCATCCGGTGCAGGGAATTTTGTAAGTTTCATTGATTACGTTCATTACGGAATCGAAAACTTTTTCATCTTCGGGTGTCAGCATACCGGGCAGAGCGTCTTTTGCGGTTTCGATATTTTCTTTCAATTGCGAAAGCTCATTCATTCCCGACAGGACGACGGTCACTTCTTTTTGATTCCAAAGCCATCGCAACGCATAAGCCGCCGGCGACAATGAACTGTTCGCCGCTTTGAAAAGTTCGACGGCTTTTTTGGGCAGTCCGGTTGCAAGTTTTCCGCCCAGCAAGGGCTCCATAATAATTACGGGGAGGCCTTTTTCTGCCGCTTTCTTTAATCCCGCCATCCCCGCCTGATCATTCGTATTTATGTAATTATATTGTATTTGACAGAAATCCCAATCATAAACATCGAGAAGATTCAGAAACTCTTCGCGAATCCCGTGAAAAGAAAATCCGACATTTTTTATACGACCCGATTCTTTTTTCTGTTTAATCCATCTTTCGACGCCCAAATCGCAAAGCCTTTTCCACGCTTGGGTATCACCGAGATTGTGCATGAGATAATAGTCGATATAATCGGTATGCAAACGCTCGAGTTGAATGTTGAATAATAAATCGAAATCTTCGTATTTTCTGCATTTAGCAAGCGGAAGTTTGGTTGCAAGAAAAATTTTGTTGCGTAAATTGTTTTTGGCAAGAATTTGTCCCAAAGCATCTTCGCTTCCGTTATACACGAATGCGGTATCAAAATAATTGATGCCGTCTTGCACTGCTTTCACTATTAATTGTTCAGCCTTGTTTATGTCGATTTGGGTCAGGTTTTTGGTAAAACGCATACACCCGAATCCCATGATCGATAATTCGTTTTTCGATTTTAAATCGGTACGGTACTGCATATTGTGTTATTTATTTATCAGAATACAATCCTGCTCTGTTTCCTTTGCAATTACGCCGCCGCAAAGGACTTTCGAGCCGGTCCTTTGAAGCGGCGATTGGATGCATCAATTCAGGGATTTAAGATTATCTCTTAATTCCGGCATATATTGATGAATCGCTCCGACGATGGAACAAGTATCCAATTCGCTGCACTCTCCACAGGTTTGATAGCCCTTTTGGTGAACGCAAATACGGATTTCACATACCTCGCAATGAGAGAATTTCAGTCCTTCTTCCCGGCAACCGAAGCAATTAATAGATTCGGCGGTGATATCCGGAGCGGAAAACTGTTCTGCCCATTTTTCGGCTGTTATTTTTCTTAAAACATCATCGTTTGTTACGGTAGCTATTCTTGCATCGCAAGTAGCACAATCGATTCCGCAGCATGCAATTAATCTTTCCATGATTTTTTTTGTTTGAAATTAGTGATTATTTTATTGAAGTGGCACTGAAAGTTAAAATACCGGACAAAGGTCAAACATTTTTGTTAAAAAAACAAACAAATAGCGAAATATTTTGCAATATATTTTAACTCCGTATATATCGCGGATTCGGATTATTCCGGCGGCGAATAGCGAAGTTTTCCCGACGAACGATCAATCACCTCTTTCAGTATTTGATTTACATCCGTTTTTGCAGCTTTAAGCACATAAATGGAAATCGTGTCCTCTCGGGCGTATCGGTTAATACGCCGGGCAGCAAGATAAACCGTGTCGAACAGCGGAATTTCTTTCTGCCTATCCTTGTCGCGGTCGTCATGCGCATATTTTACCAAAACCACATCTTCTATTTTCTTGTCAAGCGAAATCCAATGGATATAGTCAGCATTAAAGGAATGAGCCGTAACTTTTTCATTTTTGGTGTAATAATTGATGGCTCCCGCTTGTCCGTAATTATCGCAAAGAATGAAAATATTGTCAAGATTAGGCAAAACCGAACAAACACTGTCCACAATTGTCGCCAATTCTTTCCATCCGAGCATATCGGCAAAATCTTGCGGCAGTGAATGATCTTTTCCGTCTTCCCAACGCAGCAATCCCGGCTTTTGATACAATTGCGGATGATTCACAATGTATTCGGGGCTTTTGTTCGGAAAAGCGACATTGTAGATACCCGCAAAAAACAAAATCGGCAAGATGATAAAAACCGGTTGCAAATATTTCTTCCAATCGCTTTTTAAGATATTTCCGAGAAAAGCCGAACCGAATGCGATGTAAATCGGATAAATGCCCATGGCATAATAGGGTTTTGCCCTGAAATAAAGAAAGACAAGCAGAGTGAAAAACATTGACCAAAAGAAAGCTCTGTATGGTTTAAAAGGTTTATAAAACAATAGTGCATATAAAGCGGACATGATAACCAACAGAGCGCCTGCAAAGTATAATAATTGAAATTTCAAGAAATCCGCCCGGTTCGTATTTACCAGCTGAGTATTAGCCAACTCGCTTAAATGATGAAAAACAGGGAAGTTATTTTTATATTGCCACCAAAGATTTGGCAAAACGAGCAACAACCCGAAGATAATTGCAAAATAAAATTCTTTTTTGACAAAAACTTTACGGTGACGAGTCAATAAAATCGCCGGTATAAATCCGATTATAAGGAAGACGATGTTGTATTTATTCAGAAAGCCGATAGCGAACACAAGCGCAGCGATGTATAAATACTTCGGATTCTCTGTTTTAAAATACTTTATCAGGACAAAGCAAAAAGCGGTCCAGCTTAAAATGTCGAACGAATTGGGTTGATATAAAGTGTTCGTTGCCAACAATGCGGAAAACAATACGCAAAAAGCGCTCAAAATCAGTGCGAACAAGCTTCCGCCCAATTCCTCGACCGCTTTCCACACCACAACAATTGTTAATGCTCCGAAAAGCGCCGGAAAGAACTTGACCCAAAACACGGAGGCGCCTAAAAGGTAAATCACGTATGAAACCCATGATGTGAAAGGCGGAACCGACGTAAATCCCCAAGCCAAATGATGAGCTTGGTCGAGATGTAAATATTCATCACGTTGCAAATCATAGCCTGCGCCGATTAAAAAATATTGAAGCAGAAACTTCAACAGGATGAAAGCCAATAACAATATATTCTTTTTCGACATTTATTTCGTCACCGATGCATCCGGTGCCCAATGCAATTCTTCGTAGGATGCTCTTCGGGTATCCTTGTCGTCGTTCATAATCTTCTTTGCAAATTTAGCGACATCTTTAGCGACTTTTCTCGGCACGACAATAACGCCGTCACCATCGGCAACGATAATGTCGCCCGGTCTAATTGTAACGCCTCCGATGGCTATCGGAATATCTTTCGCATCAAATTGGATTTTGCATTGCACCATAGATTGAGCAATAAAATTGGACCAAACGGGAATCTTTTGTTTGATAACTTCATCGGTGTCTCTTATTCCCGAACCGTTGATGACAAATCCGCGAACTCCTCTCAGTAAGGCGCGCAGGGTATTTTCCGATCCCAAGAGTCCGACGTTGACACCGCTGACGTCGATGGCTACAAAATCGCCGTCTTCGATTTCGTTCATCCACGGATAGGTGCAAATGTTGCTGTAGTACCAGCCTTGCCACTTGGTATAATCACTGTCTCTTTCGGTGGGATAAGGACCTTCGTAGGGCAGGTATCTTGCGGTTCTTGCAATTCCCACGGCTTTTGTTCTGTACAGCGGGCGCACTGCCGGATCGATTGAACCGAAATTGTGATAACCTATCCAGTCCATTCCATCGCGAACATCGGCGACACGCAAATCTTTGAATAAGTCGAGCAAGACTTTGTTTTCTTCTCGGGTTTTATCGGCATCTTGGGTTTTTTTATCGTCATTCGATGCCGTGAGATTGAGGTTGAATACAACCATGCCGGCGATGATTGTTCCGACAATCATCATCCGAAGTTTTCTGTTTTTCTTGTACATTTGGCTATTAAATTTAATTATTATAAAATCGGGGTTGATAATACGCTGCGAAGATATAATGTTTTTTTGATTGGACATGCTTTTGACGGCATATTATTTTATCGAAATTTAATTAAATCCGTATCCACCTTTCCGAGAGGTGAAAATATAATGATAACGAAGCGTGAGTCTTTTTTCTTCAAGGCTAAATCTCGTGTAATATTTCGTCGATATCGCGCGACGAGATTTTATTGAAATCTTTTTCTAAAGGAGTAACAAACACGCCGCCCACTTCGACGGAAGCGGGATTGATTAGCATTCGGGCATCACCTTCCGCAAAAAAGCACGAAGGTCTATGCTTTTTTCTCGGAAAGACACAAACAATATGACGGGGATATTCAAACCATGTCAGAATATTCATCATTGGTTCGTCGTCTTCCGTTTTATGCTTCAAATCATCGTAAATTCGGTGAAACTCGTCAATAAGTTGGCTTTTTTGTTCCGATTCCAAGCGAATCATGTTAAACCTATCATGATTTTTTTCGATAGGCAAAAAACCTTTATTTCCCGCTTGGAAATGAAAATGGTCGGGAGCGGAAGCGCCGCATTTGGGTCCGTTGTAAAACACGATGTAATCGTCTAAGTGAAGCGCCAAATCGAGCATGTCGCCGAAACGCGAAGCGATTCTTTGCGGAACATGCTCGATTGTCGGTATCGTCAAGTGACGAGGGAAGATAGGGTAGGGGTTAACCAATATGGAATAAATCCCGTTGAAAGGAATTTCGTCTTGTTCTTTTGGACGATTTTCCCCGCAAAGGAAACATTTTCTTGCCTTAATTGATTGATCATCGACCTTAGCCGACGCCGAAATAATGCGTGCCGGATTGAACTGCACTTTGTATTCCCGTCCGGCGACCGACAATATTCGTTCTTTCACCGATTTTAATGACTCGTAATTTGTTCGGGCGAGTTCCCATTTCGACAATTGTTGGTCGAACAGCCGGTTTACGGCTTCTTTCAATGTGTTTTCTTGCATTGCGATATCATTCCGAAAGAGTGGTTAAACTTTCCTTGCCCAAATAAAACGCTTTGGCTTTCACCTGCTTGGCATTGCAGGGAACGGAATCGGTCCAGACGGTGGAATTTTCGTTCGGCTCGCTGCCGTCGGTAGTGTAACGGATGACGGCTTCGGGAATCGTGCTGTTAGCAAAAAGAAATCCGTTTCGGATTACAATGCCCGGTTGCGCCAGCCGAAAGTTTACATTTTGTTTTGCCAACCGGGGCAATTCGTAACGGGCGATTTGGGCGTTGTATTCTCTTTTGGCTTTTTCATACAATTTGTTATCGGTCGATAAAGACCAGTCGGGTTGAGCGTTCCAGGCACGTTCTATCAGACCCGACAATTTGGGAAACAGAAAGTATTCGACTTGATCGAAGTTCCGAACGGTTTCTGCCCAGACCTGAGCTTGAATCCCTTTGATTTGAGCGCGAGACGATTTAGACAGAGGCAGTTTTGTTTTTGAAGCGATGGAAATGTCAACCGGTTCACCGTTCAAATTCGTGCGGACAGATTTGTAAATATCGTAAGGCAGCATGTCGAACGAATTGTATTCATTTACAAAACCACCCCAAGATAATCCCTTTTCCTGTTGATGATTGCAATAGCACATATCCATGTAGCAATTTGTAACGTTGCAAAGTATGATCGGAAATCCGGCATTTGCCAATTTGTAGGGAATCTCGTCGCCTTTCCATTCGGGAACGGTGTTCCAGCAATAACTCAAGATATTATTGTTTTTGAAACGTTCATTGGCGGTATCATCGGGTTTCAAGGCAACCTCTTCCCAGCCTGCCGGTTGCAAATTTCTTTTTGCCGTCATCGCCAATACCTGTTCCAGGAAATAATCCTTCAAATCCCCGGTATCCGTCATTCCTTTTTCTTTCATGAACTCGCGGCAAACTACTGAGCCTTCCCATGCTCCGTGAGGCACTTCGTCTCCTCCGATATGAAAAACGGTTAATTCGACACCGGCATCGGAATACATTTTAGCAATTTCGTCAATAACCTTTTCGATAAAGCGGTAGGTGGAAGGCATCGCCACGTTAAGCACATTATCGGTGAAATTCTGAGCCGAAAGATACTTGGATGAATCGGCAAAATCGGTCAAAAGAAATTCTTCCGCCTTAGCCTTATCAGTATCGATATATTTCTTGTAACGAACATTCATGGCTTTGATTGCAGCCCGCGAATGTCCGGGAATATCAATCTCCGGAATAAGGTTGATATGGTGTTTTTGAGCATATTTCAATATCTCGATGAAATCGTTGCGCGAATAAAAGCCGTTTGCGAGCGAGATTGTATCCGAAGCATCCCAACCCCAAGAAAACATGGGAATCAAACAATTCGACTCGTCGATGGTATGTCCCCTCCGCGATGCGATTTGGGTCAACTCTTCCAATCCTGGAATTTCGATACGCCAGGCTTCGTCGTCGGTCAGATGCAAATGCAACACATTCAATTTATAGGACGACAATACGTCAATCAGTTTCAATACGTTTTCTTTTTTCGTGAAATTGCGTGCGATGTCGAGCATGATTCCTCGATACCCCAAATCGGGATAGTCGGTGATTTTCATGGCGGCGATGCTTGCGGGCAACTCATTTGCATTTCCGAGAAGATTGATTAATGTCTGACAAGCATAAAAAACGCCTGCTGCGTCAGTACCCGCCAATTCGAAACGATTGTCTTTAGCGGTTAACTCGTAATATTGGGCGGGATGTTTCGCTTTATTGTCCGATTTTTTCAATTCAACGAGGGTTTCACCGGCATCCGAAATCACGCATCCGAAAGAAGCGACAAGTTTTTCCTTTAATAATGTCGCCTCGTTTTCAAATTCGGGGTCATACTTCAGGTTCACGCTTTTCGAAAAAGACGCCGAGCCCGGTGATTTCACGATCGTTTTCGGGTGAGGAAGAACAACCGAAGCATCTGCCGGGGTCGGTTCATCGGCAAAAAAAGCATTTTGTTCGTAAACATACTTGCCGCCCGAATACGGAAAGCCGTTTTCCGTAGAGGTCCATTGATAACTGTGCGAAAAAGGAGTAATTTCGATCGGGATATTTTGCGGCTTCAATTCGTTGCCTTTGTCATCTCTCATCACGATATAGGCGCCTTCAGGACCCATTGTTTCTCTCGTCAAACTGCCCCGGCATCGATACGTCAACTTCAATGTATTTCCAGGCGATAAAGCTTGATAATAAGTGGTTGGAACAATTTTGTGATACGTCGAATTAATCCATTCGATTTTCAACGGAGCATTTTCCGGTTGGATGGAAATAACGGGATTCTGCTGACAGAAATAGAGGGTCCAATTGCCGCTTAACAAATCCGTTCCGATATTCTTGAGGTAGAAAGTACTTTCATAACAACCCGGTTCAACATCATTTTTACCCATTTCCCAAGTAAGAGTCAGCAATGGTTCGCTCTGTTTTTTCGGGTGACAAGCCGACAAAAATAAACAAAATAAAAGGAAGAATTTAAATAAATTTCCGATGTTCATGACTTTATAGATTTTTGTTAATATAAAAAGGTTCACAGATGCAAAAGTACAAAATAAATCGTTAAGTTTGCATAATATTATTCAAGGTAATTTAAATAACGATTCATATATAATAGTAAGAGCTATGACATTCGTCGTCATTTTCATTTGTTTGGTATTTTTGATACTGCTGATATCTTATTTTAAGGTAGATGCATTTCTGTCGCTGGTAGTGGTTTCGATTGCGATGGCGCTGTTTCTCGGAATCCCTCCGGAACGGATACCGGTCGCGGTAGAAAAGGGAATCGGGGACATACTGGGTAATTTGACGTTAATCATTGTATTGGGAGCGATGCTGGGAAAATTGACAGCCGAAAGCGGAGCAGCGCAAAAAATAGCGGAAGTGATGGTTGGGGTCATGGGCAAAAAAAACATACAATGGGGCTTGATGATAGCGGGGTTTATTGTCGGAATACCATTGTTTTACGGCGTCGGCTTCGTATTGCTTGTACCCATCATTTTTTCGGTTGTCTATCAATACAAATATCCCGCCGTATATATCGGACTTCCGATGCTGGCGTCGTTATCTGTGGCTCACGGCTTTCTGCCTCCGCATCCCTCGCCCGCAGCCTTGGTCGGCATGTTTAACGCCAATATGGGTATAACGTTGATATTGGGTATCATTGTTGCAATTCCGGCAATCATCCTTGCGGGACCCGTTTTCAGTAAAACGCTGAAAAACATCAAAACCGGTCCCTTGAAACTGTTTGAAACAAAAAAACCGGAAAGTGATCGCAATCATACCCTGCCAAGCAAGATAAATAGTTTCGGCAGTGCGACATTGCCGGTTTTCTTGCTGATAGCGGTAACGGTAATTCCGTATTTCATTCCTGTCGGTGAAAGTCGTGCATCGGGCATAATGTCTTTACTGAGCGCTCCGTCGATGGTAATGCTTCTGTCTTTGATTATTGCGACCTATACCTTGGGAATTCGGCAAAAATACCGAATAAAAGAAATCATGGGTATCTATTCGGAAGCGGTAAAAGATATCGCGATGATATTGCTGATAATAGCGGGATCGGGCATATTCAAGGAAGTGATGGAAACGAGCGGCGTGAGCTTGCAACTTGCCGGCGAAATGGACAAACTGCCTGTTCATCCGCTGATACTCGGCTGGATGATGGCAGGGATAATAAGGGGATGTGTCGGGTCGGCGACCATTGCGGCATTGACTGCAGCGGGAGTCATGTTGCCTTTGGCAGCTCACGCCGGAACTAATCCGAATTTGATGGTATTATCCTTGGGCGCAGGGAGCTTGTTGTTTTCTCACGTAAACGATTCCGGGTTTTGGCTATTCAAAGAATACTTTAATCTGAGCATAAAAGACACATTACGCTCGTGGTCGGTCATGGAAATAATTGTTTCCGTAGTCGGGCTGGCGGGAGTATTGATTTTGAACGCCGTATTTTTCTGAAATTGACGATAAACGAACCTGTTCATCGGAAAGGGCGCAAGGATGCAAATATTTCCTTTAAATATTTTTTTGAATTTCAAAAAAAGTTTATACCTTTGAGGTGATATTATAAAAAATGTTGAAATATGGCAAAGAACGAAGCATCAGCTAAAAATCAACTGGTTTCGCGTTCCGGGGGAAAACCTGCGGAAAAAAAGACAAGCCTTGGTGAAAATACGATGAAGCAGCAGAAGGGTAGCTTTACTAAACCTATTGCTAAGAAGGGACAACAGCTCTCCGGCAGAAGATCGGGAAATCGGTGAAAGCGGAAGCGACAATGTTTCAAAGAACTGTCGCTGCAGCAATGCGACAACGGTAGCTTGGAGCAATTCGGCTTCTCCGTAAGGAGTTGGGGTGATACTCCGGATTGCTTTCGGCTACTTTCCGAACTCTCAAGTAAATGAATATAATTACAAATAAAAAATACTCTACATGAAAACATTAATCAACTTTTGTATGTGGATGGCAATCTTGATGGTTGCCCCGTCGATAGGTAACGCTCAGGACAGCGCCGATAAAAGCGTTGACCAGTCCAAGCGTATCGGCGTAAAAATAAGACGCGGAGATCCGGCATTCAGGAAAGACGAAGTCGGTAAAAAACATCCGAAAGGAATCGGTTTCAAAGTGAAAAGCGGAAATATGGCTTTCGTGATAACAGAAAACGGAAAAGAGCGAAATGCGAATTTCATATTTGATGAAAACGGTAAACATTTTCGCATAGAAACGGGAGATGAATGTACAATTGCCGACGGGACAACCAAAAAAGTATATAAACTGAATCTTGCGGACAAAACGTATTACGAAGAAGATTCTTTCGGCGTATTTTTCACGCTGTATCTTTTTCTCTACGCAGGCGACAGTGAAATCGTTAAAGATTATCCCGGTTACGCGAAACTACCCGATCGCACCATTGCGGGCAAAAACTGCACGGCATTTTCATATACCGACAAGTCGAATACCGCAACCGCGGCAGGATGGAAAGGACTCGTTTTCTATAAGCAAGATGCTAGAAGCACATTCACGGCGACAGCCTTCAGCGAAACCATTCCCGAAAACAGTTTTGTTATTCCGACTGACTATCAATTAGTGGAAAAACCAACGAAATAAAAAAAATCGAGAATCGAGAAATGAGATAAAAAAAGAAAATTGTAAAATTTAACAACTGTAACACACATGAAAAAACTAATTATTATCTGTATCATCGCAACATTATGCGCCGGATGCGGCAGTAACCCGGTGGATAAAGCCATCGCTCAAGTGCAAAAATCCATCGACAAACTTGAAAAGAACAAAGGTAAAATGACCGAGGCCGACTGGCAGTCTCTGCAAAAAGAAACGGAAGCTCCATTGAAAGTCATAGCCGACGCTATGGAAAACAACAAAGTCGGTCCTTTGGATAAAATAAAGATAATGACGGTTTCGGCAAAATGGGCGACAGCAGTAATGCAAGCCGGATTCGATGAAATGAAAAAGGCGGGCTTAGATCAGGACGGTCTTGGAAAAGCGCTTGAAAACGCCACCGATGATGTTGATAAAACGATGTCGGATGGAGAAGATGACTCCCTAAAGGACGAAACGCGTTGACAATCGGCGCATCGTAAAATTGAGAATTATTCTCTGTCATCCGGCATTAAATCAGGGGGACAGAGAATAATTCTCAATTTTCCATTTAAAGATATGCGAGCGGGAATAATGATGACATTACACAAAAAATTAGTATCTTTGCGTTCCGAATGGTGTGGTTTTACAGTAATCTTCAAATCGGATGGCATTAAAATTCCTGAGCTTGGCGAGTGGAAGCAGCGGAAACTGTTACTATCTCGGAACAAATAATTATGGTATTCTGTTAGATGCGGGAGTCGGAATGCGATTTCTGAAAAAAGTATTAAAAGAAAACGGGATTGGCATGGAACAAATTATGGCGGTATTTATTACGCACGAACATGCCGATCACATTCGCTCGGTCGGCGGATTGGGCGAGAAATACGGGATTCCGGTTTACGCCACCGAAAAGGTTCATGCAGGGATAGATAACAGCACGTATGCCGACGTAAAGCTCTGCGCTTCTCGCCGGATAATAGAAAAAGAAACTGCCGTTTATATCAAAGATCTGAAAATTACCGCATTTGATGTTCCGCACGACGCGACCGACTGCGTAGGTTATTTGGTTGATTACGAACAGCATAAATTTGTGTTGGTGACCGATGCGGGACATATCAATAATAAAGTGGGCGAATATATCCGCTTAGCGAATCATTTGATAGTCGAATGTAATTACGACCGCGAGATGTTGATTCAAGGCAAATATCCGTCCTTCTTGAAAGAACGCATTTCCAACGGGAATGGGCATTTATGTAATTCGGAAACAGCCGAATTTCTTGCAGCTAATTTTGATTTGCATTTAAAAAACATTTGGCTCTGCCATTTAAGCAAAGACAACAATCATCCCGAATTGGCTTGCAAAACGGTTGAAATAGCCATGCAGCAATACGGCATTCGAATTGGTAAAGATGTGAATTTGATGGCATTGAAGCGAACAACACCATCAGAGATGTTTATACTGGATAATATATAATTCATAATTTTTCAAAATATGTTTGAAAATCTAAGCGACAGACTGGATCGATCGTTCAAGCTTCTGAAAGGCGAGGGGCGAATCACCGAAATTAACGTAGCCGAAACGCTGAAAGAAGTGCGTAAAGCTTTGCTTGAAGCCGACGTCAATTTCAAAGTAGCAAAAACATTTACCGACACGGTGAAAGAGCGGGCGATGGGGATGAATGTCCTTAAAGCCGTGAAGCCGGGTGAATTGATGGTGAAAATCGTTCACGACGAATTAGCGTCATTGATGGGCGGTGAAACCGTTGACATACATTTAAAAAATAATCCGGCGATAATTCTGATGTCGGGATTGCAAGGTTCGGGAAAAACTACTTTTTCCGGGAAATTGGCAAAAATGTTAAAAGACAGAAAAAGCAAACGCCCCTTATTGGTTGCCGACGATATCTACCGACCGGCGGCAATCGAACAATTGAAAGTGCTTGGCGATCAAATAGGTGTTCCCGTTTACTCCGAGCCCGAAAATAAAAATCCCGTTCAGATTGCGCAAAACGCTATCAAATACGCAAAACAATTCGGATACGATGTGATTATAATCGATACTGCCGGGCGTTTAGCCATCGACGAAGAAATGATGGACGAAATCGCCTCGATTAAATCGGCGACAAAACCCGACGAAATACTGTTTGTCGTTGATGCCATGACCGGGCAAGATGCAGTGAACACCGCAAAAGAATTTAACGAGCGACTCGACTTTCAAGGCGTTGTACTGACGAAATTGGACGGTGATACTCGTGGCGGAGCTGCGCTGTCGATTCGCACGGTAGTCAACAAACCCATCAAATTTGTGGGAACCGGCGAAAAACCCGAAGCCATAGATGTGTTCCATCCGACCCGTATGGCAGACCGTATTCTCGGCATGGGCGATATCGTTTCATTGGTAGAAAAAGCGCAAGAACAATACAATGAAGAAGAAGCGCGCCGTTTGCAAAAGAAAATCGCAAAAAATCAATTCGATTTCAATGATTTCCTTTCTCAGCTGCATCAAATCAAAAAAATGGGGAACCTGAAAGATTTGGCATCGATGATTCCGGGCGTCGGAAAAGCGATCAAAGACCTCGATATCGATGACGACGCTTTCAAAGGGATCGAAGCCATTATTTATTCGATGACACCCGGCGAACGTACCGACCCGACAATTCTGAACGGTTCTCGTCGTTCGCGTATTGCCAAAGGAAGCGGAACGACTGTAATGGAAGTAAATAAATTAATCAAGCAATTCGACGAAACTCGCAAAATGATGCGAACGATGACTACGGCAAAAACACCCGGAAAACCCGGATTCAGGAGGAAATGACATGACGATAATTGATGGAAAAGCAATAGCTGCACAAATAAAATCGGAGATTGCCGAAGAAGTAAAACAAATGCTGAAATCGGGAGGAAAACGTCCGCACTTGGCAGTAGTAATAGTCGGTAACGACGGAGGAAGCGAGACCTACGTAGCGAGTAAAATCCGCACTTGTGCAGAAATCGGATTCAAATCGACCTTGATTCGCTATGAAGAAGACGTTACCGAGGCGGAACTTCTTGATAAAATAAACGAACTGAACATTATTTCCGACATAGACGGATTTATAATACAGTTGCCGTTGCCCAAGCATATTTCCGAACGAAAAGTAATCGAAGCCATTGATTATCGCAAAGATGTGGACGGATTTCATCCGATCAATGTAGGACGAATGACTATCGGCTTGCCCTGTTTTATTTCAGCCACACCCGCGGGAATCATGGAATTACTGCGTCGCTGCGACATAGAAACATCGGGTAAGCATTGTGTCGTTTTAGGTCGCAGCAATATTGTCGGTAAACCGGTAGCTACGCTGCTGATGCAAAAGAAATATCCCGGTGATTGCACTGTAACGATTTGTCACAGCCGAACAATAAACATTGAAAAATACTGTCGCAACGCCGACATTATCATTGCCGCTTTTGGTTCTCCGGGATTTTTAAAAGGCGACATGGTAAAAGAAGGAGTCGTCGTGATTGACGTAGGAACGACACGTGTTCCTTCGCCTGAAACCAAATCCGGGTACAAACTCAAAGGCGATGTTACTTTTGAAGAAGTTGCTCCGCGATGTTCCTACATAACACCGGTGCCGGGTGGGGTAGGACCGATGACAATTGTCTCTCTGATGAAAAACACCTTGCTTGCAGCAAAAAAAGCAATTTATCAATGAAATGAACGCCAATAACAACACAAATGATTAAGACAACCGGTATTTTTTTTCTGCTTTGCTTTTCCTGCACACTTCATACACAAGAGATACGATTGCTTTTCGCAGGCGATGCCATGCAGCATCAATCGCAGATAGACAATGCTTTACGACACGGTAAATTTGATTACTCATCCTATTTTCGATATGTCACCGATGAAATATCGTCTGCTGATATGGCGATTGTCAATCTGGAAGGACCCTTAGGCGGGAAACCATATAAAGGATATCCCATGTTCAGTTTGCCGGATGCCTTTGCCGTCGCTTTGAAAGAAGCGGGTTTTTCTGTTTTTATGACAGCGAACAATCATGCCGCCGATCGCCATTCACAAGGAATTAACCGCACGATTGACGTATTGGACTCGTTGGGGATTTATCATACGGGAACGTTCAAAAATTCTTTGTCGCGCGAAAAAAATTATCCGCTGATAATAGAAAAGAAAGGCATCAAAATGGCTTTTCTGAATTATACTTATGATACGAACGGCATCACTCCGGAAGCTCCCGGCATTGTCAATTATATTGATACCGCACTCATCAAAAAAGATATCGGAAAAGCGTTTCGATCGAAACCGGATGTTCTTATTGCCGTGATGCACTGGGGAAATGAATATCAGCTCAATCAAAGCCAATCGCAAGAACGGTTAGCGCGGTTCCTGATTGATCAGGGAGTCGATTTGGTTATCGGGTCTCACCCGCATGTTGTGCAACCATCGCAAATATTTACCGATCCGATGACTAAACGTACCCACTTAATCGTTTATTCTATGGGCAATTTTGTTTCGGGGATGAAAGCCGTCAACACCGATGGCGGTCAAATGATTTCGGTCACATTGAAAAAAGCGGATGGGAAAACAAGAATTGAATCGTGCGGTAACCTTTTATTCTATACATGGCAAAAAAAAGTAAACAATGCTGTTGATTTTACGCTGATACCTGTAACTATGGCTGAAAAATCTCAAAAGTTGCCGTCGGCTCCCGGTCAGATAGCATTGGATTCGATTTCTTATAAGAAAATGATGCGTTTTACCAACAATGCACGTAACTTATTCCGGCAGCATAATAAAGACGTTAAGGAATACCGTTTTCCAAATAAAAAACAGGATAAAGACAATTTCACAAAAAAATAATCCTCGAAAATTTGCTTATTAAGAACAAATATGTAACTTTGCAGCACAAAAACAATAGATGGTGGTCGTAGCTCAGTTGGTTAGAGCATCAGATTGTGGTTCTGAGGGTCGTGGGTTCGAGCCCCATCTTCCACCCCAAAAAACACTGCTAAAAGCCATAAGACAAAAGGCGACAAAAGTAAGACAAGCCCTACAAATTCAATGATTTGCAGGGCTTTTTCGTATGAAAAGACAGTGAAAATTAAAACCCGAAGCGAACTTGACTTTGTTGTATCGTTTGACAATCGGATTATTCCAATTGAAGTAACATCAGGTTATAACGTTAAAACGCAGAGTTTAAGAGTTTATAGGAATAAGTATAATCCGGAATTGAGTATCCGGTTTTCATTAAAAAATCTCGCATACAATGAAGGTTTGTTGAATGTCCCGCTTTATTACTCTTTTCTTTTAAAAGACCTTATAAATATAAAAAGATAGCATGAAAAAGATTAATAATAAGCATTGTACCGGATACCGGCGCCGCATGAAAATACTCATTTGGGTATTCGGCATATTATCTTAATATTCGCTCTTGTCGTTTTGACAAAGAATGCAAAGGCACGCACGTTACGGGCATTGATTTTAGTGAGCACATGGCTTTTGCCGGCAACCAACCTGATTCCGTTTTTACCGGAAAGGTTACCGGTACCGGCTCATATCCATACCAATGTCGCCATGATTTCAACCTTGCTTTTAGCATCCACACTGTTGATGCTGACTTTCACGTTTCGCAATTATTACCCAAAGCTTTTTCAAAAATCCCTTGTTTCAATCATCACTTTATTGTCGGTAATAGTGATTCTTTTTGTATTTTTCGCTGCCAAATGGATAACATGATGTTATTTCGAGGCTTCGCCGCTTGGGTGCGGTTTATTCATTTCACCACCTGATGTTTCACATCAGGCTACCCATATCGAATCCGTTCCGGATTCTTTAATTTTTGTTTAACCTTTGTTTCG
>Ga0123354_10002609_pt1 | contig 24059 bp, 18 predicted proteins | sample TergutLab28metaG_2_FD_97872 | JGI IMG/M metagenome (GOLD analysis project Ga0123354, IMG submission 97872) | Labiotermes labralis P4 segment gut microbial communities from Petit-Saut dam, French Guiana - Lab288 P4 | ecosystem: Host-associated > Arthropoda: Insects > Digestive system > Gut ... | reverse complement strand
GTAAAAGAGTTCGCGGGCAGAGCGATTCGATCCGACTGGCACGGTCGCCTGTCCGAGTAATGGACGTGCGTTTGTTTCTGGAGGGGGGTCGCGCGAGAGTACTTTTTCAAACACGAACTGATCAACTTCATTGGCTTTATGTTTATGACGCAACGCCGCACCACACTTCAAATGGTTCAACCAACATCAAACAGGTGTGCACAAAGAACAGGACAGAAGCTACAGACTTCAGTCACAATACACTCCAGCAACTGCACTACAAATATACACACTAATACAGAAACATGCGGGGATCGCGGTGGCACAGAGGTTAAGGTGCTGTGCTACAAATCGGAAGGTCGCTGGTTCGATCCCACTATGGCCCTGGGGTCGATTCAGCCCCTAACACAAATGAGTACCAGGAGCATTTCCTGGGGGTAAAGGCGGCCGGTGCGTATGGCTGACAACCTTAATACCATCCTGAGCCGTTGTCATGAAATCTGTGAACCTCAACTTCCTGGAACCCTCTGGGTCAATCTAGGCCTGTAACGGGAATGCTTTACCTTAATATAGAAACGTAGTACACCACCTACATATTTCGGTCTTTTTCGGCTATCCTCAGGGGGTACGCAACAAAGAAAACTAAAGTAATGCCCATTTATGCCACAGATGTGCCATGGTAGAGTTAAAATACAAATACTAGTATAATGTATATCATAATACTTTAATGCAGTGTTGACTGCACACAAACAACAAGTGCAGTAAATCGCCTTCGTTTTTCAGTGGTATATCACCGGGTCTTCTGTGGCAGTTCACATCACCATGGAGCTCTGCGGAATGGCAACATGCAACGCCAAATACGCTGGCGTGTTTGTTGCGATGGGCTCGGTATTTTCAACCCTCAATTCCTTCCTACGGAACTGCAAGAAAGGATGCTGCAACAGGCTACGTCTGCACAGACTACCATTACATCCGTCCATACCCATTATTCATTGACAATGTACTGTAAAATAACACACGAAAAACACACAAATGCGTCTTAATAGTCTTCACCTGCCATACAAACTGTCACTTTAACACTTAACCCTCAAACGATTGTGACACAAGTTTGGGGGCCCAGAAAACACACGCAGGCGGAGGCGAAGAGAAAAATGTGTCCCCGCATTAAGGATCTAATCATCGTCGCCAGTTGCTTTACCGACAGAGTTATTCCGGCTAATAAATAAATATACAAATAATCAAAATAAAATTACATCTCTTCCACAATACACAGTGCGATTTATAACCTGAACACCAAGAAGTGGAGATCCATCCACCCTCACTTCATTCCCACAGACAGGAGTGAGTAATCGCAGAGATGGACCATCCAGAACGTGGCCATCACTCACAGCGTGAGGGTCGACCCAGCCAACCCGACGGACCAACCTGCCTGCTCAGTCTTTTAAAAGCCGCGTCGTTTTTATTTGCATGCTAATGAGAGAATTAATGAGTCTAATGGTCTATAAACTCCGTGAAGTACTCGCTAGGATGACGCTAACAGATCGATTTAAAATCAGATCTGACTTCCCAGCTTTCTTTTTGTAGTTCTCACGGTATCTTTTGATCACAGCACATGTTTTTATTAATGCCTTACTACAAGAACAAGGGGCGATTACGTTTTTCATACTTGACGCTTACGTTGCAAAAATATAACGATATTAAAATGTTAAGCTTATGTGTCTATCGGCACAACGAAAAGAGAACGTAAATGCATCACCTTTTCAAAAGGAACATTAACAAACGCATGCGCACTATAGCTACCTCACAAACCGACTTTTTCTGCCATGAAACAGGCTGTTAAGAATCATCATTATACAGTGCAATATACTTGTGAGGACCTCCTACACTAATTAGACATCACAATAAAAATTAACACGTTTAATGGACTTTCATATTGCAAAAGGTAACGCTGTCCCTACGAACGCCATGAAGTACATTGGAGTGGATGTACAGCTTCAAAACATATTTGGCACTTCGATGCTGGCGAGTAGACATCTTCACGCCCCGACCGCTTTGTCCCCCTCCGTACTCCCTGAATGGGAGACTAGGTTGGCGCACAGCCGGTCTGAACGCTTTGGAGAAGAGCTAAATATTTTGTTCGTGCCGGGAATCGAACCATGATTCGTCGGACGTCGAGCCTAGTTACTATACCGGCTACGCAAAGCCCATTCATTATTGTATCATCTGCAGAGTCTGTAGTATTAACACAAGGGGTTTAAGGCTCAACAACGATACATACACACACACACACACACACACACGTGCGTATATATATATATATATATATATATATATATATAATCGTAGTTCTGGTGAAAATAATAAGGATGGTCCACTTACAGCTTGACCGACAATGGGTGCGGGGTATCTAGGAAACACCTCTACCGCTGAACAGACATTTCAGACGCCCAGGCAGTCGATAAACTGCAATCTCTTTAGGCCTATTATCGTTTGATTCACTCCCAAAAGGCTGTTCAAGTTATTTCGTTGGTTACTTGTATGAGGAAGCCTGTCTCCCTTATCCACGTGGCCGTGCAATCTACGGGACGCATACTACTAGAATCAGGCTTCAAATCCCGTTTAAGATACGCATGAGCAAGCTACTTTTGTTTGCGTTGTCTGTGTTAGTTTAGAGCCTGAGAAAGAGCGAACGCCCCCCCCCCCCACCCAAAGGAGTCCCTAAGATGTCTTTTCATGGCGCAACAGTCCCTAGAGGGCCAGGGTCTTCTCATTATCGAGGCTTCACTATAATACTCAGACACAACACACTCCTCTGGACGAGTGATCAGCCCAACGCATAGATCTCTGACAACACACAACACTCACAACGGACACCCATGCCTTCGGCGGGATTCGAACCCTCAATACCTGCCAACGGGCGGCCGCAGACCCACGTCTTAGACCGCGCGGCCACCGGGATCGGCAGCTCCTATGAATATCTTACAAAAATTCAAGACTTCGGAGAATTTACGGTGGATCGACTGGTAAAACAGCAGACATTGCATACGATCGTAGTGCTTCCATCTTCATGGCCCATCATCCAAAAAGACTTATGGACCCCCTGACCCTGAATACGGGATCGAAAAGCTTCTTCGAAAAGTCGGTAACCAATTACCAGTCGACACGGCGTAACATCCCATAAGATTTGAATCTTCATTAATACCGCTACGACAACCTCCAATCTCGACTGTAAAGATCATTTACAAAGAAACGTCCATAGGCACTAATGTAGCGTGCACCTGTCTGCGTTGTGGCGTGAACAATCATCCATCCTCTGCAACTTATAAATATTTTTTTGGTCGAAAGTTCCTCGAATGTGCGGTTACAGACCCTTCGCAAAAGGCATGGATGTGACTTGTAAAGCTAAACGGGACAGGCGTAACCGACGTGAAACTGCCAACCAGTACACCGCCAAGAACTTCAGTCAATATCGCTAACACTGATTCGAATCCAGTTTTACGAAGGTCCATCCACGATTTAAATATTCTAGTGGGATACTGGCGATAGACAGTTAAGTCACTGTTAACATGGAAATGAATTACTTACGTTAAGGCTCTTACATCACAGATGTAAAAAATCTGTAGCGTCCTTCCGTGTTGTCTTAACGAATGGAACTGGACAAAACAAAAGGTCTTTCCTGACTGAATCAAAGACACGTCACTACGTCCGGAATCGTACCAAAATAACGGATGTTAAATCACACATAAGAAACACTTCTTTTTTTTGCGGGAAGGAAGTTAACGAATTATGAAGATATTTCCCAAAGACAGCGCTGTTACCGAAAATTAATTTTTCATCCACCAATACGTCAGTAACTTACTGCCCACTTAAAATAATGTAGGAATGTTATTTTTAATAGCTCATGCTTTCTCTTCTTCACCTGCACATGTGCATATATTCCATTTCTGTGTATGATTAACGTATACAGCGATTTGAAAAAAAAAACACCGTATTTATCAACACAATACCGATCTTGAGGAATCTTCATATTATATCACATCACCTTCATTTTCAACAAAATTCTTTGCGTCATTATATGTTATTAATCACGTTCATAATCCGTTCCATATTACAACCTCGCACAAAACTGTACGCATACAAAACAAATGGACACCACGTACGGTCCCCTGGCTCACACGAACACTAGTTTAGGTATTTCCACCCCCATCCTCTTTCTCCAGGTGTGTCGGCCTCTTATTGAATTGCTTCTTTACGTCCATTCTGTGTCATCTTAGTATTATACGCTGCCTAGGAAGTTAGTATTATGTGCTGCCTAGGACGACGTGGATTATCTCATTTTCTCCTTTTGTTCTCATTCGACCTTCATTTGAACTGATATGTCCACAATAAAATGGACATTTATTCCTGCAGGATTATTCCATTAGTTTCAGGTACTGCAACAGTTTTCGTCAAACCCGTTCATTAAAGGGCAATTCAACACAAGTTACAACTTTCTCACAAGACACATGACGGTAATATATCAGTCCGGTTCCACACCACCTGCTGGCAAGGTTTACAACGTGTTAAGCTTCGGCTTAGAAATAATTACCCTTCGCCTACTATGATCTCCATTACCAAGAGGTCGCCAGTCAGGGGTCGGCTTAATATTCGATACAGTACCGCCAATGTGGAGGTACATTATAATATACCCTTCTGTCTTCGTTACACGCAAGCTCTGTCGGTCAAATTCTGTTCGAACCGAGAGTAATGGCGACCGAAGTCACAAGGCCATGTCTCAGTGACGTCAGTTTTCTCTAAGCAGTGGCGGACTAACAGTGTTCAAGGCAGTAGATGTAGCCAGCGAGGACACGGAAAGAGTCAATTGCATCTTGGAGATGGCGGCTATCGACGCTTCTCGCCGACTCTTGTATTCATTTCCAGTGTCTTCTAGCTTCCGTAAACCAGCCCAAAGCGCGCTGAGCTAGCGAAGGTTCACGCTACCAACATTCGGTAGGAACAGAATGGGTACACGGCTTAAGAAAATGTACGGAAGTACTCTGGAGGGGCAATGAAGACGCTCTAGGAAGTCGTGGAACAATCGATTCACGGTACTCTGTGGGTTCAGCAGTTTCATGTTCTACTTGCAGACATCGCGAGTATTACTTCCGATGCGTCCGTTGCTTCTACAGTTCGATGTGTCACGCACCCTTTTTGGGCACAGGAAGACTACAAGTGCCTGTAATACGGTCGTGAGGTAGACAGGAAGACGTCTACACCGAAATCCGCATACACAATAGCCGATCCTCATTAGAAAGTAATGTAATGCTCTAACTGGGCACGCCGTGAAACCATATAGGGTGGCGGAGGTATATTGCAACGCATTCTTAACACCCGCACTTAATTTAGGTTAGCAATCAACTTCAATTTCCAGCCACTTTAACCCCACTTGTCATTAGAAAAGGCTTGCTGGGATATAGACGCTCTGGACACTTCAGCGAAGAGAAAAATTTCTTGCCCCTGCGGTGAAACGTTGGTCGTCCAGCCGATAGCCTAGTAACAACACCGAGGAAGACATTCCAGCACCTCCTGGCCGAAGATATGGTGTATAATTCATATGTACATTACCCGATAGCTTTACTATGTCACTGGTTACGAAATTAATCTCTGCGGTTCGATCTAACGTACAGCTGATGGAAAACCTGACTTCACCACATGCAAAGCCCTTACAGACGTAAAAGTCACCGACAGTGTTGCCTTCGTGAACAACAGTATGGAGGTGGTGTAGGGAAATTACACATTTATTATGATATGCTGTACTTTTCTTCACTCTCAACTTCTGTGTACGCTTGTGGAGAAACACATACTATATACAACCTGCTAACCAAAAGTTACTTTTCAAAAAAAAATCTACAAAATATAAATAGTAATGTTTCGGCCAAACAGATGTGCATGAAGAACAGTTCTACACCGAAAAATACAAATATGCCGATAAGCGGAACGTTTATAAGGAAGGAAACTGGCTTTCAAATTTGCTGCGGCCAACCAACTATTCAATGACGTAAGTGGCTACTAAATACCCATTTCTTTAAGTTAAACCTGGTTCCATTCGCCCATAAAACCAAGTAAAATGCCTGAGAATTTGGGTAATTTTATTTAGTCCTTTCAGGCAACTGCTAATAAAGGTAAAGTGATCCCGTTACAGGCCCGGTGTGGCCCAGAGGGTGGGTAGAGGTATAGCTCTACTCTTCCATGAGCGCGACACTAGAAGGGGGTGAGTGGTCAGCAGCACGCCCCGGCCGCACTTTACCCCCGGGAAAGACCCGGTACTCATTGTACAGGAGGCTGGGTGGGCCCCAGGGCCTGTCTGGACGGGCGGAAAATCTCGTTCCCACCGGGATTCGATCCCGGACCGTCCAGCCCGTAGAGGCAAATGCTAGTACGTAACTCAAAATGACCACAACGACGTACACAACCTTCCTTCGATTCAGTGTGATACTACCCATCCAGCTCAATAAGCATCGTCTGTAACTCCGTGAAGAAGAAATCTGGAGAAGTTAACGGTCATTCTGCATGCCCAGAGGTTCTCGCCCTTTATGGATTACTCTGTTTAAAACAGTCTGCCAGTGGTTCCTAGTAATTTGAAACCCATTTTTGTGTTACTCTACCACATACACCTTGGACTTGGTGTATTTCCCTCATGGCTTTGGACTAAATTCTGCAAACACTTCTTATGTTCCCCTGCTTATGTCCCACACACTTCAGTCTCCTTGACAGGCATACTTTACTTAACGGTGTAAGTGAAACTTTGTCTGTACTTGCTACATTTTTCATCCAATTTGGAAAAACGACTGTACACGAGACGCCCATAAAAATTTATTAACCAACTGCTCGTCTCGTGAAAATTGGCGCTATCATACTTTACTTTGTGGTGTCGATGAACTGCTGTCCATACTTTCCAATTTAATGCCCGATAAGTATGAAAATTGCAAATACAGAAATGTGCATACAGAACTTCTGAGTTTGTGAAAATGAACACAAGAGCACATATGTAATTACACTTAATGCATGTACCACGAAACTCTGTACTACACTGTGAAAGTAAACAAGATAGGCAATGTACATATAACGTTTGTGCAACCACTCTTGCAGTGGAAGAGCAATAAGTGTTACATATTCTGAGTATGTATTTGAAGCCTTGGGTATCCAGCCTGCACATGCGCCATATTCCCATCTGCAACTTCTCCTGCCCTACAGCATTCATCTAAATCATCTCACAAACGGCACCATTTTCGGAAAAAAAGTACTGAAAAAAGAATGTGTATTTTGATTTTCTCTTACAGCTTTTGTCCGAAACGTTTCTCATTCAAAGAAGAGTTCGGCGAAATATTATCATAAATGTACACATGTCCTCATGCAAAGTACCAGTTGTTCTTATCAGATTTTAGGGAAACACGATTTTTATCAACATATCTTCGAAAATTACTCAAATTTCATGAAAATCCAGTGACAGCCGAGTTGTTTCACATGGACGGGTGGACAGACACAAAGAAGTTAACTGTTGCTTTTCGCGATTTTTTAAACACGCCTACAAACACCTCAATATGGAGCATGTACTAGATGAACACACCACAACATTTACAGCCTTGCTTAATCCATATAATGCATTTCATTTATCAAGGTTACATTATGTTCCATCCACAAACCGCGTATTGGAGGCCCTCATTAGCTAATACATTTCTATGCACTGACGCTTCCACAACGATCTCCTTTTCACTTCAGCAGTTCTTTTTAATCAGATTACACACAAAGACTCCAAAAAAACTGACAGTCTTACCAAGTTGTCATCAAATGGTGAAAACTAACGGTGAGTGCACCTTTACGAATGGCACTTCTTGAAGTTCTTGTAGCATTTTAACATGGCACAATATTCAATGTGTAACATGACAGCCAGTACCATATACATGCAAGCTGAATACACCCTGATCTGACGTGAACAGACCTAGTTAAGTACACTGTCTCCTTCTTTCAGTGTCTCCAAAGGGTCAGTATCTCCTCTGCGTGGCACAGAAATGAAACTTTCATACCACAGATCATAATCTCATTTATTAACTCACAGTCACCATCAAATATATAGCAGGCTGTTCAGTCATCTTATACCATTCCTAAAAATTGTGACTTCAATAAAACCACGGACCCTTAAGCCTCCTCTCAGCAAACATGTCCATACATAACTCATCATCTTACACTGACCAGAGATTGTTACACCACAAGATGATGAGGTACATGAGTGCACAGACTTAAGTCCCAGTAATCTGATATCTTAAGGTAAAGGTAAACCATCAAACTGAAAACCTCAGTGGTATAATTACAGTTGCACTTAGTTAGGATGACCTTGGTTTGTGCAACACCTCTGTTATAGCATCATACATTCTGTGATACCAACTAATTCCCCAAAATTCACATATTTTTCTTCTCCCTTGCTGCGTACAATATACATAAGAGCATCTACCTCAGATATCACAATGCCAATCATCTGTTCCAATACAATTTTCCAAGCAATAGACTATTTTGAGAATTCTACCATCACCTCCTCCTGGGGTCAAGGGGAGCTGGCTGGACAGTGCCTGGGTCAGGTTGTTATTACTGCATTTGAACAGAACAGACGCAGAATAAGGTGAATTCTAAAACCCGAATAAAGTGATACCAACAAGGCAGAGTTTAAGGGGTTTAAACATGACAGAAATGATAACAAACCAGTAAGCAGTCCTCTCCTCATGATAACTTTGTTCTTCACAAATTTTAATTCAAGTGAATTTATTTTTTTAGCACATAACAGTATGGAAATTTACAATTAGAGAGGAGTAATTTATTTATAAATTGTAATTTAAATCCAAAAGAGTGTTAACATTAAGTAATATGCCTGCAGGGCTGTATTTTGTCTTGAGATACTTCTCTTTCACTTTTACCATATACCTTGCTTAAAGCAACACTCATTTGTAACAACACAATGTATCTGTTCCCTTTCATGATGTTATAACCAAGTTTCAATGTAGTATATACCTAAACATGAATCAAGTATTTTAAATGCATAATGACATATTCTTCTGTGTTTTGTGAAGGCAGAGAGTGTTAACAGCAACTTCAGCTCCCAAAACTGAAGTTTCCCTTATACTTCTGTCCTGCCTCCTACAGATTCTTGCATTACATGCTAAAAAAAATGCTAATCGTCCCTTTCGATTGCCTATTAAAAAAAACTTCTCATGTGTATTTCACAAACATAAAGCTAATATATAATTGTGACTGCGTAAGATAAAGTTAGTTCAATCACCAGCTGAAATTTACTTGATTCCTGAAATGCTTAAATCCACTCAACCTCAAATCTACAGGACACTGACACAATGAGCGGATAAGATTGATTCTGGCCTTTTACATATACTTGTGCCGAAGGCTGGAAATGCAAGAAGTCAAACCAACTTCCTACGTTTGGTATCTACTTCTCCCGCAACACCGTTATGATTTTTGTCTAATGGCATTAGCATTAGAAATAATTTTGTAACGTTATACTGTAACGAAAACTGTTGAAACAGGCTTCAGTGCAAATTTGAACACATTTCACTCTGATGTGTCCACAGAACAAAATTCGATGTAGGTATGGTCAACTGCCATGAGGATGACTTCACACACAAACACCAATGGAAAGACAGAAACTAAAAGTACAAAATTAAAGTTATGGGACAGTAAAATGAGAAAAAAAAAACAGAAAAAACAAGGTGGACAGCAATAAACATGGTGCAGGAGGGAGGAAGGGAGGGAACGAAAAAAAAACAAAGATTGGTATTGCAGCAAAGAACTTATGATGATAGCAAGACAAGAGCAGCAATGGAAAATGTGAGAATTTTGGGCACCAGCCACATAGTTTAGATACCAAGTTTCAGCAACAAACTACATACAGCACCTAAATCATCATCTGACTGAGGTTTAATCCAATCTGTAAGCTCCTAAAGCTCATGTTTAATGAGATGTATCACACCTCTACAACGTCTAGTCCTAAAAGCTGACCCATGTCACTAACCAGCCAACACCAATACATACAACATCCAGAAACAGGTACATGGAGTACTTTACCTGTTTACAGAAAGTTGATGGTGCAGTACAGGGTTTGATCCTGGAACAGAGGGTGGCAGAGCCGAGCGGGCCTCCACGCACACAGCAGTGCGTACAATAAGGTCCCTACATGTACGTTGTAGACCTCGGAGCTCATTCTCAGCCTGCTCAATCCGCTGTAACAAGGACACGAGTACAAATTCTCAAACTTGTAATTTCCACAAACGTTTATGATCAATGGCTTGTTGAAGCACCAAGAAAGTAGACAAGATGGAATTCCCCTCTGAAATAACTTCTGATTAAAACAATATTGTGTATTTCATGGCTACTTTTTTAGGTCACACGCACTGCAAAAAAACCTGTGGGGAGACAAACAAGCAAACTTACTTTGACAGCACTTTACCATACAACAAAATTCTATTGTAAGAATTCAATGCCAACTCCTTTAAGAACAGTAAATAATGGTGTATCCAAATCCAAAACAGAAAACTATATACAACCAACCTCAGTGACTTCAGTACCTTACCACATTTGATTTACATTTATTACAGATACATACTTACTGCTACAAAGCTAACGGCAGTGCTGAAAGCCGCATTAAATTATTCTTTCGCCCCACGCAGAAAAAAGTATTTAAACACAAGATGCAGATCTTACTATGACCTACACATTCTTTTATGAACTTAGTCTTTGTATGATTACTGGTTTGGGAACAAATCATTAAGTTCACTTAAGACACTTTGCAAATTAAGGGTTATTGTGAAATGTTGATATAAATGAAAATTATATTCACCCAATGTGTTTCAGTGTGCACTCTCAAAAGAAAATCATGAAACACGCAGAGGGGGTGGGTAGCAAAAGCAATAACTTAGTATTATGCATTCATTTTAGGTGTGTTCACAATTTGCAAAAAGCAACTACAAGTTACGTCTTGTCTCTGTCTGTCCATCCATCTGCCCATCTGCAAGGAACTTGGATTATCATGAGACTTGATATTTGGGTATCCTTCATAAATCAGTCAAGGAAATTAAAGTTTCATTAAAATCTGACAAGAATAAAGGGTACTTTACATAAAGACCTTTATACATTTATGATAGCATCTTGCTCAATTCTTGTTTAAATGAGTAATGTTTAAGATGAAAGTATACGGAAAATCAAAACACAAATTTTACGTTCATTACTTTTTTCCTGAAAATTGTGCCATTGTGAGATAATGTGGAAAAATATGGTAAAGCCAGACAGGTCACAAATGGCAACATACTATGGCGCATGCGCTTTACATGCTGGGTAACTGAGGCTACAAACACACGCTCCGAATATATTATACTCATTGATTTTCCTCAGCAACAATGGTTATGCGAACGCGCTTCATTATTACGGTAGACGTACATTGCCTGTATTGTATAAACGTTGTGCAAATAACTCATAACCAGTATTTGTTGTTTAGTATACTGCCACTGTTTAGCACACTTTCACTGTACTGCAGGTGTAACAGCTTCACCGCCAAGACAAATGACAATGTTTTGCTACTATTCCCGACATTAAATAAACTCAGACCAGACAATGTCACTATTTCTTACAGTGCTAACTCATGATAAGATTTAAACGAAACAAAACATATTTGGTACCAACCTTCGCCATATTGACTAGAGCTTCACTTCCGGGCGCAAGCACAGCTTCCAGGTGGCGTGCTAATCGCCGCAGAGCCGCAAGACGCCGTTCTCTTTCACTAAGTTCTTGCTCTGAGCCAGAGTCTGAGATCCCACTGTCAGACAACGAACCCTCAGTGCTCTGGCGAGATGTGGTGGATGCCAGAGTAGTGGTGCTAGAGTCTCCGAGAACCACAGGACCCTGTGCAAAAACATGATGAACCGTCAATACTGCTATGACTACCTATCAGTTACTCACTGCATATAAAGTTGGACAAAACAAGACGTGTATAGCAGCCAACTTATTGTCAATAGTTGGCCCAACACACACACACAATCACATATACAGTCCAAAACCCAATACAGAGCCACCCTCACTCACATCGCTCCCATGAAAATCTGTAAACAGAAATTCCCTATTATACAGTATCTCAATTTACAGCCATCCTGACTATACTGCTACAAACTGCGGTAACAAGCAGTGGCGCTATATCGATGTTTGACTGTGCACTTCTTATATTTATAAATGTATAAAAAGTGTCAGGAGTGACCAACTAGCTACCAAACTGACGTCACGGATAAGTCATTCTTGAGTAGATGGTCGTTTCCCATATAGCATAAAGATAAATCTGACCCTGTTTATGCCACGAAAGCACACAGGAGACATACTGCTCTATTCACTCTTAACCTCGACACCAGATGGAAATGATTGCTTAACTTCACTCCCGAACCGCTTTACCCCCAGGGAAAGAAAGCCAGTGACCAATCTATGGTAGTCTGGGTGAGCCATAGAGCAGGTCTGGACGTTTTAGAGCAGTGACACTCTTTCGCCTTTGCCAGGATTCTATCCCCGGATAATCTAGCCAGCAGCCTAATCACTATACCAACTACACCAACCCTGCACTTCTCCATCTTTTACATACCCCAAAATTTCATTGCCGTCTTGACAAGGGTCTACCAATGTAGCGTATCCCATGTCGTAAGAGTCCAGACCCCTCCAAACATGCTCTGATACACTGTCTACTACCGTCCCATTCAAGCCCAGGTCTTTCAATGACTTATCCCCTCGGACTTTTTTTTTTGCCTAAAATATGCTCTTTACATTCTGCATCTCTACCTTGTCTCAGTTATCTCATCCACTTCGATACGAATGCTGTAGCAAGACACTGCGACAAATATAAAAACGTATCTCAAAAACTGGATATCAGCTGAATTTGAATGGCTCAGAATGGGTCCTGTGGTGGATTCTTGTAACGCCTTACAAACTTTCTAGTTCGATGAAAGCTGGGTCATTTCTCAACTAGGTGAATGACAATTATCTTTCAAAGACACAGCTGCACACAGAAAGGTAATACAATAAGACGAAAAGCGTACATGGCGATCAGGGTGACCACTCCAGCAAAATCGTGCAATGTCTCTCTAATGCTCAAACACTGGGCTTTGATTCAATCCCACTTGGCAAATGGGCATATGTCAGCCTCACTTCTGTGCTTTGGCCATCCAGTGCAGGTGACGGTCTGGCAAATGGATGATCCCTTGCACAAGATGCCCCACTGACTGTCTACAAACAAGCTGCAGAAATCCGGACAATGGCAGAACCTGGGTCGCAATGCCTTGTAACATCATACAGATGGAGGAAAAGGAGTACAAATTATGTAGCTCATTACGTAATTTTCGCAAATCTCTCGTCCCTTCTTACATCATTTCAAACAGGCCTATTCTCGTGAACACTCAGTTCTATAACCAACACATTACTGGACCCCTTAATCACAGAAATGCATACCACTACTAGTAATCTGGCTCCCCAGTTGATCGAATCACCAGGACATCTGGAAAGCAATCTCAAGACATTTCCTGTTGCCATGGAATTGGCGCACTTTACTTCCACACCACCTCCAGGGCCCACCCACTTCCGCCAGTCCAGGGCATACTGGAAGCTCTTTCGGGGATAGCGTCAAGGTGACCAATCATCCCTATTATTATTATTATTATTATTATTACACTGTTGGGCACGGTATTTCCGCTTTGCTTTGGCAATGAGTCAAGAATTTTTTTTTTTGTATTTTTAATGTTTTTCCGCATTTCGTCCAATAGAGTTTACTGAAGATGTTCATAAATTAACGAACTTCGGACTGAATTGTTGAAGCACAATAACTTTGTTTATATGCCATACCGGACTTAATTACGGTACGCGTCCATTTCTTAATTGCACCAGCCAGTAGTTCTGTCCGTTGCTGGAACCCAGCAGCTGCATATCAACAACAATCATTTGTCACTTTACAATGCGCCCCCGCCAAGTTCCGGCCTCAACACGGCCGTCCTCAGGGAAGTCTCCAACACACAAATACAACAATGGCAGATTCTGTTAAAGATGTGCTCATGTGGGGTCCAAAATAAAAATAAAATGTTTGCAAATAAAACTGATAAAATATTCAAAATATTTGTTGTATGTGACATACCACGGAGTTTGCCACAGGTCGTCTGAATTCCCAAGTAATCCTGTGGGAAACTTGACTACCCCTCCCCTCATACAGTCCGCGTGACCGATGGACTACTGTACCTGTATTGTACTCCCATCTTCACCGCATGATACCTGATTAGACACAGCAATTATACCCCATCACGCCTATATTAATTCGACCCCTCTAATTTGCCATTCCAGGTCATCTCATGACAACACTTCTGTATTCGTCCAATTCCCTCGGCTGTCCTATGAACGGTCATTTCATTTTCTGTTCCACAAATGTGCAGTTCGGTCACTGTACGTTATATGATAAAAAAACACATAATTTGCAAAGTAGTACAAAACACACGACACATTTATCTTGAAGCTTTCCATTCCATGCATATAATCACAAAATGTAACAATATTTGGAGCATAAAAAAGTCCTCCCTGAAGATGGCGCAATAAGCGCCGAAACACATAGCAGAAAAGGTGATAATACATTATTTTATTGTATGTGCATTTTGTTGGTGCATTAAAGACATAATATAGGACACAATTCTATGGTGTGTCAGGCCAGTACAGTAATCCGGCGCCTCATACCTGTAAAACCTCTGTTTAACAGTTTAAGGCAAACGCAAAACTTGTCGTAATGTTAAATAGGAAATGTGCGGCAGCAGAACACTTCCTTCTTGTAGTAAGTTTTATTTGCTCATCCTTTCACCCTTACACTGAAGCACCGTCGTAAAACAACACTGGTAATAACGTCAAATAAAGCTTCTGTCTGTACTGCACACAGAATGTGTACATGTGCATCTGACAGGCCGCTCCCTTTTTGCTACCTAATATTTATGGAACTACTAGTAAGCAAATAGCTTCACAAGGGGGAGGGGGGAGGGAAGTCACCTGCTGATCATCGTCAAGTAGTGTTAGATGAGAGGAATGGACAGAACTACTCACTGGCGCAATTAACGAATGGACGCGTCCCGTTATTAAGTCCGGTACGGCTTACAAACAAAGTTTTTGTGCTTCAACAATTCAGTCCAAAGTTCATTAATTTATGAACGGCTTCAGTAAACTCCACGAAAACAAATGGGATCTTGCGAAACAAGATGCACTAAATGCAATACCGTACCCTCACTGTGCTCAATATGTGTTCCGACAAGATCCTGGGAGTTCGGTTAATTTATATCTCTAAGCCGTATTCCAGCATGAATCTACGCCTAAAATTCATTATTAACAATATTCCTACCTAACTACTCATTACAATTATAAATCTAAACACCACCATATTTTTCTCTGGAAAGCTTCGAAATGCATTCAAAGAACTTGAAAATAAAACATTTTATTGCTTTCCAAACTGTGATTATTAACTTGCAAGGATAATTACGTTTCCAGACTTCTAGTACCGTTACCAGCATTCGGGTCACACGTGTCTACATCCTAAAATCTAAGGAAATAAAGTTTGATCCTACGAAAGTCGAGCAGAACATAAGTTACAGGATCGGTCAGAGATGAGTTTACAATACACAATAGTGGACTTTTATGCGCGTTCGCAAAATTGCGAAAAGTGACTGATACCTTCGTCACGTCTGTCTGTCCGTCCGTCCATTCGCTCGCCCGCACGGAACTCGGCTCCCACTGACAGGATTTTCATGAACGTTGACATTTACGTATTTTTAAAAAATATGTCCAGAAAATTAAAGTTTAATTAAAATCTGACGACAATAACCGGTACTTTACATGAAGACCAATTTACATTTTTGACCGTATCTCGCTCAGTTCTTAGAATGAGAAACGCTACAGACAAAAGTTGCAGATAAAATCAAAACACACATTTTATATTCAAGACCCCTTTTCGAAAATCGTGCCGTTTAACAGATAACGTACAAGAATGTTGGAAAGCCTGGCAGGCCACAGGTAATAGTACGGAGCACAGGCATTTCATGTTCGAAACCTAAGGCTACAAACACACACTCACAGTATGTAATCCTTATTGTTTCTCCACTACAACAATGGTTGCACGAACGCGCCTCGATGTTATGTTATAAGCAAACTACCTGTCTTGGTATCTGCATCTCTAATAAGAACAGTACATCCTTAAATATTCTATCACACTAATTTTTTTTACTAGTACCCGCCACATTTGAGCCACTTATCGTATCGTGGTAACAGCTTTCATACTCCCTGTTTAATAAAGTCCTTGTCTTTTGTTGGCAGCCATCGTGTCACAACTGTTTCGATTATCTTTCAACCTAAAACCAAAAAGATTTGCTTCAGAATTGCAAAAGAGATGACAATCGCTCGGCGATGAATTCCCCCGACAATATCGCAAACAGCGTACGCTTTTTAATTATGAAATTATAAACCGACTTAGCAGGAAAGACAAAACGCTGAATACCATCTCGATGACGTATCTCCTAATCCATAATTCGACGGAAAGTACAAACAACAACAGCCGCCAAACCTGGATTAAAGATACAAGATATTAAAACACACAACTGTGGAATGGCACTGGGAAAAATGATGTGCATAAGAATTTTGATAAAAATCTCTCTTTTGGAGGGGGGGGGGGCAAAGACATGATACTGTCCTAAGTTCAAGTTGGCTACAACCATATCCTTGTGCCAAGGTTCCGTTTGGTTTCTGAAATTAATCACACACACAGAGGCCAATTTAAATTCAAAATATGACAATGCCTTTTACATTTTGTGACGTAATATGTGAAGTACAGTCATAATATTCAAAGGCAGGCACAAGCAACAGGGCAAGAACCTCGAAGAACAGCACTGCAGATCTATCCCCCTTAAGTGTGTGAGAAGCGAACGGGGGTGGGGGGTAGGCACGAAGAGTGTCCTACAGGATTCAGGCTGCAGCACCAGCGTGGGCTGTAATGAAAAACATGGAGCCGCATACAAAGCAGTGGTAACCATAGTGGCGGTCTCTGTTCGGGGGACGTCATCTGTGACGTCAAGAGGTTAATGTCGCTACTTTCACTTCAATCTTCAGATTTTCTTCTTCACGACATTTAAGGTAAAGAATACTCCATCTCACCGATGCGGACCTTCTATAAATCATCTAGAACCGGCAATTGCATTAATTTTAACACTAAAAGCTTACAACGAAAGCTCTGTGCGTCATGCAGGAAAGAGATCATATGTGAAAAAAACAGTATTTGGAGATATGATGCCGTATAGTTTCGCGCAGGTACCGATGTTACAGACGAATGTATCAACCAGAATGCACGGCGTCGCATCTTATTCACCGTCGTGGGCACTGCAGTTTCGCGTAATGTTTGCACAGTGCTCGGAAGGTATATTCGTAGCTATTAAGCATAAAGTAATTTACGCCTTTTATACCACACAACGGCAGCGGCGCCTAACGCGTGGGTCTGCGGTCCCTAGATTGCCGGTATTGCGGGTTCGAATCCCGCCATAGTGTTGTGGGTTGTCCGGTAGAGGTCTCTGCGTCGGGCTGATCACTCGTCCAGAGGAGTTCTATGGAATGTGGTGTGTCTGAGTGTGATTGTGAAGCCTCTATAATGAGGAGGCCCTGGCCGAATAGGGGCTGTTGCGCCATGGGGTAGAAACAAATATAATACGAGGAACCTGGTGATGATGCAGGTCATGTGGCAATGTCATCAGAACAAAATGTATCAGGCTATAATTGGCTGGGTATTAATTAGAAATGGGAAGACGGAGCACATACTGATTGCGAAACCTTTTGGAAAGTGGCATTTGGAAGAACACGTAGTAGACGGAAGCATAAAGAGGGAATCTTACGTAAGTTTCATGTGACAAAGATGGTGGATAAGAGGAGCTCAAAAATTTGTCTCATGGTGGGTTTTGGTATTAGTGGTATTCATCATTCGGTTTTCATAGGCCGGCTATAAATAACCAAAATAACTTCGTTTCTCCTGACGTTCCAACAAAACAATCTTGCGCCAGTAAAAACACTCAGTGCAACCACAGAACAACTTGAATCCCACTGAATGCCCCACATATTTTTCAATTATGTAATCGCGTGACCCAACACACCATATAATAAGCGTACGTTGCACAAATATACCAAAGTCCTGTCAACTAACAAAGTAAGTGAAATGCAAATACCACTGACCGGATTGGCTACTGGTCGAAGTGCGCATTTACACGTCTTTGCTCAAGATCCTCTGTGCATGGTGGCTTACGTCGAAAACTGTCTGTCACGGTTCCGAAATTCGTTTACACGAGCAATACACACGAGTATGAAACCAACTGCCTTCTTTCTTCCTGCCTCGCATCGTCTCCATATTGTGCGAAATTTCCTCCCTACAGCGATATTAAATTTGTATTTTTACGCTGATTCCAAGGGCCATCTCCACTACGTGACCTGCGAACGTGATTCTCGTTACGATTAACGACCGAATCGCTGGCCAGGAGCAAGGTTTAGGCAGCATATCCTCCTTTAACCCAATTCCCACAGCACATAACACAACAGCTAAACCAATTCTGGTGTGGGAGACACTTCAGCTCAGCAGAGAGAACATTTGATATCGGGAGAGTTCGACACCATTAGTTTCATGCAATGTGATCGAATTATTATTTCACCATTATTATTATTATTATCACCACCATCATCATCATCCCCTTTATGCAAGGTATTTATACTTATATTCCCGAGTCAAACTATGTCCCTAGGAAATACAGCGTTGCAGCTGTTCTGTTGTCATTATTCATGGTGCTTATATCGTTAGTTTGTGTTGAATCTATCGTACTTTTACATTAGTACTTTCCGAAGTATGTGTGCAGTGCCCAATATGGCTGTTTTCTGTAGTTCCTTGACTTCATGTTTTCCTGGTATGTTGCGCACGTATTTTCTGAATGACTTTGAAATAGTCCCAGTCGCCCCTATTATTATGGTATCACTTTTGTTTTTATATTCCACATGCGTTGTATTTCTATTGTAAGGTCTTTATATTTTAGAATCTTCTAGGCTTCTTTTTTATTCACATTTCTGTCTCCTGAGATTGCAACGTCTATTAACGTACGTGTTCCCTTTTCATTATCACGGATTATAATGTCTGGTTTTTTGTTGGAGATATTATTATTATTATTATTATTATTATGTCGCTGTCTCTTGTCACATACCTTTTTTTCCTGGCATTTCTACTCTAGAACCAATAGTGATCCTTACCGCACCGGTTTCAAGTTTCAGATAGCAATACTTTCCGTATTATGTTGTGATGTTTCAAGCACAACTGTCTTTTGTAGTGGCTCTAATGAACGTTTTCCTCTTACAGCTTCCAAATTTCTCTTTAAAACATTGGCTACCATTCCGGTGGCTCTAATTGTCACAGGAATAATGAATCATTTATATTCCACATTCGTTTTATCCCTATACATAAACTCGAGGATTTCATTTTATAGGCCGGGACAGCGCAGTCCGTATAGCGACTCGCCACGGCTGGACGGTCCGGGAATCGAATCCCGGTGGGGACGAGATTTTCCCGCACCCGTCCAGACCGGCCCTGGGGCCTACCCAGCCTCCTATACAATGGGTACCGGGTCTTTCCCGGGAGTAAAGCGGCCGGGGCGTGGCGTTGTCCACCCACCCCCATCTAGCGACGAGGTTAAAGAAAGAGTACATCTATACCTCTACTCCCCCTATGGGCCTTCGTGGCATGTTCCAGGGTGAACTTAAACTTTACCTTTACTTTACTTTGGTTTCTACTTCCTTTTGCGTGACATTCCTGGCCGCTGGTATTGTCATGTCTATCGCTTTCCATGCTCCTACCCTCAAATATGGTGCCACCTCAGTAATTCCTACAGACACTACCTTGTTCCTATGCAAGCACGATTTGTTCTAAATAGCTCTGTATTCCGGCAATATGCTGCTTTAGATTTCTAGATATCAACTGTTAATTAAATGTGGTTTCTAGACGGCTTTACCGACCTATAGACCCTATAAAAGTCAGCGGTTTGAGTGCCGGTCGTATCTAAAGTAAGCTTATTCTTAATACTCAACGGTAACCCAACAATAAATGCAGCGGCAGTAACGTTCATGCAAGTTGCCTCAATTCGAGTCCGTGGATTAGCCTGCATATGAGTCCGGAAACTACTTCCACGCGTGTAAACCGCACGTAGTCCTACCAGCTCAACTGCAAGTGTTAGCTCTTCGCAAATGATCAACGCCTGCGATATGCAGATGTTGTAACAAGCGCGGATTTTAAATAACAGAAACAACGGACACAGCATTACCAATCGGACGAAGAACGACAGCATAGCCTGTTAACAATGACTTCTTCATTTCAACTCATGAACTAAATAAAGTGTCCACAATATGCTCGGTCCTTATCATACTAAATGTACCAATCCCTGAACGGCTTTTCTTTTACACTTTGGGAACAGTTTCAGACAGTACAATGAACATAGATTTCACTGTAAAAAGTTCTACAATGTTACTCCGTAAAATTTCAGCTCAATTTAAGAAGATCCTCCGCCCGCTGTTTCTCTTATGCGGACTAGAGCCTCAAATTAGTTCAAACTAACGCCAAGTACTGGCGATGACTAATGCACGAGAATTCGTGTTACTAACCAAGCGAGTGACGTCAAAGACAGAAAAAAAAGAAAACACAAAAGAATATTAACATCTGGGATGTGACGTAATGTAGTCTGGTATAAATTTACCGACCTGTCGCAGGATCGTGATGCTTACTCACTCAGGGTGAAAGCTGCGGAACTTCGTAAAAGTTGTACTAGACTACAAGGTGTCAAATCCCACATTCTACATTCACCGCTGTGGACCTTGGATAGCGACTCGGCCCATCCGGTAACTACATGACATCGGAGTTAAGAAATGCTCTTCGAAATGAATTCCGTTTGTCTCAAAATCACCACAGATGGCAAACATAAAGGCGAATCTAAGAATGTTAAACAGCAGATACTGGCATATCAGATATCAGCGGGAGGCACCAGAACAAGAGGACGGCCGGAACGACTGCAGTACAGACCGGAGTACAGACAGCCCTAGATCAGGTTTCCAGATCACATTTAACGACACAACACACTCATCAGGACTCCTCTGGACAAGTGATCGGCACGTCACAGACCTCTTACCTCGTAACACACAACGCCCACAAGTGACAAAATTCATGCCCCCGGAGGGCTTCGAACCCGCAATCCCTAGAAGCAAGCGGCCGAAGACCCACGTCTCATACCGCGCGGCCACTGGGATCAGCAGCGAAAATTACGGTAGAGAAAAAAAGGGTCATGTTCGCAAGTAACATGACGTTCAGAGCAAGTTGCACTCGTTAAGGTCACTACAGACTTCATTCATTCAGACGACACTGTACACACACATTCTGATGGCAGTGTAAACTTCCGTTTAACGGTTAATGTACAAAAAGCCTAAACATTGCAGTACTGTTATTATTGAGCTGTCATGGTATCCTTCAAATTCAGCTACTAAAATGCAAAAGATCCAAACTCTTTGCAACCAACTTAATACGTAATTGACCGTCGTTAAAGGGGGGGGGGATACAAATTTCCTGCAGTCACTTAGTAATATGAGGATAAGTTCAGCTTAAATAATCCGGATTATCTTGAAAATATAGTGATATTACTTTATCTGACAACTCGCATCACTCTTCACCCAGAGCGATACCCGTGACGGCAGGCAAAACAGCGCGTGCCGTTACTGCAAGTAGTAGTGAGTCGGGGTCCGTGTGTTTCAGTTCAATATGAGGTATAAGGCGTTCATGCACCATATTCGAAGACGATGCTGTAGATTGCTTCCTTCAGCTTGTAGACACGCGCCACATCAAATACACACACTGTTCATTACAGGTCGTAGTTTCGTTATTTAAGCGAACCGATGGGAAGTGATAATAGACAGCTGTCAGATAAAATAATGTCGCCACATAAAGAAGTATTTTCGAACAAAGAAACACAAGCGGCATATATATTCACTGTTTGCCGATACAACGGAACACTCATGTAGCAGCAAACAGAAGAACACGGCATACAGACAAATGAAGGTGACGGCGCATGAAGGTGGTGCTTTGAACATATTAACAATATTAACATATAAATACAAGCCATACAGAGAGGCGACGAGAGTCAAATACGAAAAATCTGGTAGATAAGGAGACACTGGGGCAAACATAGGAATACAACCAGAATAAAAATGTTCAAGGATACAGAGCGTGTTTGAGATAAAACTTGTGAAAGGACAAGTGAAATTAAACTACAAGAGAAACAGCCAGTACACTATTTTTAACAACACTTTCACATTTTATATATGGGTCTGACAAGTACAAATAACAATTCAAGATGCGTTCATTAAAGAGCCAGAAAAAAAAACATTTAAGAATAAGGAGAATGGAACTAAAAGCTAGATTCCTGACAGGGGCAAATACCACTGGCGAACCCTGATCCAGAGTTTACTTCGCCATTGCATTCACATCAGATCGGTTTTGGGTTTCATTCAACCTCCTATCCAACGGATGGGCCAACAGGGAAGCTGTTTCTTCGGGGTTAAGCGGCCGGAGGGCGAAACTGCTTACTCATATCCAATTAGTGGTGAGATTAACGATTCGAGGAGCCCCATCTCTACCCTTTTCATATGGATTCATCTCGTTTTACACAGGGTCGACAACCTCTACCTTTTATATTTACCTCCAATATAATTCAATTTGGTCTCCTTCAAAATTCTTTGAGTATAAAGCCGCATCCCCACGACTGGCATATATGACAAACACTTGTCTCTTGCAGATACTTGGCGCGTCGTCAGAACGGTGCACTCGTACAAACAATGGTCACTTGTACTTTTCCAACTGACAGTCGCCAACGCTGGTTTTACTTACCAAGACCAGACTTGTGCGAGCACAAATGTTTGTCAAATTAATCAGCCGTGGAACAGCACAACGAGTAATCAATTCCTCCCCTGTACAGCACAAAATTACTGGCGCATCTGTCAAATACACCAGTCGTGGGATGGGAGCTTAATAGACAATTTAGTGTACCACAACTGTAGGACAAGGCATTTCTCGAAAACGTGCACTTCTTTACGACGAGGACCCTCCTTATTTCACGACGACTAGGCCAGGCTGCCCTAACACAACCGAAATATGACCACACTGAACGTCTTTATGTGGCGACAATACTAAGTCGTGATCTCGTTGAACAGACGTCTGCAACATCGCTGACCTTCCGGATAAAATTTATGTCATTACCAGCACCACAAATGCTGACACTTCATGCAAGTCGACATTTGAACTTTATCTGAACACCCTCCATTAGGGATACACATCCAGGGACCTTGAATTCTTCTACAAAATGTAAGTTCCGGGCAACATAAAATGCTAATTCATAAACTATTCTTTTCGACTTATGTTGTTTCGTACTATGAACAGGAGAGATTTTAATGGCTTTAAAAACAGGTAAAGTTGCATGTTCAGTCTCCACAGCGGTGTAAATAAGATCGGCGCATTTCTGGGATTTTACGCAACGCAAAATTTTATTAATTTCTTGCCGGCGTTTCGGGACAACCTTCCAGCACCATCTTCAAGTGTCCTGACCCTTGAAGAAGGGACCGTGTCTCGAAACGTCGACAAAAAACTACCAACCTACGCTGCGTAAAATCCTAGAAAGGCACATATCTCAGAGATAAATTTATCCACGCCATAAAGAGAGCTAGGGTAACGGGGGTACAGCTCCACGAATTCTTAACCTTGCCACCATATGGCGACGTAAGCGGTCACATCGACACCCCTTTAACTGTCCAATGGGGCTGAGTGAGGCCAGAAATCCGGCAAAGATGTTTTTTTTTTGGGGGGGGGGGGGGGGCGGGAGATGCTTTTTTGCTCCCGATCGGTCTTATAAAAAACCTCTACCACTCTGCCCCACCCGAAACCTCCTCGTTACGCC